>Ga0194129_10001535_pt1 | contig 37696 bp, 44 predicted proteins | sample TA2KigCa35mmetaG_FD_150862 | JGI IMG/M metagenome (GOLD analysis project Ga0194129, IMG submission 150862) | Freshwater microbial communities from Lake Tanganyika, Tanzania - TA2015038 Kigoma Deep Cast 35m | ecosystem: Environmental > Aquatic > Freshwater > Lake | place: Tanzania: Lake...
ACGTTCCTACGCGTTACGCACCCGTCCGCCGCTGCCATTGCTGACCGCGCGACTTGCATGTGTTAGGCATGCCGCCAGCGTTCGCTCTGAGCCAGGATCAAACTCTCAGGTTCATCCAAGCATCACCGTGCAACCCAAGCCACACAGCAACACCCAAACGAACTTCCAAAGGCTCATCACTCTCACCAATTACTCCTCAGCCAACCTCAAACAACCAAGCACCAAGCCACAAAACCCAGAACAGATACCCAAAAGGAACATCCGCCCAGGCGCCGACCGCGCATCCCACCCCGCCACTCATCGCAACAAGGCAAAACACACAGCAAAAGCCCAGCACCCAACCATTCAAAAATAGCCAAGCACTATCAACTTCCAAAAAAACCAGATGCAATTGTCAAACAACAAAAAAAAGAACCAGCAACAGAACGCCTCACAGCGCCCCACTTCGCCGGCCTCCTCAACCACACCAATCATTGGCAGGGCAAAAACACTAGCCAATACATATCGGCCAGTCAACCCTAACTCACCAACAACCTCATGAGCCTCGAGCTTCTAGTACCACCGTCAAAACACGTCAAGCACCCACCCAACCCCGAAACCAATCCGCAAGGCGCGGCACACCCTCCTCAATCGGCGTTTTCGGCTCAAAGCCGCAGAGAGCCTGGATTGCGCAGATATCGGCAAAGGTTTCCGCCACATCCGTCACCGGGCGCGGCGCGTCCTGAATGACAGCCTTGCGGCCAAGGCTTTCTTCCAGCACCGCCACAAAGCGCCGTACCTCCACACTGCGATGATTGCCAATATTCAACAAGCGCGGCTTCCCATCCGTCGGAGGACGATCCAGCGCACCCAAAACACCCGAGACAATATCGGCAACAAAAGTGAAATCACGTTTCAACCGCCCCCCTTCGTAAAGGGTGATGGGCCTTCCCGCGAGAATCGCATCCGCAAACAACCAAGGCGCCATGTCCGGGCGGCCCCAAGGCCCATACACCGTAAAAAAACGTAATCCCGTCTGCGGCAAGCCGAAGATATGTCCATAGGCTTCACTGATCAGTTCATCCGCGCGCTTCGTAGCCGCGTAGAGCGAGATCGGATGATCCACGCGATCACCTTCCCGATACGGCAACTGATCGTTACCGCCATACACCGAGGACGAACTGGCATAAAGAAAATGCTGAAGCCGCGGCAATGATCGCGCGGCTTCCAGCATTACAAGATGCCCCATCACATTCGCTTCAATATAACTAAAGGGATCAATCAGCGAATGCCTGACACCTGGTTGCGCCGCCAGATGAATGATTTGTGTGACATCGGGATGTTGGTTGAATACCAACGCCATCGCAGCATGATCAGCGATATTCACTTCCAGAAATGAAAAATGCGAATGCGCCAATAGCCGATCCCGCCGCGCATGCTTCAGACGCAAATCATAATAGGGTGTCAGGCTATCAAGCCCAATCACCTTTTCGCCACGCGCCAGCAGCGCTTCGGCAACATGCATGCCGATGAAGCCTGCCGCACCGGTCAAGAGAATCGTCATGTCCTCATCAGCCGATCTTCAAGCAATTCAAGGATCGCATGCCCCAGCGTGATATGGGCTTCCTGAACCCGCGCAGTCTCTACGCTTGGCACAATGAGCGGCACATCACAAAGGGCCGCCGCTGCACCACCATCACCGCCGAGAAACCCGACCGTCGCGATGCCCATGCTGCGCGCCACCTGAAGCGCCTTGATGACATTCGCCGAACGCCCGGAAGTTGTAATGCCAAACAGCACGTCTCCTGCCCGCCCCAGCCCCGAAAGCGGCCGCGCGAACACCTGCTCAAACCCAAAATCATTGCCACCGGCCGTCAAGGCCGCAGGATCAAGCGTCAGCGCTATGGCCGGCCAAGACGGGCGTTCAACGCAGGATCTGAGGCGCACCAGCAACTCCGTCGCCAAATGCTGCGCATCCGCAGCGCTGCCGCCATTGCCACAGAAAAAAAGTTTACCGCCACGGCGCAACGCCCCTTCGCATAACCCAATCGCTTGAAGGACCGAGGGGGCCATTTCGACAGCGATGTGACGGCGAAGGGCAATCCCATCCTCCATCATGGCCTTAAGGCGCTCGTGCTCCTGCATCAATGGCTCCTCCTGGCTGTCCACCTGCTATAGAAAGACATTGCGGCCTACGGCGTGCTGCAAGCCATGACGACCGCAGGCGCCATCGCAAGCTTCTAGCGGAGGCGCGCAGCATCGCCAAATACGCATAGCTTGAAGTTTGCTTCATGCACCTAGGCCAAGTATCGCGCGCGACAATAACACTCACCTTTCGATCCCGCGCCCGTAAAAAAAGCGGCAGGGTTTGCCCTGCCGCCTTTTTGCCGATTGATCCGGAGATCAGAGGGCGAGACGGATGCCTGCCACCATGACATCAATGTTACGTGTACGGCTGCCATTGAAAGTGGCAAGGTTCGCAACGGTAGAACCAGCGTTTGCCGGATCCCTCGGCACATTCTCGTCGCTGATGCTGTTGTAAGCGGCGTAGAGGCCAAGGCCCGGCGCCAGGTTGCACAGTACGCCAATGCCCCACACAGTATGGTCACGGTCCTTCAATGTGCCGCCATTATCCTGCGTGCCATTACCATAAACGGCACCGAGCACGACAGAACCCAGGGTGTAGGTGGTACCAGCCAGCCAATGTTTGCTGTCATCCAGGCCCTTACGGATGGCCGTGCGGCCAACCGACGAGCCATTGTACGTACCGAAGGCGTATTCACCGCATGAATTCGCTGGCCAGAACAAGAAACTCCAGGACAGCAAGCGTCTGATGATGGATGAAATCACCTCTGGCATGGATGAGCTTGGCGTCTTGCTGATGGGGCACAAGAAGGGCGCCTATTGGTATGGTTCACGCCTGACGATTGAAGAAGCACGCGCCCTTGCGCCGCATAACAACGCGACCTCGCTGCAGGTTTCCGCTGCTGTGCTGGCGAGCGTGGTCTTCGCCATGGAAAACCCTGGACTTGGGGTGCTGGAAGCCGATGAACTGGACCATGCGCGGATGCTTGATATCTGCCTGCCCTATCGTGGCGAAGTGGCCGGGGTTTATGCCGAATGGACCCCGCTGCAGGACCGCGCAACACTTTTCCCGGAGGAATTGGACAGCGAAGGTCCTTCGTAATTCGCCAATTTTCGCGTAATCTGAGTAGGTTCAAGGCCGCTTGCCTGGCATGATCCGCCGATGGCGGCGCATATTTGTCGCCATCACCGCACCCGCCCTGAAGGGCAACCCGCGCCACATAAACATAGCGCTTCTGCCGCCCCCATCCGTTCACCGGAAATGGGCTGCTAAGGCGCTGCGGATTTCTTCCAATGGTCCTACCCAATCACCAGAGTGTTTCTACCGGAAAAGCCTGATTGACGCATGCCAGGGACTATCTTCCCGATCGAGCAACCAGCGCCAATCCGGATTGAAGGGCAGCAGGACCCAACAATCGCGGCCCATACTGCCAGCAAGGTGCGCAAGGCTGGTATCCACGGTAATGATCAAATCCATCTCGGCGATCAGCGAGGCGGTATCTTCGAACTCATCGATCTCGCTGTCGAAGATGCGGAGTTTTGGAGTAGCTGAAAGGGCCCCCTGGTCGGCTGCCAGCAGACCCTTTTCAATACCGAACCAGGCTGCGCTCCCATCAAGTATCGAAAAAACAGATTGAATGGGCAGCGACTGGTTGCGGTCATTGGTATGGCCTGCGCTACCGCGCCAGGCAAACCAAATGCGGGGCCTGTCAGAAGCGCCCAGCCGCGCGCGCCACATGGCGCGGCGTGTTTCCTCCGCCCGCCAAGCTGGTGCAGGCGGGATCGTTCCCAATTCTGTCGCCAAGGCACGCGGCAGGCTCATGAGGGGGCATTGCAGGGTGGCGTTGGCGGGTGGGGCTTCCACCATTTGAACGCCCGGCATTACGCGGCGGATGAGAGGCGCCAATTCAGGCTGCACCATGAAAGCAACATCAGCGCCCTTAGCCTGAAACATCGGCGCATAACGAATAAATTAAATCGTATCGCCAAACCCCTGTTCCCAATGAAGCAGGATGCGCCGCCCGGCCACATCCTGCGCCCAGTCCATAATGGCAGGCCAAAATCCTGAGAGCCGACTGGGATTTTCTTGCGCTTGCGTGCCTCCCACAGGTGCCAATCTTCCTCGAGATTGCCAAGCAAAAGGCAGGTCAGGGATTTGTTGAATTGCGCCTCAGAAAAATCCGGGGTCAGCCGCAGTGCGCGATCATAGCAAGCCAGCGCGGCGGTGTGATTGCCAAGTGCAGCTTCCGTGAGGCCAAGATCATTCAGCACTGAGAGATGATTAGGCGCGGCGTTCAGGCAATGCCGATGCGCCTCGGCTGCCGCCGCATAGTCGCCGCGCTGCCAATGGATGCCCGCCGCGTTATAATGGGCAGCCGCATTCGCTGGATCAAGCCGCGCAGCATGTCGAACTTTTTCAAAGGCAGCACTTTGATCTTTCAAATCGAGCAGCGCCAGCCCCTTGTTGTTCAAGGCTTCCGCAAAATCAGGCACTAACGCAATAGCGCGATCTGCTGCTGCCAAGGCCTGTGCAGCATCCCAAAAATCCAACAGGATCGCGGCGCGATTATTATGCGCGGGCGGATAGGCAGGATTGAGGTTGATCGCTTGGTCCAATGCAATGCATGCGCTGGCTGCATCACCGAATTTTTCAGCGCCAATCCCTTGTTCAGAAGGGCGCCAAAAAATCCTGGTGCGAGCAGAAGCGCGGCATCAAAATCCCGTAACGCTTTGGCGATCGCACCGCTTTCCATCAGCGCCACACCGCGATCATTCAGGTAGTCCGGATTGCGCGGATCAATGGCAATCGCGCAGCTGAGCGCGGCCGCGGCCTCCTGATATCGGCCCAAGACTTGCAAAATTTTACCCAAGCCATGCAAGGCAGGATGCGCGCGCGCATCAACCAAAGACGCCTTGCGAAAAGCTCGACTGCATCATGAAAGGCAGCGGTTTCGAAACAGGAATAGCCAAGCGTCGCCCAGATCATCGCGTTGCGCTGGTCTGCCTGGGTGGCTTTCTTCAACCAACGCGGCGCTTCGGGCATCGGCCGGCGTTGCAGGAAGATCACCCCCAGAATATGCAAGGCACCGGGATGGCGCGGCGCGGCGCGCAGGATTTGCTCGGCCCCCGCTTCAGCCGCATCCAGCCGCCCCTACTGCATGGCCGTTTGCACCTTGCCCCAAAGCGCGGCAGGCGGCGTCATCAGGTCATTGATTCCAGAGGATACACCTATGGGTTAGCGCCCGGCTGATTGGCTCCGCAATTCACGCGCACGGGTCAGCACCTTGTCTTCCAATTCCGCCGCTGTTGCGGTGCTGACTGGCGCATCTACCCAGCCACCCGGGCCGCGCAATTGGCGAAAGACGGAAATGCGGACCCCGTCAGACCGCAATTGCCGGCCAAGCACATAGGCTGTTGCCTTAAAGCGTTCATTGGAAACGCCGCCAGGCGCATGCCAATCCGTGATGATCACCCCGCCAAAGGGATCGGCGGAGGCAAGGGGCATGAAGGAAAGCGTATCCAACGTGGCGCGCCACAGGAAGGCATTCACGCCAAGCCCACCGCCACCGCGGCCATCTTCCTGGCCCTTCTCGGTGCTAGACCCCAGAATGGTGATACTACGCCTGTCCCAGACCCAGATGTGGCGCGTAAAAGTCGCTCGCGCCTGCTGTCGGCATTGTATTTGTCCCGCCCCACTTCGCAGAGTTGGGAAGAAGGATCACTGCCGCAACCGGCCAAGCCAAAGGCTGCCGGGCAAAAGGTCAACGTCAGGGCGGGGAAGGCAATGATTCGGTGAAGCTTCATGCAGTATCGGTAACCCAAAATGAGCCCATCTGAAAAGAGAAAGGGCGGCAGGGTTTCCCCCACCGCCCCTTTTTGCCAAATGATCGGAGGATCAGAAGGCGAGGCGCAGGCCGGCAACCGCAACCGCGATCTCACGCTTTTTGTCGGCGCCGTTGGCGCTGTAGGTGGTGAGGGTCGCCCCAGTACGCGTAGGCGCCGCGGTTGGCACATTTTCATCGCTGACGACGTTGTAATTGGCGAAGAGCATCATACCCGGCGCAAGGGTGTAAGCAACGCCTGCACCGAGATAAGTCTGGGTACGGTCATCAACCGTGCCGCCGTTGGACTGGGTCCCGGTGCCATACTGTGCACCGATGACAAGTGCACCAGAGGTGTAGGTTGCACCCACCACCGTTTGTTTGCTGCCATCCACACCGAGAGCCAGAGTACCGTTGCCTGGCGTCCCGCGCCAGTTACCCCAGGTGTAGTCGGCACCAATGGCAAGTCCAGGGATCACGCCGCTCAACACCAAACCAGCCGCATAGGTTTTGATGTTCTGGTCACGCGTGGCGATAGCCGCGCCGCCCGTTGCCTGCTTTGCTGAATCAGCAAACTGGCCCACCAAACCCGCCTGAACACCAACGCCACCCAGTGTGCCGCGATAACGCAGCGCGACCGAGATTTCATTGGTCAGGCCAGTGTTGTCACGCTGGTTGACGTTTGTGGTCGTTGTGTCCGCACGCTCACCTTCAAAGCGGTTCGGCGCATAGGAAAGGCCGAAGTCGAAGCCACTGAACTGCGGGGACAGGTAGATGATCTTGGTCGCGTCATTACCGTCGCCCACAGTTGCCAGGATGTAGTTCGAGGCCGGCAAGAATTCGTCCCATTGACCTGAAACGCCCAAGCCAAACACGCTGGGGGCAGTAACCTGCATCAGTGACGCAGCGCTATCCTCCTGACCGAAACGCAGTTCGCCCCAGCCGCCCTTCATGAAACCATAAAGTTCGTCAAAGGAAACGCCGGTCTGATCTGCAGCGCCAGCGGCGCTGTTATCCATCTGAATATCGAACACCGCGCCATACTGCAGGCCATTGGCTGCACGGCCATCAACATAAAGGTAGATTTCCGCATCATTGCGCAGGTCGGTCGTAGCGCGGGATCTTGACCCGGCTGCCCGACCGCCAGTTCCACCGGCCTTATCAGCGCTATCCGAAACCACGCCGTGGCTGATTTCGAAGTAGCCGCCCAAGCGCACGCTCAGGCCGCTTGCCCCCGCCAAAGATGACGGAGCCTGCTGAGCATTGGCAACCGGCGCCGCGATAGCGAGACCGACAACAGCAGTCGTCCCCAGAAGAAATTTACGCATCCAAGTCCTCCTCATAGCCGGAAAATCCGGCAGTGTTCCTCGGCCCCTGCCACCGGCAGGAAGGAAGACTGAACACCCAATACGGGCGTAGAATCCGCCAGACCTTATGAGAATATGATCATTTCACGCCACGGACCGCAACCTCTCAGCAAGGGTTGCCGCGACTTGGCCACATCACTGTGGCAAACGCGCAACAGGTGGTGCCAGCCCCCCAATCGCCGCCACACCCGCCACGGGGCTGGGCAAGGCGGCGAGCCTGGCGGGGGTGATGCCCCCCAAAGCCATGCAGGGCGCAGCCAAGCGCCGCGCCAAACCCGCCCAGCGCAAGACCCCAAGGGCGGGCGCGCCGGGGTGGCTTTGTGTTGGGAAAACTGGGGAAAGAAACACGCAATCCACCCGAAGCCGCCTGGCCCGCGCCGCGCTACGCTGCCCGCCATGCGCGGCCATGCTGAATATAAGGCGCCCTGGCGCAGCCCGGCGTGCCAGCAGGAAAGGCAGCAGGCCCGCGCTTTCCCGCCGATCCGGCAGATGCAGCCCGGCCCCAAATGCCAGCGCCGCCCGGCCATCCCCGGCCAGCAGCAGCCTCAACCCGCCCTGGCGCGCCAGCCGCGCCACTGGCGCCAAAAGCCCCGGCGCCAGGCCGCGCGCCACCACCCCGGCGCCACGCGGCAGGCCCGCCATGGCCAGGCGCGGGTCCGGCAGGCGGGACGGGTCACTGAATAGCCAAAGCCGGGGCAGCCCGGCTGGCCCAGGGCGCGCGAAGCGGCCCCAGGCGGCGCCCTGCCCTGGAATCCCGGGCGACTCCCTGCCATGTGGTTTTGTCATGACCGATGCCATCGCCATTGCCGCAAACCTCTACCGCATTCGGGTGCTGATCGGGGAAGCCTGCGCCCGCGCCAATCGTCCGGCAAATGCCGTAACCCTGGTTGCCGTTTCCAAAACCAACCCGGTGGAGGCAGTAGAAGCCGCCATTGCCGCCGGGCAGATGGTGTTTGGCGAAAACCGGGTCCAGGAAGCGGCGCAGAAATTTCCGAGGCTGCGCCCGGCCCATCCGGGCTTGCGGCTTCATGTCATTGGCGGCTTGCAGACCAATAAGGCGCGGGATGCGGTGAAAATCGCCGATGTGATTGAAACGCTGGATAGGCCCAAGCTGGCCCAGGCCATTGCGGAATCCATGGTGAAGGAAGCCCGCCGGCCTGATGTTTTGGTGCAGGTGAATACAGGGGATGAGGCGCAGAAATCCGGCTGCCTGCGGGCTGAAGCCGATGCATTCATCCGCGCCGCGCTAGATGATTACGGCCTGCCAGTGCGGGGGCTGATGTGCATCCCGCCCGTGGAAGGCGACCCAAGGCCACATTTCGCCTGCCTCGCTAATCTGGCGGCAAAGCACGGCCTGCCGATCCTTTCCATGGGCATGAGTAGTGATTTTGAAGCCGCGATTGCCGAAGGTGCGACCCATGTGCGCGTGGGCAGTGCCATTTTCGGGGCGCGGGGCTGATCACGGCTTTGGGGCCGCCGCTTGACGCGGCTGGCATGGCGCGGGATCAGTCCGTGTTATTTTTTCGCGGTGATGAAGCCCATGACGCGCGTTTTTTCCGGCATTCAGCCTTCTGGCGTTCCAACCCTTGGCAATTACCTGGGCGCCATTCGCAATTGGGTGCCAACGCAGGATGCGCATGAAAGCATTTTCTGCATTGTGGATTTGCACGCCATCACGGTTTGGCAAGACCCGAAAGAACTCTCGCGCCAAACCCGCGAAATGGCAGCGGCACTGATTGCCTGCGGGCTTGATCCAAAGCGCTGCACCTTGTTCGTGCAATCCCATGTACCGGCGCATACCGAGCTTGGCTGGATTTTCAATTGCGTCGCACGCATCGGCTGGCTCAATCGCATGACGCAATTCAAGGACAAGGCAGGGGGGGACCGTGAAGCGGCCTCAGCGGGGCTTTATGTTTATCCAAACCTGATGGCGGCTGATATTCTGGCCTATCACGCCACCAAGGTGCCGGTGGGTGATGACCAGAAGCAGCATCTGGAATTGGCCAATGATATCGCGCAAAAATTCAACCATGATTATGGGGTAGATTTCTTCCCGAATATCGAACCTCTGATCCAGGGTGTGGCCGCACGCGTTATGTCGCTGCGTGATGGCACCAAGAAAATGTCGAAGTCGGACGCTTCAGATCAGTCGCGCATCAATCTGACGGATGATGCGGATACCATTGCGTTGAAAATCCGCCGCGCCAAGACGGATGCGGAACCCATCCCGGAACATATGGCGGGGCTGGAAGGCAGGCCGGAAGCGCGCAATTTGGTGGGCATCATGGCGGCGATCACCGGCACGCTGCCGGAAAACGTGCTGCGGGAGCATGCAGGCCAGGGCTTTGGTGCCTTCAAGGGCACGCTGACGGATGTGCTGGTTGCGCATCTTTCCCCCATCGCCGCCGAGATGCGCCGCCTGTTGACGGACACTGGCGCGCTGGATGCCGCACTGCATCTGGGCGCCGAGCGCGCCAATGCGGTGGCGGAACCCATCATGAAGCAAGCGCGGATGATCATCGGGCTGCTCCCGGCGCGCTGAAGCCAGCGCTGGCTTGCGGGGCGCCCTGACAAGTCGTTCATCTTTTCTTGGCATGACTGCGCCATGGACAGGGGGCAGCCGGCATGATCGGGCTGGATTGGGGCACCACATCTCTGCGCGCTTATCGGCTGGACCCCACCGGGGCTGTGCTGGACAAGCGCGAAAGCAAATCGGGCATCCTGTCCATGAAGCCGGGCGGCTTTGCCGATGAGCTCCGCACCATCGCCGGGGATTGGCTGGAAGCCGGCGAAAAGCTGGTGGTGATTTCCGGCATGGCGGGCAGCAAGCAGGGGTGGGCGGAAGCGCCCTATCTGCCCTGCCCCGCAACAGTGACCGATATTGCCCGCGCGACGCTCCCCGTGCCCTTTCCCGCGACACGGGTGTGGCTGGTGCCGGGGCTGAAGGCGCAGGATGCCGATGGCGTGCCGGAAGTGATGCGCGGGGAGGAAACGCAAATCCTTGGCGTGCTGGACCGTCTGCCCAAGCAGGAGGTCACGCTTTGCCTGCCCGGCAGCCATTCCAAATGGGTGCGGGTGCGTGCCGGGCAAATCCTCGGTTTTTCGACGCAAATGACGGGCGAGGTTTTCGCGGCACTTGCCACCCATACGATTTTGGCGCGCAGCCTGCATCGCGGCGCGGCGCATCATCCGGGCGCCTTTAAGCGCGGCGTGGATCGCGCGCGGCAGGGCGGCGGCTTGCTGCATCAGCTTTTCGGCCTGCGCAGCCTTTCGTTATTTGATGCCATGCCGCAGATGGAAGCGGCTTCCTACCTCTCTGGCCTGCTGATCGGGCATGAGGTCGCAGTCGCGTTGGAGGCCGGTGTCGCACCGCCCGTGCATATCATCGGTTCGGCAGCGCTGACGCTCCGCTACAGCGCGGCACTCGCGGCTTTTGGTGTGCCGAGCGTTGTTGAAGAAGAAGATGCTGCAGCGGGGGGGTTGTTCCGCATAGGTGTGGCGATTGAAGCGGCGTGAATTACATTGTAGTGATGATACGTTTCATCTCGGCCGCGGTCTTGGTCCAGGTCATGCTCGCCAATAGGTTGGCCCCCGCTGCGCCAATCGCCGCCGCGCGGGTGCAATCTGTGTAGAGCGTCTCAAGCGCAGCAACCATTTCCTTAACATTGCTCTCACGCCAGCCGGGCCTGGACGGGATTGGGCGCTGATCGGTCAGAGCCAGCGCCGCGTCATCCTTGAGCAGATCAAGATGGCCGGTATTGGCGCCAAGGATCGTGGGGACACCGCGGGCCATGGCTTCCATCGCGACCAGGTTGGTGCCGCCTTCGCAGCGATTGGGAAATAGTGCCGCGTCCATTTCCCGCAGGATGGTAGGCATGGACGCATTGGCTACCAGGCCGAGATTGAGGAATTACTCTGGCTTAATTTCATTGGCTGTGGCCCATCCATTCATGCCGGGCTCGCCCTCTGACGTGAAGGGCAGTGGCGCGGTGCGTGCTGAGTCATTGATGCCACGCGCGATTTGCGGCCAGAGATTATCCCAGGCGGCAACCAGCATGGCATCCGGGTGGCGTGCGGCAAAAACCCGCCATGCGGCCAGGACATTATCCTGACCCTTCCGCGGCTCAAGCTTGCCGCCGCCGAAAACCAAAAACCGATCCGAAAAAAGCGCGCGCTTCGGGGCAGGGTGGAACAGCGTGGCGTCGATGCCCTGAAATACGGTTTCAACCTGCGGGATGCCATGCGCACGCAAAACTTCCGCGTTCCAGCTTGAACCTGCCAAAATGCAAATATGGTATGCGGTCACTGCGCGCGCGTCGCGGCCCAGATTCTCGGCCTCAAAGAATACCACGCCAAGGCTGGGATTACCTTCGAGGAGGCCGCCATGTGGTCCAGGCTGCGATTTCAGGTCATTGCCCAGCGAACACAGTAATGTCGAGGATAATCTGATAGAATTTGATGTTTCACGTAACAGGCGTTCACGAAAATCAACCGAACGGCCGCAAAAAGGCATCAGGACACGCCGTCGTAGGGGATCAATCAGGATGGCGTTACTATTGACTTCATGCGTTGTGGCAAGCGCCACGCCGGGATCGGATGCCCAGGAAAGCGCCAGATTGAGCCCATACACGCCGCAGCCATGGATTGAGATTGCCGACCAATTTCTTATTATATAACAATAAACAATGAAAGGCTAGGTGGCTCACGGCTTTATTGTCAAGCCATTGGGCATTTATCAGATGGACAATCGCCTTGCTGACCGAATATGAAGCGAGAAGGAGAGGGGAACGCCATGTCGGAATTCGGCAACATGCCTGTTGCTCGCCGCACCCTGATTGGTGGCGCCGCGGCCCTGCCCTTCACGGCCCGCGCTCAGGCGGCTTGGAAGCCATCCCGCCCGGTGACGCTGATTGTGCCCTTCGCTGCCGGGTCGGGGACGGATTCAGTCTCGCGCCTGCTAGCCAGCTTGCTGGAGCAAGAATGGGGCTCGCAGGTCGTGGTGGATAATCGCCCGGGTGCCAATGGCGCCATTGCCGCGGTCGCCACCGTCCGCGCCGCGCCGGATGGCCATACGGTGATGATCACGACGAATAGCCCACATGGCGCGACTCCGGCACTGATGAAGCGCCCAACCTATGACGCCATCAATGATTTCACCCCGATCGGACGTATGGGCACCTACATCTTTGTGCTTGCGATAAATGACCAGGTGCCGGCGCACAATCTGCAAGAATTCCTGGTCCTGGCGCGGTCTCAGCCCGGCAAGCTCACTTATGCTTCGGGCAATACCACGGGTGTTGTGGGCGGCGCGATGCTGACCTCGCTCGGCAATATCCAGATGGAACATGTGCCCTATCGCTCCACCCCGTCGGCCATGACGGATGTGATTTCCGGGCGCGTCACCGGCATTATCGTGGATGTCGCAGCATCACGCGGGTTTTTGCAGGAAGGCAAGCTGCGCTCACTTGGCATCACATCGGCGACGCGCACGCCGCTCGTGCCGAATGAACCGACGCTCGCGGAAGCCGGCCTGCCCGGCTTTGAATTGCTGTCCTGGATGGGGGCGGTTGGGCCGGCGCGTATGCCAGCGGAGATTATGAGTGCCTGGAATGCGGCGCTGCGCAAGGTTTGGGAACGGCCGGAAACCGCTGATCGGCTCGCGAGCTTCGGGATTGAGCGCGTGACCTCCACGCCTGAGGAATTTGGCGCCTTTATCCGCAGCCAGATCGAAGCCTGGGCGCGGCAGATCAAGGCGGCGGGGATCGAGCCGGAATAGCCGGCGAAATTTTGACCATTTGAGGCAGCGCAAGCCTTGATATCGCCGCCTTTGCTTACCAAATAACGGACGTAAGCGCTGCAGGGGGCTACGCCAACCGTTTTTCGAAGGGGATTATCATGTCCAATTTCAATAATGGCGCCGCCCAAGAGCTTGAGCGTATTATTGCGGAACTGACCGATCTCTGCCCGGTCGAACACGCCCGCCTTGAAGTCGCGGCGCGGACCCTGACCGCAGCGCGCTGCGCCGCTGGCCTGCATCTGCCTTCTTCTGACGCTTCTCGCGCCGTGGCTGAAATCGTCCGACATTGGGATTCTGGCGCGGTTACGGCGCTGGAATATGCCGAAACCCTGCCTGAAGCGGCCCTGGATCGGCTGCTCCGCGCTGCACCCGCTTGGGCCGCCGCCGCCTGCCGCGCGCTTGCCAAGCCCGACCGGCACGCGGCCTGAATTTCTCCTTTCCCCTGCATGCGGCCCGGTTGCCCTTTGGTAGCCGGGCTTTTTGCATTTTGGGCCAGTTCCCGAAAGGCGTCGGGGCGCCTATAAACCCTGAATAAGCGTCCGGAGGTGCAGTGCCATGAGCGAAAGACGAAGCAAGCCCAATGGACCGCGCCGCGTGCTGCTGCTGACCGGCGCCTCCCGCGGGATCGGGCATGCCACGGTGAAGCGTTTTTCGGCGGCCGGCTGGCGCGTGATTACAGTCTCCCGCCAGCCCTTCCCGGAACAATGCCCCTGGGAAATGGGGCCCGAGGATCACATTCAGCTTGATCTGGGCGACCCCGTGGCGACCGAGGCGATGATCCCGGAAATCAGAGCGCGCCTGGCCCCCGATGGCGGCATGCTGCATGCGCTGGTGAATAACGCAGCCATTTCGCCGAAGGGCGAAGGCGGCGCGCGGCTTGGCACACTCGCCATGCCAGCGGATGGGTGGCTCCGCGTTTTTCAGGTGAATTTCTTCGCGCCCATTCTGCTTGCCCGCGGGTTGGTGGATGAATTGGCGCGCGCCAATGGTTCGGTGGTGAATGTGACCTCCATTGCCGGCGGGCGGGTGCATCCTTTCGCGGGCGCGGCCTATTCCTCTTCCAAGGCTGCGCTGGCCGCCCTCACGCGCGAAATGGCGGCGGATTTCGCCCCGCGTGGTGTGCGGGTGAATGCGATCTCACCGGGCGAGATTGATACCTCCATCCTGTCCCCGGGCACGGAGAAGATTGTGCAGGAACAAATCCCGATGCGCCGGCTCGGTCGGCCAGAGGAAGTGGCGCAGGCGATCTATTTCCTCTGCACCGAAGCGTCTTCCTATGTGAACGGTGCGGAAATTCACATCAATGGCGGACAGCACGTTTGAAGCATTTTCAAGCCAAGCGGCTTGGCTTGGCGACTCGGAAAATGCGACCAATTAACAGCCAAAATGCGCGAAGGCGATCTGCGACGTGACGCCCGCACCACGCGCGAGCCTTGCGGCCCTTGGCCTGCTACTGCCATTGCTGCGCCCCTATTGGCCGCGCGTGCTTGCTGCGATTGCGGCGTTGTTGCTGGCGGCGGGGCTGACACTCGCACTCGGCCAGGGTCTCAAGCATCTGATTGATGATGGCTTTGCCGGCGGGCCAGGCGCCTTGGATCGCGCCGCGCTGGTGATGGGCGTTTTGGTAAGCGCCTTGGCCATCAGCACCACCACCCGCTTCTATCTGGTGTCCTGGTTGGGCGAACGCGTGGCGGCAGATTTGCGTCAGCGCTTCTTCGATCACGTCACCGGGCTTTCACCGAGTTACTTTGAAACCGCACGCATCGGCGACGTCATGTCGCGGCTGACAGCTGATGTCGGGCTGCTGCAATCGCTGATTGGTTCCGCCATTTCCATGGGCGTGCGCCAGGCCATCACCGGTATTGGCGCCTTCATGATGCTGGTGCTGACAAGCGCGAAGCTTGCGGGGCTGATTGCGCTGATCTTACCCCTGGTGGTGCTGCCGCTAATATTTTTTGGCCGGCGCGAAAGGCGACTTTCCAAGGCGGCGCAGGAGAGAATCGGCGCGCTGGCCGCGCAGGCGGAAGAAACCCTGGGCGGTATTCGCACCATTCAATCCTTCACGCAGGAACATCGCGCGCGCGCACGCTTTGCTACTGGGTCGGAAGAGGCAGTGCGCGCGGCATTGCGGCGCGTTTTCTCCCGCAGTCTTTTGATCCTGGCGGTGATTCTGCTGGGCTTCGGTGCCATCACCTTCAGCCTTTGGGTGGGCGGGCGCGATGTGATCGAGGGGCGGATTTCAGGCGGGGAGCTGACCGCCTTTGTTTTCTATGCCGTTCTCATGGCCTCCTCCGGTGCGACGGTCAGTGAATTATGGGGCGAGATTCAGCGCACGGCGGCAGCGGCTGACAGGCTTGGCGAGGTGCTGGCGATTCCGCCTTCCATCGCCGCCCCGGCCAACCCCGTGCCGCTGCCGCCCGCGCAAGGCCGCGTGGTGTTTGAAGCTGTCACGCTGCGCTACCCTTCGCGGCCCGATAGCGCAGCACTGACGGATTTCAGCATGACCGTTGAACCAGGTGAGGCGATTGCGCTGGTTGGCCCCTCGGGCGCCGGCAAGACATCCGTGCTGTCCCTGCTGCTGCGCTTTTATGACCCAAGCGCGGGGCGCATTCTGCTGGATGGGGCAGAGATCACTTGCCTTGACCCGCGCGCGCTGCGGTCTCGTCTGGGCCTGGTGCCTCAGGAGCCGATGATTTTCAGCGCGAGCATTGCCGAGAATATCCGTCTCGGCTGGCCAGACGCCACTGATGCGGAAGTGGTGGCAGCCGCCGAGGCCGCAGCGGCAGCCGAGTTCATCGCCGCGCTGCCGCAAGGCTATGCGACGGAGCTCGGCACGCGTGGAATGACACTCTCCGGCGGGCAGCGCCAGCGTATCGCGATTGCGCGCGCCATTCTGCGCGACCCCACGGTATTGCTATTGGATGAGGCGACCAGTGCGCTTGATGCGGAAAGCGAATTCGCCGTGCAGCAGGCACTCGCCAGGCTATGTAAAGGGCGCACAAGTATTACGGTTGCGCATCGGTTAGCCACGGTGCGGCGTGCGGACCGGATTGTGGTGATGGATCAGGGCCGCATTGTTGCGACTGGCACGCATGAGGCTTTGCTCGCTGAAGGCGGGCTTTATGCGCGGTTGGCGGCGCTGCAATTCACGGATGTCGATAACACTCGAAAGTTTCCAAGCATAAGCTTCTAGAGTCTGACGATAGTACGCTGTATCGTATCCCAATTTTCTGAAGTGGTTGGCGTATTCGTGTTGTGGAAATGCATTGAGCAAGGCACTGATGCGGCGCCATGTTGTTTCGACAGATCGTTCCGCCGCCCTTCACAGGCGATGTTTACGCTTGGCAAAGACCTGCTCGATCGGATTGAGGTCTGGGCTGTACGGCGGCAGGAACAGGAGCCTGGCACCTCTGGCCCTGATCGCGGCGCGAACGGCAGGTTTCTGGTGGCTGGAGAGATGTCCATAACGACGATGTCTCCGGGCATGAGTGTCGGGCAGAGCAGATCTTCGACCAATGCGGTGAAGCTGGCTAGACTTGTCGCGAAGCCCTTCCAGGATCATGCGGATCTTATCCTCGGCAGAATGGTGCTTGCGCGTGGCGCGGCGAATATCGCGGACCAGCTTTTCGGCTGGCACCCGCGCGGGTGCGGTGGAGGATTTCTGGCTCATCTTCACTCTCCTTGGGGTTACGATGAGCCAGAAATCCTCCGTCACTCAAATCGCCAGTTTGGTTTCGTGGGTGCTGACGGGGGACAGCCGGGCATCGCGACACACGCGTCACGCAGGCCTATACTGATGTGGACGAGGGCATGACGTGGGCGGCCGTGGGGCTTGTCAGCTAAGGCACCGGTAAAAAGTATCAATCTTAAGGATTATGCTAAAAGCTCGATTCTACTTAAAAATGGTGCCGACGGCGAGAATCGAACTCGCGACCTACCGATTACGAATCGGTTGCACTACCGCTGTGCTACGTCGGCGCCTTTCGGCAGTCTATAACGGAAAGAGCTGGACTTTCCTAGCCCCTGCCAAGCGTCACTGAGGCGGTGGACTGTCCCCCGTCGGCGCCTCTAGGACCAAACTGGCGATTTCAGTAAGGGAGGATTTCTGGCTCATCGTAACCCCAAGGAGAGTGAAGATGAGCCAGAAATCCTCCGCCGCACCCGCGCGGGTGCCAGCCGAAAAGCTGGTCCGCGATATTCGCCGCGCCACGCGCAAGCACCATTCTGCCGAGGATAAGATCCGCATCGTCCTGGAAGGGCTTCGCGGCGAGGAAAGCATCGCCGCCCTATGCCGCCGCGAAGCCATCGCTGAGAGCCGGTACTACGCCTAGTTAAAGGAATTTCTTGAAGCCGGTAAGGTACCCATCCGGCGCGTGTTTCAATTACCCACATCGTCGTTTTGAGCCGATATTTATTCCACGGGCGATATCGTGAAGACGCATCAATCCGCGCCATGTAGAGCCGGTTTGGGAAATCTGGACGTTTAGTATAAGTGTATTTATGCCGCAACGATCCGGATGCGATGAGCACGACAATCAGGATGAGAAAGTGCATCTGGATTTTGGGATGATTGTCGCTATTTCCGAATTATGCAATGCCTGATTGACGCCGGGGCTGAGGTTGATCGACGCGGAGCGTCAATCAACTCTCCCCGCTACTCTTTAGCCGCTATCGCCGCGTGTTTCGTTTTGTGTTGGGAAGGCTGTACACCTACGATATTCCCCTGACAGTGAACGCACTTGAAGCGGGCCTTAGGCGGGTTTGAGTTTGGCAGTTTTTGTCTGGCTGGTCACCTCCGTGTTGCTGATTTTTTGCATGTCCTTGGTGAATGCGCGGATGGGCGTGCGCCCATTCATGCCGCGGCCCTGATGGGGCCGCCTGGTGTTGTATCCTTCGAGGTAGTCATCAAGGACGGCCTGCATCTCCTCGAGGGTCTCAAACCAGGTGCGCCGCCCCTCAACCCGGAAATGCTCGTCGAGCAGGGTGCGGTGGAAGCGTTCAAGGATGCCATTGGATTGCGGGCGCCTCACGCGGGTGGTGCGGTGGGCAATGTCCTTAAGTTGCAGGAATAATTCATAAGGATGCTGGTCGGGCCTGCCGCAGAACTCCCGCCCATTGTCGGAGAGTACGGTCTCGATCTTCCCTTCATGCGCCTCAAAGGTCGGCAGGACATCACTATTCATCAGATGCACCGCGGTGACCGGCAGCTTCGATGGGTAGAGCCTGGCCCAAGCGTAGGGGGAATGGCAGTCAATCGCCGTCTGCAGAAAGATCTTCCCGACGCCCTTCAAGTATTTTCAAGCCAAGCGGCATCGCCTAGCGGCTCGGAAAATACGAATTTGCCACAGATGCCGACAAAGAAGGTATCAGCGGCGTCAAGCGCGCCGGTGTAGGGCGCTTCGATGTGGCGCTCGCGGAATTTTGGGCTGAAGCGTTCCAGCACGCGGGTTTGTTCCTCGGTCAGCGTGATGGTCCGCTCAGCGGTTGCCTTTTCCAGCCGCAGCAGCCTTTCGTGTTTGGTCAATAGGTTATGGCGCATCCAGACACCGCGCACACCGCCTGAGGAGAACTGCAGCCCCTTCAACCGCAGTTCCTGCTCGACACGCGTGGCGCCGTGGCAGGGATGGGCAAGGGCGTGGTCGAGGATCGCGGCCTCGATCCCGGCCGCAACGCGGTTCGAATGAGGCCCCTTGGCGCCAGGCAGCCTATCAATCAGGCCGTCCGCCCCATAGGTCTGGAGGTTCCGCCTGATTTCGTAGAATTGCTGGCGGGAATAGCCCATCACCTTGCAGGCGCGGCTCACATTCGACAAATCTTTGGCGAGTTCGAGCAACGACAGCTTGCGTCGTGCTACCTTGTCTTTCGTGGTCATCATCGTGGTCTTTCGTGTTTGAGGGTTGTGTCGCAACGCCATCAAACCCGCTTCCACGCGGTCCGGCCACCGTGAACCGGGCGCGCAGACTCTTACGCTTCGCGCCCGGTTCCGCCGGTGGCCTATGTCAGGGGATTACCGTAGGGGGAAACTCAAAATTTCGATCTAATGCCTCACGCCACCGCAGCCAGCGCGACCTTTGGTTCAATCCGCCCATCATAAAGCGCGCGCCCCAAAATCGCGCCTTCAATACCGGCGCCCGCCTCGCGCAGCGCGGTGATATCCTCAACCCCCGCGACACCGCCTGAGGCAATCACCGGCAAACGCACCGCGCGCGCGAGTGCCGCCGTTGCTGCGACATTCACGCCGGTCAACATGCCGTCGCGCGCAATATCCGTATAAATCACTGCCGCCGCACCGGAGTCCTCAAAGCGGCGGGCGAGGTCGGTCGCGCTTACATCGCTCGTTTCGGCCCAGCCTTCTGTCGCGACCATGCCATCGCGCGAATCAATCCCAAGTGCCACATGGCCCGGAAAGGCGCGGCAGGCGGCGCGGGCGAAATCCGGGTCCTTCACGGCGGCTGAACCCAGAATGATCCGGCTGACACCCGCTTCCAACCAAGCTACAGCCGTTGCCATGGTGCGAATGCCGCCACCCAATTGTAGCTTCGCCCCCGGTACGGCAGCAATAACTGCGCGCACCGCCGCCGCATTGGCCGGTTTGCCGGCGAAGGCGCCATCCAAATCGACCATATGCACCCAGGAAAATCCGGCCTCGATGAAGCGCCGCGCCTGCGTAGCAGGGTCATTGGCATAGATGGTGGCCTGATCCATCTCCCCACGTTTCAGGCGCACGACCTTCCCGCCCTTTAAATCAATGGCGGGATAAAGCGAAAAGCCCATTACTGGGTGGGATCAAGCAAGGCGCCGGTGGAACGCCCACGACCGGGTTCAAGCGGCTTGTAATAGAAGCGCCCGGAAACCGTTTGCCCATGAACGCGCGCATAGAAGGGATGCGTGCCCCAATGGACGTAACCCAGCGCTTCAAATAGCGCGATAGCGGTGCTTTGTGTCTCCCGCACGTCAAGGTTCAGGACGCGATGGCCAAGAGCCGCGGCGCGTTCTTCAACGCGCGTCACCAGCATCCGCGCCAGACCATGGCCACGCGCATAAGGCGCCAGATAGGCGTGGGTCAGCGTCGCACCAAAGGACTGCGCTTCATTATGGCGCGGCGGGCGCACCAATTGGGCTGATCCCACCACATGGCCATCCAGGCGCGCGATAAATAATTCACGCTCCGGCACCAGCAGCGTGCCACGAAAATGCCGCGCCAGCGCTTCCCGCCCCTGCGGTTCCAGCCAGCCGAAGCCGCCGCCTTCAATGATGGCCGCATCCGTTGCTTCGCAGAGATCGGCCATATCCGCACCCGATATCTGTTTCGCGAGTTCTACCGCCAAATCATGGGTGAAGCTCATGGTCATTGCGCTATTCATGGCACCCATTGCAGGAAATTCATAAGGATCCGCAACCCCACCGGGCCGCTTTTCTCCACATGGAACTGCAGCCCTGCAAGATTATGGCGGGCAATCGCGGCTGTCACCGGCCCACCGTAATCGGTGGTGGCGATCACATCCCCCGCCTGCGTGGCCCTAAACGCATAGGAATGCACGAAATAAACCTGGTCCCCTGGCGTAATGCCCGTAAGCAAGGGGTGGCAGCCGGGGCGGAAGGTGAGCCCATTCCAGCCCATTTGCGGCAGCGGCAGGGGCGCGCCATCGGCGCCTTTCGGGTCCATGGGCGCTACCTCGCCTGGCAGCCAATCCAGCCCCGGCGTGCTGCCATGCTCCAAGCCACGCGATGCCATCAGCTGCATCCCGACGCAGATGCCAAGAAACGGCACGCCATCCCTGCGCGCACGCCGTTCGAGGGCCGCAACCGCGCCTGGCAGCGCATCCAAGCCACGCCGGCAGGCGGCGAAGGCCCCCTGGCCGGGCAGCACCAGCCGATCAGCGGCCAGGATTTCCGATGCCTCACGCGTCACAAGGATATCGGCGGCGACGACGGCTTCCGCCGCCACCTTCTGGAAAGCGCGCAGCACGGAAGCGAGGTTGCCCGAACCCGGATCAATGATGACCAGCTTCATGTCAGCCCACGCGCCAGATCGGCGCGGCGATCGGCGAGGTTCAGCACCGCCCCTTCCTCATCGCGGCCCTGCACCACGCCCATCAGGCGAAAGCCGCCCCGTTCAAGGGTCCAACGCTGGAGGTTCCGCGCCTCAAACCCTGTCAGGATTTGCAAAGCAATCATCGCCCAGGGCGAGATGCGGGAAGGCAGCACAAAGCCCAGCAGCGTGGCGAGCGCGAAATACAGCGCGGCGGCAATCCAAAGCCGCTTGGCCAGGAACCAGAACAGCGGAAACAGTGCCGCCCACCAGGAGAAGCCTTCGCGCAGCATGACCGTCCGCGCAGGTTTATCCGCCACTGCCGGGCGTTGATGCACGGTCCAAACCCGCATGTCAGGCTTCCAGCACGCCCTTGGTGGACGGAATGGCGCCAATGGCGCGCGGGTCCGGTTCCACCGCTTCTCGCAAAGCCCGCGCCAAAGCCTTGAAGCAGGCTTCCGCCACGTGATGGGTATTGGTGCCGGATTTCTGCGTCACATGCAGCGTAATGCCGGCATTGAAGGCGAGCGCACGGAAGAATTCCTCGAACAGTTCCGTATCCATCCCACCGATCTTCGGCTGGGCGAAAGTAACCGACCAGGCAAGGAAAGGCCGGCCAGAGATATCCACCGCCGCTTCGGCCAAGGCTTCATCCATTGGGATGACAGCCGCGCCATAGCGGCGAATGCCACGCTTGTCGCCCAAGGCCTGGCGCAGGCATTGGCCGATGACGATGCCGACATCTTCCGTGGTGTGGTGGAAATCAATGTGCAGATCACCCTTGGCCTGCACCTTCAGGTCAAACAAGCCATGGCGGGCAAGGGCGGTCAGCATATGATCCAGAAAGCCAATGCCGGTGGCTATATCGGCGCGCCCTTCGCCATCCAGGCCAAGGGCGACGGTAATCGCGGTTTCCGAGGTCTCGCGGCTGATCTCCGCGCGGCGGTTCCAGGGCGGGGTGGTTTTCATGGCGCCTAACTACGCCTCGCGGTGGGGGAGATGCAACCGAAAGTGGGGGCGGTTGTCTCCGCGCCCCAGTCGCGCCATTTCATGGGCCATGACACAGACACAACACGACCCCCTGGGCTGGCACGGCACCACCATTCTATGCGTCCGCAAGGGGGGGCAGGTGGCCATGGCCGGGGATGGCCAGGTCTCCCTAGGGCAGACCATGGTGAAGGGCAATGCGCGCAAAATCCGCCGAATCGCTGGCGGCAAGGTGCTGGCGGGCTTCGCCGGCGCCACAGCGGATGCGTTTACGCTTTTGGAGCGGCTGGAAGCCAAGCTGGAACGCTTCCCGGATCAATTGGAACGCGCCTGCGTTGATCTGGCAAAGGATTGGCGGACGGATCGGTACTTGCGCCGCCTTGAAGCCTTGCTGGCGGTGGCGGATGCCAAAAGGTCCTTGCTGGTGACCGGGCAGGGCGATGTGCTGGAACCGGAAGATGCGATCATTGGCATTGGTTCCGGCGGCAATTACGCGCTTTCTGCCGCACGCGCTTTGCTCCCGGTGGAGGGTGTTGAGGCTGAGGAGATTTGCCGCCGTTCCATGAAAATCGCTGCCGATATTTGCGTCTATACCAATGGAAATATCATACTTGAGACGCTGGCCGCCAGCGCGGGAGACGCGGCATGACCGAAACCGTCAACCTCTCCCCGCGTGAGATCGTTTCGGAGCTTGATCGGCATATTGTCGGCCAGCAGGAAGCCAAGCGCGCCGTGGCGATTGCTTTGCGCAACCGTTGGCGGCGCCAGCAATTGGCGCCGGGGCTGCGCGAAGAAGTGGTACCGAAGAATATTCTGATGATCGGCCCGACCGGCTGCGGCAAGACGGAAATCGCGCGACGTTTGGCGCGTTTGGCGAATGCGCCGTTTCTGAAGGTGGAAGCGACGAAATTTACCGAAGTTGGCTATGTCGGGCGGGATGTGGAAAGCATTCTCCGTGATCTTGTTGAGGTTGCCATCACCATGGGCCGCGAAGCTGCACGCAAGGGTGTGCAAGCCAAGGCGGAATTGGCCACCGAGGAAACCCTGCTGACCGCGCTGGTGGGTGAAGGCGCGTCTGGTGAAACCCGGCTGAAATTCCGCCGCATGCTGCGCGAAGGCCAGCTGGAAAACCGCGAAATTGAAGTGCAATTAGCCGATAGCGGACCCGCCATGCCGATTGGCATGATTGATCTGCCGGGCGGGCAGCCGCCGCAAATGCAGAATTTGCAGGATATGTTTGGCAAGTTGTTTGGCGGGCGCAGTAAATCGCGCAAGATGACAGTGGCCGAAGCGCGCATTGCCCTGTTGAAGGATGAAGCCGATAAGCTTCTGGATCAGGATGCGGTGGTGCGCGACGCGCTGTTGAATGTGGAAGCGAATGGCATAGTCTTCCTGGACGAGATTGACAAGGTTTGCGCCCGCACCAGCGAAAGCGGCTTTCGTGGCGGCGATGTCTCCCGCGAAGGGGTGCAGCGCGATTTGCTGCCGCTGATTGAAGGCACCACGGTGACAACCAAGCACGGGCCGGTGAAGACGGATCATGTGCTGTTTATCGCGTCTGGCGCGTTCCATCTGGCGAAGCCTTCTGATCTTTTGCCGGAATTGCAGGGCCGCTTGCCGATCCGCGTGGAATTGAAGGCGCTGTCGCGCGATGATTTCCGGCGGATTTTGACGGAGCCCGAACATTCCTTACTGAAGCAATACACGGCACTACTCGGCACCGAAGCGGTCGCGCTGGATTTCGCACCGGATGCAGTTGAAGCGATTGCCGATCTGGCCGCCGAGATCAATGCGAGTGTGGAGAATATCGGCGCGCGGCGCCTGGCGACGGTGCTGGAACGGTTGCTTGAAGAAGTTTCCTTCACCGCGACTGACCGCGCCGGCGAAACCATTGCCGTGGATGCCGCCATGGTGCGTGACCGTGTTGCGCCACTCGCGGCCAGTGCCGATCTTTCGCGCTATATCCTATAGTCCATGCCTGTTTCGCATCCGCTCACCAGACATCCCCTAACCTGTATTTGGTCGCATTTTCCGAGGCGCCAAATGCGCACTCTTGGCCTGAAAACTCATGTTTGGTCGCATTTTCCGAGTTGCAAAGTGCGCACACTTGGCCTGAAAAAGCTTCGGCAATGAGCCTTACGGTCAGTCCAGCGCCGCCGCCGCTTGGCCCGCGCGCCGAGACTGAATTGCGCGCGGCGTTTGAAGCTTTGGAAAACCCCTCCCTGGCCGCGCGGCTTTCGGCGACGGTCGGCACGCCAATCGAGGCTCTGACCGCACGCCTGCCAGGCCCTTTGCAAGGTGGGCTGAATGGCGCGGTACGCACGGCGCTCACCACGGCGATGGCGGCGGCGCTGCGGTCATTGCCGGCGGCGACGCCCAGCGTTGTTCCTTCCTCCTGGCTGCATCGCGGGCTGGCGGCGGCAACCGGTGCGGCGGGTGGGGCCTTTGGCCTGGCCGGCACGCTAGTGGAATTGCCGGTTTCCACCACCATTCTGCTCCGCCAGATCGCGGCCATTGCTGCCGAGGAAGGCGAGGATTTGGCCCGGCCTGAGATCACCGCCGAATGCCTGAAGATCTTTGCCCTTGGTGGCCGCGGACGCGCCGATGATGCCGCCGAATCCGGCTATTTCGCGCTGCGTATTGCCTTGGCTGAGGCGCTAAAGGGCAGCATTGGCACAAGCATCCTGCATGGTTTCATCGCGGCCATTGCGTCACGCTTTGTCGGGCCGGTCGGCTTGAAGCTTTCCGCCCAGGCCGCGCCCCTGATTGGCGCCGCGGCGGGGGCAGCGATCAACCTTGCGTTTCTTGAGCATTTCCGCAGCGTAGCGCGCGGGCATTTCACGCTGAGGCGGCTGGAACGCATGCATGGCGCTGAGGCGGTACGATTGGCTTATGACAAGCTAGCCGCGACGCGGGATGTGGCGTTCGCGAAGGTTTAGGCGCCAGGGCCTTCCCCAATGACCGGGCGGCGGCGCCCGGCCAGAAAAGCTGCGCTCAGGTTTTCCGGCACCTCTTCAGGGGAGAGGTAATCGCCGCCATCAAAAAGCAGCCCATGGCGCAGATTGGTCTCACGCATTTTTTCGGCCACCAGATGGATGACGCCGATCGGTTGACCGCCCATTCTGGGTTCAATCCAGATGCCGTCTTCGGGACGCTTCTGGGGTAGCGCATAATGGCTCATCCAATTGGCGCGTGAGGGGAGGGCAATCCATTTACCTTTCTCCAGAAGCGCTTTTTGTAACGATAGTTGATCAAAAAGATCAGTCAGGCCGCGCGTTAATGAAAGCGCAAGAATGCTGGCCCATGATTGCCAGACAGGAGAGTTTCGGGACATTGCGTAAACGCCGTTGTTGAGAATTGGCAGCAACACATATTGTCGGGCCACCCCGTCACCAAATGCTGCTGTCCACTGCATAATTTTGTAATTATGATACGGAATGGGACGGTCTCGATTACCACCTATAGGAGATATCTAATTCCGGCGGAATGGCGGCATCACCATTCGCCAAAGACTGCATGTAACTCGAGATAATTGACGCATCTTGAATCCAGGCGTCTGCGTCTATCCACATATAGTTGGAATATCCCGGGAGATAGTCAGGCAGAAGCGGTCGGCATGCCTGACCAAGCCGATACGGCTGAAAATCGGCCATGATGGAAATACCAAAATCGTCTTTTGGCCTAGGGAACCTCTGATTTAATCCCGCCTTTTTGGTCTTTTCTTGATAAACTACTCACCAGAAAACGGTGAAGTCTCTGCAACACCATTTGGAGTCCGAAATTGGCCCTCAATCTCTCTATCCCTGGCCAGATGACCAAAACCGAACTCCACGGGCTGATGGAATTGGCCAGCCGCGTGCGGCCTGGCGGCATCATTGTAAAAGCGGTTGTCTTTATGGGCTTTCCTCCTGGCATACCTCCAAAGCCTGCCAAGAGGGGTCACCCTGTTCTGCGTGGCCCCCTGGGAAAGGGCCAAGTGGATCATTGATCTTGTGGAAAAGCCGCAGCGTGCGCCCCCTTTTCCAGACAAGCATTCGCCCATTTCACCAGGGATTGCGACAATATCGTGATGATCCAGGGCTATAGCCCGCAGATCGCCCGCGGCCGGAAGTTTGGTATCGATCTCTATGTGGAAGATGCGATGCACGGTAATCCGGTGCTGGGTCAGAACATGGCCTTCTGGAGCAGCCGGATCAAACCGGGAGGCGTCGCGTCAGGCCATGATTACTGCGCCGAATGGCCCGATGTCATCTCTGAAGCCAATGCCTTGGCAGAGCGCTGGTCTTCAAAGGTTAAATGCGCCGACACATTTTGGTCGGTCGAACGCCCAGTCTGACACCCAAACAAAAACCTATGGAAGTTGTGTGGGGTTGCGCCATTGCGCACGCCCAATGGCGCGCTTCCAGCGAAGCGGAAACTGACCTTCCCGAAGACTTGGCGCGCACACCGCACACAACTTTCAAACGGAAATGCACCACGCTTGACGGGACGCTCAACGCTTCAGCTCACGTCTATCTGCAAGCCTTCGTGCGTGATCACATCAGACCATTTGGTGATTTCACGCGCGACGAAGGCGCCGAAGTGCTGCGCGCTGCCAATCATCGGCACTCCGCCCAATTCTTCGAAGCGCTTCACCGTTTCCGGCAGTGCGAGCATCGCCATGACATCGGAATTGATGCTGTTGATGATCTCGGCCGGCATGGTTGCCTGACCGAAAACACCGAACCAAGTATTCACTTCGTAATTCGCAAGTTCCGGCATGGTTTCGCGCATGGCCGGCACATTGGGCAGCAGCGCGTGGCGTTCCTTGCTGGTGACGGCCAGGGCACGCACGCGGCCGGACTGGATATGGCCGATGATCCCTGTCAGATTGTCAACCAAGAAGGATACATTGCCGGCTAGCAATTCAATCTGCGCCGGGGCGGAACCGCGTGTTGGAACGTGAATGGCCTGCGCATTCAGCATTTGCAGGAACAGTACCGGCGAAAGATGCGTGGATTGGCCGACGCCGGTTGAGACAAAGGGGATCTCGCCTGGCTTGGCGCGCAACATGGCGGCAAGTTGCGCCACATTCTGCGCCGGGACGTTGTTGTTCACCACCAGCACATTGGGGCCTGCGATGGTGCCCGCGATCGGGGCGATTTGCTCCGCGCGATACGAAAGGTTACGGAACAGCGAATAACCAATTGCTTGTGGGCCGATATTCCCCATGAGCAGCGTAAGGCCATCGGGCCGCGCACGCACCATTTCAACGGTACCAATGGTGCCGCCGGCGCCGGTACGGTTTTCCACTACCACAGGCGTGCCCCAGCGCGGTTGCAGAAACTGCGCGAGCAGCCTTCCCATGATATCCGTGGTGCCGCCCGCAGCGGCGGGGACGATAATGCGCACCTGACCAAGCGGGCGCCACGATTGCGCGCGGACGATGGCTGGCGCGGCGAGCAACGGCAAGGCAAGTGCCACGCGGCGGGTGAGCTTGGACATGGGGCACTCTCCCTGAATTCTTACGCGCATCATGGCACCAAAACTTTTTTTGGGAAGGCTTCAGCTTTGGCGTAGTGCTGCCATCACGCGGGCAAGTCCAGCTTCCCAGGGCGGAAGCGCCACGCCGAAGGTACGCGCAAGCTTGCCATTATCGAGCCGGCCATCCGCAGGGCGTTTGGTCTTGGTCGGGTAATCGGCGGTGGTGATGGCATGCACCTTGGGGCGCAGGCCGCCATGCTGGGCATTCAGGTCGAAAATCGCCTCGGCGAAGCTGTGCCAATGGGTGAAGCCGCCGCCGGTCGCGTGATAGGTGCCGGCAAGATCATCGCGCCAGCCATGATCGCGGAGCCGCGCCAGAATGGCGGTGATGGCATCAGCAAGGTCAGGTGCTGCGGTCGGGCTGCCCCATTGATCCGCCACCACCCGAAGCTCCGGCCGCTGTTCGCCGAGCGCCAGCATGGTGCGCAGAAAATTCTTGCCCATGGGCGCGAAGACCCATGCCGTACGCAGGATGATGCTGCGCGGATTGGCAGCCTGTGCCGCCCATTCACCGGCCAGCTTGGTGCGGCCATAGGCGCTGATAGGATTGGGCAAATCGCTTTCCAGATATGGCGCGCCTTTCAGCCCATCAAAAACATAATCGGTGGAAATCTGGATGATGGGGATGCCCGCTGCACGCGAAAGCCGTCCCAGCAAGGCCGGCCCCAAGGCATTGGCGCGGAAGGCGCCGGCCTCATCATCTTCCGCCGCATCAACGGCCGTCCAGGCGGCGCAATTTACCACCGCGTCGGGTTTCAGCGCGGCAAAGGCAGCGATCACTGTCTCGGGCTTGTCGAATTCAAATTCCGACTGACCGACCAGCAGCGCCTCAAACCCCTCTGCGGGCAGTGCCGCTTCAAGCCCGGTCGCCAATTGCCCGCCACGACCGGTGACGAGGATGCGGCGCATTACCAGGAACCTTTCGGAAAGGGCGGCGCAATATCGGCAAGCTTGGGTGCCTTGCGGTCCTTGTCGGACAGAATCGGGTTGTCCACCGGCCAATCAATGCCAAGAGCGGGATCATCCCAGGCGATGCCGGCATCGGCGTCCCGGTCATAATAGGCATCAACCTTGTAGAGGACCTCAGTGTCTTCTTCGAGCGTCACAAAACCATGCGCAAAGCCGGCAGGAATCCAAAGCTGCTGCCAATTGGATGGCGAAAGTTCGCACGCTACATGCTGCCCATAGGTCTGGGAGCCTTCGCGGATATCCACCGAAATATCCAGGATGGCACCACGCACCACGCGCACCAGCTTGGCTTGCGCAGTAGGTGGCCGCTGAAAATGCAGCCCGCGAACTACGCCCTTTTGGCGCGACAGCGAATGATTATCCTGCACAAAATCAGCGGTAATCCCATGCGCTGCCAAAGCTCGGCGCGCCCAGACTTCACTGAAGAAACCGCGCTCATCACCGAAGCGCGCGGGTTCGATCAGGATCAGGTCAGGAATGGCGAGGCGCGCTGCCTTCATGAAAGACGACCCTCCGCCAGATCGCGCAAATAGACGCCATAAGCGGTCTTACCCAAACGATCCGCTTGCGCACGCAGCGCAGCCGCATCAATGAGGCCAATGCGGAAAGCGATTTCTTCCGGGCAGCCCACTTGCAGCCCTTGGCGTTCCTGCACCGTCTGGACAAAAAGCGCCGCCTGCAACAGGGACGCAGGCGTGCCGGCATCAAGCCAGGCACAGCCGCGGCCCAATTGCTCCGCGCGCAAGCTGCCATCGGCCAGATAGACCTTGTTAAGATCGGTGATTTCCAATTCACCACGGGCAGAGGGCTTCAAATCCCGTGCCATTTGCGTCACGCGCTTGTCGTAGAAATAAAGTCCAATCACCGCCCAATCTGATTTGGGCTTGGCGGGTTTTTCTTCGATGGAAAGCACGTGCCCGTTGGCATCGAATTCCGCGACACCATAGCGTTCTGGATCGGCCACGCGATAGCCAAAGACGGAAGCCAAACCATTTTGCGTATTGGCGGCCGCCGCCTTCAGGCTTTCCACCAGGCCCTGGCCATAGATGATGTTGTCACCGAGCGCGAGCGCGCAGGCTTCCCCACCAATCCAATCCGCCCCGATTTTAAAGGCTTGCGCAATACCATCCGGGCTTGGCTGTTCGGCATAGCTGATACGAATGCTGAATTGCGCGCCATCTCCCAGCAGCCGCTTGAATGCCGGCAGATCGGCTGGTGTTGAGATTAGCAGAATATCCTTGATGCCTGCCAGCATCAGCGTGCCAAGCGGGTAGTAAACCATCGGCTTGTCATAGACAGGCAGTAATTGCTTGGACGCTGCCAAGGTCATGGGGTGCAAACGCGTCCCGGACCCGCCTGCAAGCAGAATGCCCTTCACGATTTCACCCCCCCAAGCCTTTGCCCGGCATAGCGCTTTTCGCGAATGGGCCGCCACCAGGCTTCATTGTTCAAATACCAGCGAATGGTCTGATCAAGCCCGGCTTCAAAATCATAACGCGCTTTCCAGCCAAAGGCCGCTTCGGCGCCGCTTGGGTCCATGGCGTAGCGGAAATCATGGCCGGGACGGTCTTTGACATAGGTGATCAGGCGCTCACGCGGACCCGCAGGATCAGGGCGCAGCCGATCTACCGTGCGGCAAATAGCCTTCACCACTTGCAGATTGGTCCGTTCCTGACGTGGGCCGATGCAATAGGTCGCCCCGGGCACACCGCGCATCAGTGCCAGCACGAGGGCTTCGGCGTGATCCTGCACATGGATCCAATCGCGGATATTCGACCCATCGCCATAAACCGGCAAAGGGCGACCTTCCAGGGCGTTCAGCGTCACCAGGGGAATGAGCTTTTCCGGGAATTGCCACGGCCCGTAATTATTCGTGGTGTTCGAAACAAAAGATGGGAATCCATAAGTGTGCTGCCAGGCACGCACCAGATGATCGGACGCTGCCTTGGAAGCGGAATAAGGGCTACGCGGATCGTAGCGCGTATGCTCATCAAACGGCGCATCCTCCGCGCTTTCCAGCGAACCAAACACCTCATCCGTTGAGACATGATGGAAACGGAATTCGGCCTTGGCGGCGCCTTCCAGCGCTTGCCAATATTCCCGCGCCGCTTCCAGCAAAACTTGCGTGCCTACGACATTAGTCTGGATGAATTCTGCCGGCCCATCAATGGAACGATCTACGTGGGATTCGGCGGCCAGATGCATCACGCGCGCGGGCTTGAAGCGGGTAAAGACATCATGCATCGCGGCAGCATCGCAAATATCCAGCGCCAGATGCTGATGGCGCGGCGATTTCAGCCAATCGCCGAGGATATCGGGGCTCGCGGCATAGGTCAGCTTGTCGATATTCACCACTAACGCATCGGTGGTGGCCAGCAAATGCCGCGCCACCGCCGATCCGATGAAGCCCATCCCGCCTGTCAGCAAGATGACCATGACGCCACCCTTCCCTGGTCAGGTATTCATCGCGTCGAAGAAATCCTGGTTGGTCTTGCTGTATTTCAGCTTATCCAACAGGAATTCCATCGCATCTTGCGTGCCCATCGGGTTCAGGATACGGCGCAGCACCCACATCTTGGAAAGTGTGCCACGATCCACCAGCAATTCTTCCTTACGCGTGCCGGATTTGGTGATGTCAATGGCGGGGAAGGTGCGCTTGTCAGACAGCTTCCGATCCAGTACGATTTCGCTATTGCCGGTGCCCTTGAATTCTTCAAAAATAACTTCATCCATACGGCTGCCAGTGTCGATCAGCGCTGTCGCGATAATGGTCAACGACCCACCTTCTTCAATATTGCGCGCAGCACCGAAAAACCGTTTCGGGCGTTGCAGCGCATTGGCATCCACACCACCGGTCAGCACCTTACCCGATGACGGCACAACGGAGTTATAAGCACGGCCCAAGCGCGTGATGCTATCCAGCAAAATCACCACATCGCGCTTGTGTTCCACCAGGCGCTTGGCTTTTTCCAGCACCATTTCGGTGACTTGCACATGGCGTGTCGCCGGTTCGTCAAAGGTGCTCGCCACCACTTCACCACGCACGGTGCGGGCCATGTCGGTCACTTCCTCGGGCCGTTCGTCAATCAGCAGCACCATCAGGAAGACCTCGGGATTATTCGCCGTGATGGATTTGGCGATATTTTGCAGCATAACGGTCTTGCCCGTGCGCGGCGGCGCCACAATCAAGGCGCGCTGGCCCATGCCGATCGGGGAAATCAGATCAATGACACGATGCGTATTGTCCTTGGTTGGCCCCTTCGCGACACTTTCAACCTCCGGATTTTCCATCTTTAGCCGGCGGTTCGGATAAAGCGGCGTCAGGTTATCGAAATTGATCCGGTGGCGCAGGGTTTCCGGGTCTTCGAAATTGATCGCGTTGACCTTGAGCAGGGAGAAATAGCGTTCCCCATCCTTGGGCGCCCTGATCTGGCCTTCCACCGTATCACCCGTGCGCAAGCCGAAGCGGCGTACCTGGGCGGGGGAGACATAGATGTCATCCGGCCCGGGCAGGAAGTTTGCCTGCGGGCTGCGCAAATAACCGAAACCATCGGCGAGGATTTCAAGCGTGCCTTCGCCAAAAATCGCCTGTTCATTATCCGCGAAAGTCTTCAGGATCGCGAACATCATATCCTGCTTGCGCAGTGATGATGCGTTTTCGATCTGCAATTCCTCGGCCAATGCGAGGAGATCCGCGGGGCTTTTCGCCTTGAGTTCTGAAAGATGCATTTGGTGCCTTGGCGTTCCGTGAGGCTTGATAAAGTGGGGCCTGAAGCAGGATGCACAACTCAGCACGCGGCGCATCCATGAATGTCCCCTTATCGGGTAGAAGGGAAAAGCGACAGCGCCGATCAGGGATCGCCGGGGCCGCGAGAGGAAGGACCCGATATGTATAAAGCCGGCCGCCCAGCGTCAACCACGGATCAAAACGGCTTCACGATCACCATCACGACAATCAGGATCAGCAGCAGCGTTGGCACCTCATTGACGATGCGCCAGTTACGTTCGCTGCGGGTATTGCGGTCCTCGGCGAAAAGCCGCCGTGCGCGGGCCAGGTCCATGTGAAAGACGGTCATGGCCAAAAGGCCGAAAAGCTTGCCGTGCCACCAGCCGGCACCCCAATCCACCACGCCGGGGGTCAGGATCAGCACTAGGCCAAAGACCCAGGCGCTGATCATGGCCGGGTTCATGATGGCGCGCAGCAGGCGCCTTTCCATGGTCTTGAACAGCTCCCCCTGCGCGGAACCAGACGGCTGTTGCGTGTGATACACGTATAGCCGCGGCAGGTAGAAAAGCCCTGCCATCCAGGCAAAAACGCTGATCAGATGCAAAGCCTTCGTCCAGGCATAGAAGGGGGCAAGGCCCTCAATCACCATGGTTATTCATCCTTTCCAGCAAGGGCAGGTATCAAGCGCGGATGCGGCCCATCTTCCAGCCGCCAGCGTGCCAGCACGGCATCCCGCACCCGGGCGCGTACCACCTTGCCCTGTGCATTGCGCGGCAATTCCGCCAGCGTCAGCCAGGCGCGCGGGCGCTTATGCTTGGCAAGGTCTTCGGCCAGCGGCAGGGCCGCATGCTCCCACCCCGCCGGCAGGTTCTCGGAGACCGCGATAATCACCTCCCCCCAGTAATCGGAAGGCAGGCCCAGCACGCAAATCGCGCGGCCCTGTGCGGCGGGATCCAGGGCGGTTTCAATCTCGGTCGGATGGACGCGGTAGCCGCCGGTTTTCATCACATCTGAAGCCCGGCCCGCGAGCCTGAGCCGCCCGCGCACATCAACCGCGCCCAGATCGCCGGTGCGGTGCCAGGCGCCGGCGGGGCGCGGCACAAAGCCATTCGGGCCGATCATGCCGATATTCATATGCCGGGCGCGCAGCCAGATATCGCCGGAATCGCCTGGTGGCAGGGGGCGTCCAGCCTCATCCCGGATGGCGATTTCAACTCCCGTCGCCGGCCAGCCCAGATTGGCGCCCAGACCATCCTCGGCTTCTTCCATAGCCACCGCCACATCCGGGCCTTCCAGCACGGTGATCGGGTTGAAGCATTCGCTCATGCCATAGGTCACTCGCACCACCGGGCCGAATTGCGCCTTGGCGCGGGCGTAAAGATCACGCGTCAGCGTCTGCGTGCCGCAGAAAATCACCTTGAGCCCCGGCACGCTTTGGCACGGAAACAGCGCCAGTAATTTGGCCAGCACCGTGGGTGGGGCGAAAATCGCCGATAGGTCGGGCGCGGTCAGCACCGGCGCGATGCGCTCAGCCCGCACGCCATCCTGCAAGACAACCTCTCCGCCATGATCAAGCCAGGCATAGGTGATCAGCGCCGCGCCATGGGTGAAGGGCGTCATGAGCAGCACACGCTCACCGGGTTCAGGTGTGAAGGGCAAAACGGCGCGTTGCAGGATATTCGCAAGGTAACGCCCGCCATGGCTATGCAAAATGGCCTTGGGTTTGCCCGTGGTGCCGGAGGTAAAAATGATCCGCCCCCAGGCATCGGACGGCACGGGGGGCAGCGGCGCCCCGCTTGCATCCGGCGCGATGTCTTCCAGCGCGAGCGTCTCAAACCCAAGCCCTGTCAACCGCGCGCAGGCTACTCGTGGTGCGACAATACGTTTGAAGCCTGTCAGCTGCGCAAACCAGCCAAGCTCCGCATCGGTGGAGCCCGTATTGCAGGGGGTTTCCGCCACGCCGGCCATGGTCAGACCATAGCTGACCCAGGGCGCATCGCAGCCATTGGGCACGAAGGTCGCAATCGGCTGGCCGGGTTTGAAGCCTTCCGCCACCAGCCGCCGCGCCAGACCATGGGCGCGGGCAGATAGCGTTGCATAGCTAAGCGTGGCGCTGCCATCAGTGACAGCGCTACGCGGGCCGAAGCGCTGCGCCAGAGTCAGAAGGTCGGAAGACCAAGGGATACCATCCTGCATGGTGGCAAAGTCTCGCCAGCGGCGGCGCGCGTCAATGCGGGGCTTGATTGCGGGGCGCGCTTCGGGCGGGATGGGGGGCAGGAAGGAAACACCGCCATGGAACCGCTTGCCACGCCAACCCTGCCGCAAGGCATCCGCGCCCGCTTTCTGGAGGGTATCAAGGGGCTTCGCGTCCATCTGCTGGAAGCCGGGCATGAAACGCCAGGCCAGCCGTGTCTTTTGCTGCTGCATGGCTTTCCGGAGCTCGCCTATTCCTGGCGGCATGTGATGCTGCCGCTGGCGGCGCTGGGCTACCATGTGGTGGCGCCGGATCAGCGCGGCTATGGCCGCACCACGGGGTGCGATACCGATTATGATGCGTCACTCGCGCCATTTCGCCTGACCAATCTGGTGCGCGATGCGTTGGGCGTGGTGGCTGCACTCGGCTACCGGGAAGTGGCGGCGGTGATCGGGCATGATTTCGGATCGCCGGTCGCGGCCTGGTGCGCGCTGACGCGGCCCGATGTGTTCCGCCGTGTGGCGCTGATGAGCGCGCCTTTCGCCGGCGGGCCGGATTGGCCAAAGCCAGGGCAGCAATCCGTCGGTTCTTCCGCCATGCCGGGGTTGGATGAGGCTTTGGCCACCTTGTCGCGCCCGCGCAAACACTACCACGCCTATTACGCCACGCGCCCGGCCAATGCGGATATGATAGGTGCGGCGCAGGGGCTACACGCTTTCATGCGCGCCTATTACCACCACAAGAGCGCCGATTGGGCGGCCAATAAACCGCATAAGCTGCGCGATTGGTCCGCCGAGGAAATGGCGAAACTGCCAACCTATTACGTCATGGACCGTGCCGAGACGATGCCAGAGACGGTGGCGCATGAAATGCCAAGCGCTGCTGAGGTTGCAAGCTGCGCCTGGATGACGGAAGCGGAAATGGCTGTCTACGCCAGTGAATATGGCCGCACCGGATTTCAGGGCGGGCTCAATTGGTATCGCACCCGCTTCGCACCGGAAGTGAATGCCGATCTGGCTCTATTCGCCGGGCGCGGCATTGATGTGCCTTCGGTCTTTATCGCCGGTGCGGCAGATTGGGGCGTGTTTCAAGCCCCCGGCGCTTTTGAGCGGATGCAGGACATTGCCTGCACCCGCATGGCGGCGGCGCATCTGGTGCCGAGTGCCGGGCATTGGGTGCAGCAGGAACAACCGGCGCGCACGGTTGAATTGCTGAAGGAATTGCTGGCGCGCGACGCGTGATCAGGCTGACATTAACATCGGAAGCCTCGGCCCGACGGCCAGCACATCCGCTGTGGCATTCCCCAGCACCAGATTGCGCAGCGGTGAATGCCGCACCGCACCCATCACCAGCATGTCTGATTCCGTATCCGCTGCCGCCGACGGCAGCCTTTCCAGCACGCCCCTACCGCCACGCTGCAAGACCATGAAGCGCGGCTTGGCACCATGGCGGGCGAGCGGATGAGCAAGTTCAATCCCCGACTGACCGGGGCGCAGTTCCTTGTCATCGGTGACTTTTGCTATCACGGTTTCCGCCGCGCGGCGGATAAGCGGCAGTGCGCTGTGAATGGCCCGAACCGAGGCGGGGGTTGCATCCCAAGCTACCAGAATACGCTGCGGCGAGCCTGAGAAAGGCCGCATTTGGGGCACCAGGATAGCCAGCCGTCCGAAGTCAAAAATCGCGGCATGCTGAAGTATTTGCGCAGCAATTCTCGGCGCACCATGTTGCGTAAGGACTGCCAGATCACTCACGCGCAGATGGTCAGCGAAGGCTTCGCCATTGCCATAGGCCAAGCTGATGCGCTTTTTGTCTGATACGCCACATCGCGGCGTTGCGCGATGGCAGCGAATGCCGCGACAGCACGGTCTTCCAATTGTTTCGTTGCATAATTTGCCGGCGTGGGCGCGGTAAGCGCGCTATCCATTAGGAAAATCAGCGCGGTCACATGGACCGAAAAGGCTCCCGCAAGCGCGAGGGATATCGCCGCTGCCGCCGCCGCTTCTATCGCCATGGCCGGGTCAAGATGCGTCACGATACTGGTGAAAGTCATTACGGTTTCTCCGGCTGTCGCGCATCTTTTGGGTTATTTCCCGCGATGGCGTTTTGTTTGGTTTTCGGGGCCGGCATATGACCTCACCACCGCGATATGTGGGTATCGCCGCGCGCAGAAACCAGCGTTGATATGGGTCAAGATGCGAGACGGCTTCCGGGTGGGCACCGTATTGTAACAGAAGGCGCAGCGGGCATTGCTACCCACCGCGCGGTTACATCAGATAATCAAATTCAGGCCGGCGGCGCCACCGACAGCCCGCGCACCTTGTGTTCAGCAATGAAGCGCGCCACAAGGCCGGACGCCTTCGCCTGTTCGATAAAATCCGTAAGGAAGGCGGCGGCAGCACTATTGCGTCGTGATGTACCAATCGCCTGCTGCACGGCGGTGAACTTACCGTCCAGAATCCGCGCGCTGGGCATTTTTTCAATGTCTGACAGCAGCTTCGGCCGCAGCCCGGCGAGCACTTCCAGCTTCTCGGCAGCGAATTGCTCAAACGCCGTGTCCAACGTGGCAGAGCGAATGAGCTTTGCCTTATGGATATTGCGTTCAAGCCACAGATCATAAGCCGCACGCGCGGTCACGGCGATACGATTGCCGGGGCGATCCACTTCCTCCATCTTTGTAATGGGGGAACCGGGCGGGACCATGTAGGTGGCCTCGATTTCCGCATAAGCAGCCGTGAAGGCGATTTTCTCCGCGCGCTGCGGTTCAGCACCGATCAGGCCGATATCCCAAACATTGCGGTCCACAGCGTCAGCCAAATCACCCGGCCGTGCGAAGGGCACGTATTGCACGGGCACACCCAGCGTATCGGCGATCGCATGCGCCATGCTGGGCGAAACCCCGGCGGGATCGCCATTTTCCGCGCGGCTCGTCACCAGCAGGAAATTTCCCATATTGATGCCGGCGCGCAAAACGCCCGTTGGCACCAATTCCGCCTTGATCTGATCCATCATTCTATCTTTCCTTTTCACTAAGAAACCCCTGATCAACCCTGCAATTAGCGTCGATTTTTCGTGATCACGGTGATCCCGCTGAGGTTCCCGCCAATGTTGATCGCTTCCCTGCCCATTTTCGGGGTGGAATGGGGTGTCTTTCCCCTCTTTCAGACGCAATTCGCCCGTCAGGCGTGACAGTATCGCATCAAAACACGCCGCGCTAT
>Ga0194129_10001540_pt1 | contig 37613 bp, 26 predicted proteins | sample TA2KigCa35mmetaG_FD_150862 | JGI IMG/M metagenome (GOLD analysis project Ga0194129, IMG submission 150862) | Freshwater microbial communities from Lake Tanganyika, Tanzania - TA2015038 Kigoma Deep Cast 35m | ecosystem: Environmental > Aquatic > Freshwater > Lake | place: Tanzania: Lake...
CGCTCGACCAACTCTGCGGGATGGCGACGCTTCTGCAAGGCCACCGGCAACTTACCTTCCGTCGAAGGCAGCAACTCGTAAATCAAACCCTTAGGCAGTGGCTTTGTGGCATTCACCAGAATGAACTGCTGCCGCTGCTCTTCCAGCCCGTCAGTCACAAACCCCACGACGCAGACCGGGAAACTTTCCACCCGGGCATCCCGCATTGCCGCCGCACGCTGCTGACCATCCACAATCCACCCGGGTTTCAAAGTCTCGTCAACAAAGGGACCAAGGGGAATATCTAAAGTCCCCTGACGGCTGTAGCCCGTCTTCGGAATCCCCTGATGAGGGTGAAACCTGACAGTGCCATCAAATGCCACAACAATCGCGTTCGGCAGTATCGGGGATTCCGACTCAAGATAATCGCGGATCTGCGAAATATGCGAGGCAACCTCCGGACGCTGGTAGCCCGTCAAGGTTTCCGTCCCCTGCCGACTGACGCGAGACACAGTGCAAAAACTGTGCAGCAACTTCCCGTCAATCGCAAAACTGTAAAGCTTGCGCCCGCCGCCCTGTCTAAACTCGATTGCCGGTACCGATAACACCCGCCCTGCACGCTTCTTCGACATTCCGCCACCCGCTCTTGCCTGCACAAACCAACCTTCAAATCAATCGCTGCAACTTCCGGTAAGTCACAAAAAGGTTGTGAAACCCCCGCCGGCGATTCCGCTCCGCGCCCCGAAACACCACAACATTGATTCCCAAATTCTGACAAACCGCACACGGACATGACTTCCACGGCTTGTCTGTCAGCAACTCCTCATACGCAGCCATGTTGTTTTTTCTGTCAACACCAAACATCTGCTGGTATTCGTGCAGCAATTTCAACAACTCAGCCCGCTTAAAACGCCCCTTGTCAAACTGCTGAAGTGCCTCCAGACACTGACGCTCCATACGAAACGCATCACCCTGATTCACCTCGCCCGACAGCACCTTGTTTTTCATCGCCGGATTGATATCTACCTGCGGCACGCGAATCGCCACGTAGGTGCGATCCTCCGCGTAGTAATTGTCATTGTCGTCCTTGAACGCCTGCCGCAGCGGCGAAGTGCTGTCAAAACTGATCACCCCATGGCTGGCAAATTGCACCACATGATCCAGTCGCGTCACACCAAAAAGATGCAATCGAGTTTCCGGCTTCCGTTTTTCAGACACGGCCTCCAGCACCGCCAGGATCTCCGGTGACTTCAGCGGAACCATGCCCCCCAGAGCAATGTAGCTGTAGCCCATTTTTTGCAGAGCAGATACGGATTTTGCGTAAGAACCGGGACTCCATCCCTGCGCTACACCCAGTGGCTCAAACTGCAACTTCTGTTTTTTTGCGTTCTGCAGGAACTCACGAGCCAACTCCAGAGTCAGCTCCTGGCGCCTGACACAGTCGTCCGGCACCGGAGGAGCACCGTGAGCTTTCGAATCCCATTGTGGATTGTATTCGAGGATCACATGGTCCACTGACGCGCCAATGTCAAAGCCACTTTCAGCGTAAAAACGAGTCACCTCCTCCACAGTCACCGGGGGTTCAGGTTCTCGCACATAACTGAACGCTCCGCAGTCGCCCATGATTTTCAGATGCGGCGCAAGGCGCAGAAACTCGCGCACACCTTCTGCAGAAAAACGTCGCTGTTGCCCCAGCGTATAACGCCCGGTACTGCTGCCGGTACCTTCCACAATCGCCTTGGATACCAGCATACCGTCATACGGCGGCGACGGAAACACTTCGTGTGCATACAGGTCGTCGCGCTGACGGATTCGCAGGTCGTTGCGTTTTTCCGTCTGGAAGTCAAAGCTGGGATCAACCAAATCCTGACTGTCAGGAAAAAAAAACTTCATCGATCCTCACTCCAAGCCTGCGTGTACTTCCTTACCAGTAAACTGGACAGATGTGTGATGTGCCGAGACACATTCTGCAGTTCGTTCCACTGCAGCCCACCCAGTTCATCCCACCGCCCCTCGGTCCAGTGACACTCAGATACAATCCGCTGCAACTCGCGCTGCACTTCTGCAATCGCGTTCTTGTGATGGATTCGAATGCTGGGCATGATGCGATCCATCAATCGCCCCATGGCTCTTATCCCCACTCCGTGCATCAGACGGCTTTTATCCGGAGACTTTCCCCACGCCTCCGGGAACACATTCCGCACCGCCGTCCAGTACACCACAAGGATCCGACAGATACCCTCAAAATCAGTCTCAAGCGTTGCCAAATTCCGGTAGGGAAACAGACAGCCACTAGCAGATTTCAGGCTTTCATCGATCATATTCACGACTGATGTATCCGTGATCATTGCCTGCCTGCGTTCCTCATCAGAAGACGAACTTCGGCGAATCATTCCCTTCAGTGGCGACTGCTCCGCCTGATTCAGCCAGTCACAGATCGCAGACGGGATTTTCCGCTGCGCCAGCCTCGGTGGCAGCGTTGTAGACACTTCCGGCAGTAATTCGGTAATAAGCCCCGGGGGCAGATTCTTCGAGCTGTTCACTCGCAGAAACTGGTCACGCTGAACATCCACGTCATCAGCGACAAAGGCACTGACCGGAATCACCATATCCGGGTTCGAACACTTGGATAACGCCAGCGCTCGCTGCTGTCCGTCCACAATCCACGCCGGTTTCTTCGCATTTTTTCTGACTGTGATCTCCAGCGTACCGGAAGTGGCGTGCCCGTCACTAACGTCCGGGCCGCGACTTCCCTTAAATTTCACATCCGAAGACAACGCCAAAATAATGGCATTCGGAAACAGAACATTCCCTGAGTTCAGGTACTCAACGATGTTCTGCACATGCTTCTTTACCTCCGATCGCTGGTATCCCAAAAGCTTCCCGGCATCGTCTCGCGACACCCGCGAAATATCGGCAATATCCAGCAACTCACGGCCTGTCAGAGTGAACAGGTACAGCGGATGTGCAGGTGACTGCACAACTTTCAAAGCCCGTCGACGGTATTTGCGTGACTCAGCCATGGCGTGCCGCCTCCACTTCACCAAACAGTGCCTTGAATCGATTCTGCTCACACGCCCGACCACTCTGCCGAAATGCCTGCAGCAATCCCGTTCGTGAAACTCGAGCCTGAACCTGCATGGCCCGACTCACGAATTGACGCACCTCTTCATCGCTGGCCGGTGCCCGATCATATCGTGGCCGCTCCGGCGCTGTTGCCAACCATCCCTCCAGCACGCGCTTCGCAGCTCTCACCCCAACGGTGCTTCGCGTCCCACAGGAATTCAGATACTGCCGCAGCACTCGCACATTTAATGACCTGAGGATCCCGCCGACCAGAGGCTGCAGCCGCGCATCACAGGGAATCAAATGCTCATTCAGCCCCGAAAGCTCATCGGTCCCGGCAGAAAAGATTGCCAACTGGTCGGGATCATCAAGCAAATCTCGGGCTGCCAGCAGATCATCCTGAACAGCATGCAGATAATTGGCCGACGCGGCAAGGACCATCGGGCAGTCAGGAAACTCTGCGGCAAGATCACGCACCGAGATCGGTCGTTCACGAGTCCACCCCAAAGTCGTCAGGCCATTCCACCATTCTCGTTTATCCTCAGCAGCGCTCGGCGCAGTTTGCACATGTCCCGGAAGAACGACCGTGTCGGGATGCCGCGTCGAGAACGTGGCCGAATAGGGCGCAATCGGCGCATCCAGCGACACCACCCCGAAACCCGCTGAAATAACCCACACCTGAACGACAGATCGCTTGCCCCCGGTCTGCTCCAGAGACTTTGCCACAGCCCAGTGATCACCTGCATACAATCTGCGGGCTGTACACGATGCGCCCGAATACAGATCAGCCTGACGCTTCCATTCCCGCAGCCTGCCTTCGACCGACCTCCCATGCAGGTTACGTAACTGCATGGCTGCCGGCGCCTCCAGGGACTTCTGCTTCGTGCAGGTCACAATGACGTTGATTGGCTTCATAAACAGTCTCCCTTCTCGCTATGGCAACCCCAGCACTTTGTGAATCTGGATACTCAATCGCCACTGCGGGTGCCTCAGGCAATAGTCCACCGCCAACTGCTGGTTCTCGACCAAATCCGGCCCATCCATCGGCTGCAGGTAAAAGTGCTGAAAATTCAGTGCTGCAAATTCCTCTGGCGGACAGTCGGCTTGTGGAAAAACCAGCTTGACCTCGTCACCGGCCCGAACAACCAGATCCTTTACACTTTTCGGGCTAACACAGACCCAGTCGAGATTTCCGGGCAAAGGTAGTGTCCCATTCGTCTCAACCGCGATCTGAAAACCGCGTCGATGCAAAGCACTAATCAGAGACTGGTCGAGTTGCAACAGCGGCTCACCGCCCGTGCACACCACAAGAGGCTTTCCGCCTGCCGGCCAACAACCGGCGATGGCCTTAGCGAGCACTTCAGCATCCCCAAACTTACCACCGCCGGGGCCGCTCGTTCCAACGAAATCAGTGTCACAGAATGTGCAGCGAGCACCAGCACGGTCTGCCTCGCTGCCAGACCACAAATTGCATCCGGCAAACCTGCAGAACACCGCTGGGCGACCCGCAAACGCCCCTTCGCCCTGCAGCGTGAGAAAGATTTCTTTTATCGAGTAGCTCACGTCAGGGGTTCCCCCGCTGAACATACTGGACCGGGTCAAGCACCCCAACCTCAGCAAACCCAGCCAGACGCAACAGACAGGCATCACAGCGTCCGCAGGCTCGACCGTCCTCCGCTGGCTGGTAGCACGAGCTGGTCAGGCGAAAGTCCACGCCGAGGTCCAGACCTCGTCTAATGATCCCAGCCTTGGTCATTTGAATCAGCGGGGCATGAATTCTGAATCGATCGCCTTCCACTCCAGCCTTCGTCGCCAGATTCGCGAGGGTTTCGAACGCCGCTATGTACTCAGGCCGACAGTCCGGGTATCCGGCGTAGTCCAGCGCATTTACACCGACGAAGATATCCCGAGCCGCGATGCTTTCGGCGAACGCCAGTGCACAGGACAGCAGTACCGTATTCCTTGCAGGGACATAGGTCGAAGGAATCGCAGCGTTCATCTGCGCAACGGTCCGATCGACCGGAACAGCAATGTCATCTGTCAGCGACGATTTGCCCACAGCCCGCAGATCCACATCCATCGTCTGAAACTGCACGGCCCCCATAGCCTGAGCAGACCGGCGTGCAGAATTCAGCTCTGCCGCATGTCGCTGGCCGTAGTTGACCGACAAAGCCGAAACCTGAAAACCAGCGTCACGTGCGATTGCCATCGCGGTAGCAGAATCCAGTCCGCCGCTCAGTAATACCACAGCTTTTCCAGCAGACACGTGAATCTCCGTGGCCCGGTAGTTTTCGGCAAAACAGTTCGACAGATTACCGATATTACCAGCTACAGTTTGTTTTTCCAAAGAGAAACTGCAAAAAGTATGAACCGCGAAGAAACTGCAGTTTTTTACAATGATGACACATCGAATAGATGCAGTTTCTGCATACATTCGGATTTAGCAGTGGGCGTTCGTTAGACATCGACTTGCCAAAAAAGTCACCAAAACGGCATGATTGTTTGGGCTACTCGGCCGGTAGAACAGCAAAGAACTCAGCTTTGATCACAGCACTCTCCACCTTCCCTCGCACCAGCGGATTTGGCTCATACGCCGAATTCAACCCCTCACCCCCCTTCGAGGGGCGAGGGGTACCACGGCGTTTGCAATCAGAACACGCCTTCCAGCACACTCTGTCCTGCAATGAGCCTAAGGGGGCTGCCCACGGCGCAGTCACCGGAATTCACCGCACAGCCAGAAGAACACCAAAACCTGGTCAGACCCAAACACTGCGCAGCACCGCAGCAATCACCCTCGTCCGGATTGACGCTGGAAAATCGCTGATCGCAGCAAGCCCAGATGGTTCAGACAAAACTGCAGCATCACCCAGAGTGTCAGCAGACCATACCGAGTACTGCGGCGGAAATTGATGCTGCTGGCTTCGGCAAAATAACGCACAGGTACCGGGATGTCCCCCAGGCGAAATCCAAAAAAAACAGACTGCGCCAGGAACTGCGTGTCAAACACAAAGTCGTCCGAGTTCAGTGACCAGGGTACCGTCTCCAGTACCTCCCGCCGATACGCCCGAAAACCACTGTGAAAATCACCAAGGTTCTGACCCAAAATCACGTTCTCAAAGATTGTCAGGCAGCGATTCGCGATGTATTTCCACACCGGCATCCCGCCCTCCAGCGTCTCCGCCCGCGTGCGAATCCGCGAGCCCATCACAAAGTCCACGTTCCCCAGTCGGATCAGCTCTGCCGCTACCGGAATCACACGGCTGTCATACTGATAGTCCGGATGAATCATCACAACAATGTCCGCACCACGCCGCAATGCTTCCGCGTAACACGTCTTCTGGTTGCCGCCATAGCCCGTGTTCCGCTGATGCTGAATCACCGTCAGACCCAGCCGCTGAGCCACCTCGACCGTCCGGTCACGACTGCAGTCGTCCACCAGAATGATTTCGTCCACCGTACCCGCCGGTATGTCACGCACAGTACGCTCAAGCGTTGTCTCGGCGTTGTACGCCGGCATCACAGCCACAATCCGCGGCTTGTGCGGCATCTGGCGACTGTGAAAATTTTCTGAGACTGCCGAAGCCATAACCGCTATCCGAAAAAATTGATGACCAAACTGCCGCTGACCGCCGCGAAAAACAAAGAACGGCCCACTGCATTACGAATCCCAGCGGATTTTCGTTGACTTTGATTCAACTTTTGATCCCCGGAAATCAGCCGCGAAACTGCCGCAAGGCATCCGTCAGCCGCTGAATCTCATCAATCGTGTTGTAATGCAGCGCTCCCGCACGCACTGTACCGCCCGGTTCCAGACCAGCCGTCTCAGTAAACGGCAGCGCATACGCATTGCCGTTCCAGACGCACAGGCCACGCTCCGCCAGCCACTCGGCCACCACGCGAGGCGTACAGTCGCGGAATGTCCACGAATACGTCGGTACCCGGCCAGCCACTTGCGCCGGATCCGTGATCCCGTGAATTCTGATGCCCGGAACCTGCTGCAGACCGGCCAGCATCTCCAGACTCAGCGTCCGCTCGTATTCCACAATCGCCGCAAAGACCAGATCCAGTTTCTGCCGGCGGTTCAGTCCGCTGCCAGTCGCCGGCAGCAGATCAGCCAGCGACGCCAGATAGTTAATGGCGGCCGCTGTCCCGGCAATGGCTTCCAAAGCACCTGTGCCCGTCATCCAGACTCCCGGCAGCACATCCGGAGCAGGTCGCAGCTTCCAGGGCCGCAGCTGCTCCAGCAGTTCCCGCCGCCCCCACAGAATTCCTTGATGCGGACCAAAAAACTTGTAGGCCGAACAGGCCAGAAAGTCGCAGCCAAGCTCCGATACCGAAATCCGCCCATGCGGCGCATAATGCACCGCATCTACAAACGTGAGCGCACCCACCGCTTTAGTCGCACTGATCATCTGCTGCACCGGGTTAATCGTCCCGGTGGCATTCGAAGCCATGCCCACCGCGACAAACCGCGTTTTCGCTGACAGCTTCTCGTGGAAGTCATCAAGATCCAGTGTCCAGTCATCCGGTCGCAAGTCGACATGCCTGACCGTTGCCCCCGCAGCGCGGGCCGCATGCACCCAGGGCGATACGTTCGCGTCGTGATCCAGTCGCGTCACCAGGATTTCATCACCCGGCTGCCAGCGTTCGGCCAGCGACCGGCTGAGCAGCATTGCGAGGGATGTCATGTTTGGGCCGAACACGATGCAGTCCGGATCATCAGCGTTCAGGAAATCAGCCGCAGCCTCGTGCGCTGCCTGCATCACGTTGTCCGATTCACGACCACAGGCAAAGGCTGCTCCCCGGTTGCAGTTCGTGTGCCGCAGCCAGTGACAAACCGCGTCCACGACACAGTCCGGAGTCTGACTGCCGGCAGGACCATCAAAAAATGCGACAGTGCGACCGTGCAACGTGCGCGACAGTCCCGGAAACTGTCGGCGAATCTGATCAGTCGGCCAGGCGAAAACGGTCATAAGCAGTGATTGAATGTGATTCGTTTGAGTGAAGCTGTGAGCGCTCCGGGGGCAGGTTAACAAGCCCGCGAATGCGGGACCAGCGACGCTGACAGTTAGAATCTGTTGCGGTACGGTGGGATCCCGCGAAAACTCTGCTATTCTGAATCAGACAACCGCCATCGCCAGGGGACTTTTCCGTACAGACTGCTCTGCTTCATGTCCGCACTTTCGCAGTTTTTTCTGAATCCGGCCTTCTTTCTGCCGGGTGCTGCGCTGGTGCTGCTGCCGATTCTAATCCATATTCTCAGCCGGCTGCGTTACCGCACCGTGCGGTTTGCGGCCATGGAATTCCTGCTGGCCAGCGAAGAACTGAACCGCCGGCGACTGATTCTGGAACAGTTGCTGCAGTTGTTGCTGCGAATTCTGGCGGTACTGCTGTTTGTCCTCCTGATTGCTCGCCTGCTGCTGGATCCCGGTCGCCTGCTGATGCTCCGCGGAGTTAGCGCACACCACGTTGTCCTGCTGGACGATTCGCTGTCGATGCGTGATCAGGAAGGTGATCAGCCCCTGTTTCAGTCGGCTCTGGCAACCCTGGAAACCATGCTGGTGGAGGGTAGTCGTCAGGGTGGTGCAGCCCGCGTTACAATTCTGGGACTGTCTGATCCCGGCCGACCGATTGTTTCCGACCGTATTCTGGACGGCGCGTTCGTGCAGGAATTCATGCCGCGACTGCGCAATCAGCCCTGTTCATTTCGCCCGGCTCTGCTGGCGGAATCGCTGCAGACAGCCAAAGACATTCTGGCGGCGGACGGCAGCGTATCGCCGCAGGTGCATGTGCTGACCGACTTCCGAGCTGTGGACTGGAATAATCGCCCGGAGGTGCTTAGTGCCATTGAATCGCTGGGCACGATCAGGGCGGGAGTCGACATTGTCCGCATCGGCCGGGATGCTCGCAGCAACATCGCGATCCGCGAGCTGTCAGCTGAAAGCCTCGGGGCAGCTCGCGCTGTCCCATGGCGGCTGTCGGCCGTGATTCGCAATCACGGCAGTGCCCGAGCGACCGATCTGCGAGCCACCGTACTGGTCGACGGAGTTTCTCAGCCGGGACGCATGCTGATTCCGGACATTGAACCGGGCACAGAAGTCGTCGTCCCGCATGATCTCAGCTTTGAAACCGAAGGTCGTCATCTGGTGGAAGTGCGACTGGAACCGGATCCGCTGGCCGAAGACAATCGTCGCCTGCTGGTGGTGGACGTGGCCGAACGTCGCACGGTGCTGATTGTGGACGACGAGGGTGCTCAGGAGGACGCCGGCTTTGTCTCAGCTGCCCTGGCTGCGGATCCCGGCCTGACCGGGCTCAGCACCACCGTCCGCACATCGCAGACTTTGACGGCAGCCGATCTGCAAAGCAGTGACTGTGTGTATCTGCTGAATGTTCGTGAGCAGCCGGCCGATGCGGTGCTGCAGCTGGTTGATTTTGTGCGGCGTGGCGGGGGGATCGTCTGGTTTCCCGGAGAGCAGGCCAGCGTCCAGTGGTATTCCGAGACACTGCGGAAACCGGGCCGAAACCTGTTTCCGATTCCGCTGGGAGTGCTGCAGACTGCGGCGGCACCGGCGGCCGACCTGCTGGCTCCCGAACAGCCTCCGTTTTTGACGCCCGTGTTTGAAACTCACCCAGTCTTCTCTGTCTATAATACTCCGGACAGTCCGTTTCCGGACACCGTGCAGGTATCTCGCTGGTTTCAGCCGGCTTCAGACTGGAAACCGGATGACACTGAGCGAGCTGATGGTGTGCGGACTTTGATGCGGCTGCGAAACGGTGATCCGGTGGCCTTCGAACATTCGCTGGGCAGCGGACGGATTCTGACATTTCTGACGGGAGCAGGTCGTCGCTGGAGCAACTGGCCGGCCGCACCTGCTTCGCCGGGCTACGTGGTAATGCATCTGCTGATGCATCAGTACCTGCAGCGTCCGGTGGCTGACATTGAAATGCGCGAGCTGGTGGAACCGTTTAGCCTGCGGTGGTCGGCCGACGAGTGGACTGATGGCGCGGAAGTTTATCTTCCGGAAGCCGGGCCCGGTGAAGAACCCGTGGCTGAAACATTCCTGCGGCTGCGTGCCGGTCAGCCGGAACCACCACAGGAAGCTGCGGCGGGAGCGGCAGCGGAAGCAGCAGAGCCGGCAACGACACCGCCAGGCAGCAGCACCGCAGTGGTGCAGCAGCGCAGTGCGGCGACCGGCAGTGAGCTGCAGCTATTCGTGCCGCAGGCTCGTCGTCCCGGGCTGTATCGGATTCGTCGGTTCCGGCCGGACGGTGCGGTGGGCGATCTGGCGGTGGTACTGAATGTTCCGGCGATCGAGAGTGCTTTGGCGATCGCCGACCCGGCTCCGCTGACCACCGGCGCAGACCGCAGTCATGTGGCGGTGATCACGGGGGATGACGCGGCGGCACTGGGCGGTTCCGGTGCTGGTCGCGAGCTGCGCTGGGTGCTGCTGGGTCTGCTGGCAGCGGTGCTGGTGTGCGAGCAGTTGATTTCGCTGAAGCTCAGTTATCATCCGGAGGCTGGCCGATGACTGCCTCATATGCAACTCAGGACGGTCCTGCAGCGACGGCCGACCAGACCAGCGAAGCCGGTCGGGCGACGGCCGATACACTGGCGACCGAGAGTCAGACGTTTCAGACGACCGAGCTGGATCTGCCGGAGACGGCGACGGGCATGCTGCTGCTGCTGGCCGGGCTGGCGGTGCTGTTTTATCTGACGATCCGCACATCGCTGCGGGATTCTCGTTTTCTGCGCCCTGCTTCGCGTGCTGTGTTGCTGGTGCCACGGCTGCTGGTGCTGTGCAGTCTGCTGTTTATTCTGCTAAATCCGCAAACGCGGACTCAGCTGAGTCGGACAGAGAAATCGCGTGTTGGTCTGTTGCTGGACACATCGCTGTCGATGAAGTGGCCGGGCACGGATCAGGCGGCAGGCGGTGCAGCGCAGGTTCCGCTTAGTCGCGCTGCGCTGGTTCAGCAGCAGTTGATCAGCTCGGGCGTGCTGTCTGAGCTGAGTCGGACGCATGTGGTGTCGATTTACACGTTTGATGAAACGCTGCAAGGCCCGTGGGCGGTGGTCAGCGACGGGGCGGTGCGGTTTGTGGAAGCGGACGGCACGGAATCCGCGGCTGCCGGAATTCCGCCAGCTGCCGGGACTCGCATGTCCCTGCAGGACGAGCAGCAGTCTGTTGCGGGAACGCCGGAGGCGGCGGCCGTGGCTGAGCAGTGGCGGAAGATTCTGGAACCGACGGGCGCTGAAACGCGGCTGGGCGAAGCGGTATACCAACTGACGGGGCAGCTGTCGGGCCGCACGCTGGCGGGCCTGGTGGTGGTGACGGACGGTCGCGGGAATGCGGGCCTGGATCAGGAAGCGGCTCGCCTGCGAGCCCAGCGTACCGAAACTCGACTGATAGCGGCCGGCGTAGGCAGTCTGAAACCGCAGCTAAATTTGTGGGTGGCCGGAATGCAGTCACCGCTGGACGTGCACCAGGGTGATCCGTTTGACATTGGTGTGTCGTTGCAGGGAGCAGCAGCGGGGGGGCAGTCAACGCTGGTGCGACTGTTTCAGCAGACGGCGGGCGGGGACGACAGTGATCGTCGCCAGATTGCCGAACAGACTGTGGATTTTTCGGAAGACGGTCTCCCGGTGACAACTCGGTTTACGCAGACACTGTCGGTCCCGGGCCGCTATGATTTTGTGGCTCGAGTGGAATCCGCCAGCGGTGTTGTGGAAATGACATTGGAGGACAACGAGCGGCGGCGGACGGTGGAGGTAACGGATCAGAAAATGCGTGTGCTGGTAATTTCCAGCGGGCCGATGCGCGACTACCAGTTTGTGCGAAACACGCTGTACCGGCACAGTGGAGTGGAGTCGGATGTCTGGCTGCAGACGGTGCAGGATGACAACGCCGGTATGGTTTCTCAGGAGGCTCGCAAGCTGCTGACGAAGTTCCCGGAAACCGAAGCGGAACTGTTTGAGTACGACGTGGTGGTCGCGTTTGATCCGGACTGGAGTCGTCTGACGGCCGAGCAGCAACGATTTTTGAATCGCTGGGTTTCCGAGCATGCGGGCGGACTGGTGATTGTTGCCGGCGAGATTTTTACGCCAAAGCTGGCAGAGAACTCTGACGCAGCGCGGGATGTCAGCGTGCTGTATCCGGTGCTGCTTTCCCGGCAGCCTCCGGCAGCCCAGCAGTCCGTTCGCGCAGAAGAACCGTGGCCGGTGCTGCCGACAGCGGAAGGCCGAGTGGCCGAGTTCCTGAAGATTGCGGATGACAGTGGCAACGCGGACATTGACCTGTGGAAAAACTTCCGCGGAATTTTTCGGTCTTATCCGATCCGCGGACTGCGGGACGGTGCTGTGGTGCTGCTGCAGTACGACAATCCTCGGGCGCGGACTGAACTGGGTGTTCCGCCGTTTCTGGTCAGCCAGTTTTATGGTGCCGGGCGGGCCGTGTTTCTGGGTTCAGCGGAAACGTGGCGACTGCGGGAAATTTCACCGCAGGGTCATCAGCGATTCTGGACCAGCCTGATTCGCGAAGCGGGTCAGGGTCGTCGCAGCCGCGGACGGGCGCGAGGCCTGCTGCTGCTGGATCGCACCGAAGCGAATCCAGGGCAGCTGGTGACTATTCGTGCCCAGCTGCTGAATGCTCAACTGCAGCCACTGGTGGTGCCGGATGCTGCTGTCACCATTACCGGACCGGACGGACAGACGATACCGCTGCCGGATCGACTGACGGCCGACAGTCGCGGCGGCGGACAGTACACGGCCGGTTTTCGACCTGAGCGACCGGGACAGTATCGCATTACGGTGCCGGTGCCTGAATCTGCAGATGTGCTGCAGGGGGTGCTGGAAGTGGTACTTCCCGGACTTGAGTCTCTGTCACCTGTGCAGGACGCGGAATCGCTCACCGCACTGACTCGGGAAACCGCCGGTCGTTATCTGCCATTTTCAGAAATTCTGACATTGCCGTCGCTGCTGAAGGACCAGAGTCAGCCGGTGATTGTGGACGAGCAGTTGCGGACGCTGTGGGACCGGCAGTGGCTGATGTACGCCGCAACACTGCTGCTGGCTTTTGAGTGGGCAATGCGTCGAGTCTGGCGGCTGTCGTGACTGGACAAAGGCCGGTTGTCCGCTGAGAATGCCGTGATACTCCAAACCCCCGTAGCTCGGGCTTTCCAGCCCGAGCCCTCAACAACCCCGCATTGCTGCAATCTTTTGTCCTTCTGCGTGTCAGCACAGGCTGCTGTGCCGACTGTGTGTTACTTCCTGCCTGAACTCCTTTGAATGCCTGTGCCGGAGTGCCCCATGAACTTCCGGATCTGTGTGCGGCTTTCTGCCATGCTCTGGACCTGCCTTTCGTTGTCTGCCGCTGTTCCGGTCACAGCGGCAGAGCTGCCTGAGGTTGTGGAATTCAATCGGGACATTCGCCCGATTTTGTCGGACAACTGTTTTTTCTGTCATGGTCCGGACAAGAACAAGCGGCAGGCGGATCTGCGGCTGGACACAGAAGCCGGTCTGCTGGGAGTGGCTGGAAATGCGGGTGCGGTGGTGCCGGGCAAGCCTGATGAAAGTCCGCTGCTGCAGCGAATTCTGACGGCAGATCCTGAAACCCACATGCCTCCGCCGTCTACCGGCAAGTCGCTGACAGCAGATCAGATTCAGCTGTTGCGTCGCTGGATTCAGCAGGGCGGACGTTACGAGGGTCACTGGGCGTTTTTGCCATTGAATCCGGGTGCGGTTCCGGGCACGGATCATTCGCCTGCTGCAGTGGCGGCGAAGATCGACGAATATGTGGGCAGCAGTCTGCAGTCGGCCGGTTTGCAGGCAGTGGAAGCGGCCGATCGGATCACGCTGATCCGTCGTCTCAGCTTCGACCTGCTGGGGCTGCCGCCGACTCCGGAAGAAACGGCAGCCTTTGTGGCTGATCAGTCGCCGGATGCCGTGCAGAAGCTGGTGGACCGGCTGCTGGAATCACCGCACTTTGGTGAACGAATGGCGGTTTGGTGGCTGGATCTTGTGCGATATGCAGACAGCGTGGGCTATCACGGAGATCAGGAAGTCAGTGTTTCTCCGTTTCGCCAGTATGTGATCCAGTCATTCAATGCCAACAAGCCGTTTGATCAGTTTACGGTTGAGCAACTGGCGGGCGATTTGCTGCCGGATGCCACGCTGGAACAGAAAATCGCTTCGGGCTACAACCGGCTGGGTATGATGAGTGCCGAGGGTGGTGTGCAGGACCGCGAGTATCTGGCGAAGTATATCGCAGAGCGAGTGCGGAATGCATCGGGGACGTGGCTGGGGATTACGCTGGGTTGTGCCGAGTGTCATGATCACAAGTTTGACCCGTTCACGACTCGGGACTTTTACCGTTTCGAGGCGTTTTTTGCGGATATTCGCGAACGAGGTTTGTACAGCGGCGCGAATTCGGACGGCAACTGGGGCCCGTATGTGAAGGTGCCGACGGCTGAGCAGTCATCGCAGCTGGATGCGTTGTCTGTGCGGATTGCGGAACTGCAGCGTGTGCTGGACACTCCGACGCCGGAGGTGGCAGCGGCTCAGCAGGCGTGGGAGCAAGGTCAGCAGCCGTGGATTCCGCTGACGCCCGATTCGCTGCAGGCCTTATCGGGGACTCAGCTGAAGTCTCGTGCCGACGGCGCGATTCTGGCGACGGGTCCGAATCCGGCCACGGAGACTTACACGCTTTCGTTTTCAAAGCTGCCAGCTGCAGTGACGGGGTTCCGGATTGAGGTATTGCCGGATGATTCGCTGCCTCAAAAAGGGCCAGGGCGTGCGGGCAACGGCAACTTTGTGTTGTCTGAACTGACAGCGAAAGTGCGGACGGTGGCGGGCGACCAGTCTGTGTCGCTGCAGAATGCGACGGCCACGTATGAGCAGACCGGAGCGGCGGGCGGCAATCCTTATGGTCGCTGGGCAGTTGCAGCTGCGATTGACGCTGACGCGAAGGGTCGCACGTGGGGCTGGGCGGTGATGGAGCAGGTTGGCAGGTCGCAGACGGCTGTGTTCGAAACGACTGCGGATCTGACGCTGTCGGAAGGAGCGGTGCTGTCACTGGTGCTGGATCAGAACCTCGACAATCCCGGACACAATATTGGCTGTTTTCGGATTTTTGCATCGACGGCGGCTCGACCGCTGCGGGCGTCAGAGGCGATTCCGGCGGAGATTGCGGTGATCGTCGCTGTTCCGTCCGCGCAGCGGTCTGAGCAGCAGTCGGCCCGTCTGGCTGCGTGGTATCGCACGATTGCTCCGCAGCTCCAGGCTGCTCGCGAGCAACTGGCGGCAGCAGAAAAGGAGCGGGCCGGCATTGAGGCTGCCCTGCCCTCCACGCTGATCACCGAAGCAGTTGCTCCACGGATGGTGCGAGTGCTGCCGCGGGGCAACTGGATGGATGAAAGCGGCGAAGTTGTGACCCCGGCATTGCCGGCCGTGTTTGCCAAAGAACCGGCTCAGGACCAGCGACTGAACCGGCTGGATCTGGCCAGATGGATTGTGGCCGCCGATAACCCTCTGACCGCTCGAACCACCGTCAACCGACTGTGGAAGGTGCTGTTTGGAGCCGGTCTGTCGCGACGACTGGACGACCTCGGGGCTCAGGGTGAGTGGCCCAGTCATCCGCAGCTGCTGGATTTCCTTGCGACCGAGTTTCAGGCGGGCGGCTGGAATCTGAAGCAGCTGGTTCGATCCATCGTGCTGACGAGGGCGTATCAGCGGAGTTCCAGTGTGGCAGCCGGAACGCGCGAGCTGGATCCGGGCAATCGCTGGCTGGCGCGGCAGGGACGATTTCGGCTGGACGCCGAGTTTGTGCGTGATAATGCCCTGGAAATCAGCGGACTGCTGGTGAAATCGGTTGGCGGCCGCAGTGTGCGACCCTATCAGCCGGCCGGGTACTGGGCCTATCTTAACTTTCCGACTCGCGAATGGCAGAATGGTGCCGGCAGCGAACTGTATCGCCGAGGTCTGTATACGCACTGGCAGCGACAGTATCTGCATCCCAGTCTGCTGGCCTTTGATGCTCCCAGCCGTGAAGAGTGTACGGCAGATCGCAATCGTTCAAATACCCCGCTGCAGTCACTGGTGCTGCTGAATGACCCGACGTATGTCGAGGCTGCTCGCGGGTTTGCCGATCGTATCCTGCGGGACGGCGGTGCCACGGAAGCAGAGCGGATCAGTTTTGCATTCCGCAAAGCCGTTTCGCGGGACGCTTCGGCTGACGAGGCGGAAGTGCTGACCGAACTGCTGCAGAGACACCGGACGGAGTATGCTGCAAATCCGGTTGCAGCAGACGCGATCCTCAAGACAGGCAGCCTGCCGGTGCCTGGCGACGCTGATCGCACACAGCTGGCAGCGTGGACCAGTGTTGCCCGTGTGATTTTGAATCTTCACGAAGTCATGACCCGCAATTGATGCTGCGGACTTCGCGTCTCACCGCACGCATTTTCATCTTTCCTCAGACAGGCTCAGAAATGTCTCTTCCTTCGCCTCATATCTGCCGCCGCAGCTTCCTGCAGACGGGTGGAGTCAGTCTTGGATCAATGGCCCTCGCTGACCTGCTGCAGGCAGGTCGGCTGCAGGCCAGGGACCGTCAGGACGCACAGGTGCAGCGATGGAACGGCATGCTGACCCCGCTGCCGACGGCTCCGAAAGCCAAACGGATCATCTGGCTGTACATGGCCGGAGGCATGACTCATATCGATACCTTCGACAACAAACCGAAACTGGCCGAGTTGCATGGCACACCGATGCCAGAATCCATCACGAAGGGTCAGCAGATTGCGCAGCTGCAGGGCCAGCGGCTGACCTGCTTTGCACCGCAGCACCCATTTCGTCAGTGGGGGCAGTCGGGGCAGTCATTGGCGGAAATCTGGCCTCGGCTGGGCCGGCACTGTGCGGACGATATGTGCATCGTCAGATCGCTGCATACGGATGCCATCAACCATGACCCGGCTCATACATTCATGAACACGGGAACGATGAATGCCGGGCGACCGGCGATGGGCTCGTGGCTGCTGTATGGACTGGGGGCCGAGACTCAGAGTCTGCCGGGGTTCGTGGTGATGGTTTCCACAGGACGTTACGGTCAGCGGCAGCCGATTGCGGCGCGGCAGTGGCATTCCGGTTTTTTGCCCGGGCAGTTTCAGGGTGTGGAATTTCGCGGCACCGGTGATCCGGTGCTGTATGTGAACAATCCGGCCGGGGTCAGCCGAAATCAGCAGCGGGACGTCGTTGATGCCGTTCAGAAGCTGAATAGCATTTCCAATCGGCGGCTGGATGATCCGGAAATTGCGACTCGAGTCTCGCAGTACGAGTTGGCGTTCCGGATGCAGACCAGTGTGCCTGAACTGATGGACGTCAGTCCTGAGCCGCAGCATGTCTTTGATCTGTACGGCACAAAAGGCGGCGACGGCTCATTTGCCTCCAACTGTCTGTTGGCGCGGCGACTGGCGGAACGCGGCGTGCGGTTTATTCAGCTGTATCATCGGGACTGGGATCACCACGGAGCCGTGAAGGAACATTCTGCGGGCACAGCGGCCGAGGTGGATCAGGGAATGGCGGCGCTGATTACTGATTTGAAGCAGCGCGGCATGCTGGACGATACGATCATTGTGTTTGGTTCCGAATTTGGTCGGACGCCCATGGCCCAGGGCAATGGGCGGGACCATCATCTGGCGGGATTCACGATGTGGTTTGCGGGTGGTGGATTCAAGCCGGGGTTCAGTTACGGGGCCACGGATGAGTTTGGATATCATGCGGTGGAAAACCGAGTCTCTGTGCATGACATTCATGCCACACTGCTGCATCAGATGGGCATTGATCACACCCGATTCACCTACAGGTACCAGGGGCTGGACACGAAGCTGACGGGCGTTGAAGAATCTCGCGTGGTCAGCGAGTTGCTGGTCTGAAGAGCCCGCTGCTGTTCCAACTCTTCCGCTCTTCCGCAGCTCGGGCTTTCCAGCCCGAGCACACCCGTTCAAAACATGTCGTTTTGAACGTTGTTTGTAACCCAGCACGGCACCTTAGGACTTTTGTCCCCGACATCTTTCCGGCCCGAGATCTGCCGTAAAGCCTACCACGGCTGGATGCGGCAGCTTTTTCGCTGCTGGATATTTTTGAACCACGAATTGACATGAATGCGGGCGAAGGTCTGCGGCGTTTCACAGGTGGCAGAGGTCCTGTGCGTCCCCTGTGCCCTGTGCGTCTCGTAACCCAATTGCAGCTGTCGGGATAACCACGGACGGAAGTCCGCGTGTGCCAATCCTGCTCATCGCGTCCGGTGGCGTCCTTTCCGCACACACGAACGGACGTGAACGGACGGGGACAGACCATCGTATTCGGGCTGGAAAGCTCAGGCTGCGTTCGAGCTGCGATTCGTCCCGCGAGTCATTCCTGACCGGGCTGCGCTGGAGCACCTCGCGACTCCGAGCGAACCAGTATTTCCTGGGCCCGCTGCAGTTCGCTGGCTGTCGCGTCACGGAACGTCCACAAATCCGCCACAGCTGCCGCCACAGTTTCCGGCAGTCGCTGCGTAAACTCAGACAGCAGAAAATTGGGCGCCAGATTCTGAATTCCGGGCAGATCACAGGCCAGTGCAGAAGCCTGCAGCAAAATACTGCCATGCTGCAGAATGACTCCCCGGCGACGACGCTGAGCACTGCCAATAATTTTTACGCCGCTGACATGCACCACGTCATTCGGGTCACCGCGCAGAAAACACAAAAATGGTTCTGCAGGTTCCCCTAACGATACTGTTTGCGCCGCATCCCTCACGGCTGCTGTGCGAGCATCATGGTCGGCCCTCAGTTCCGCTGGAACTCCACAGTCACCCAGCAGCAGAATCAGCGCCCTGTGAATGACAGCGTACAGGACCGACGGATTGTGGCGAGCCGGATGATGAGCAGGCAGAACCGCGGCATAGGTCAGTTCTCGATCGTGCAGAATCGCTCCGCCTCCGGATAACCGACGCACTGTCGACAGGTGCTGAAAACGATCGGGTACAGGTGCAGTGCGGGCCTGAAAACAACCGAGCGAAACAGTCGGCTGCTGCCACTGATAAATTCTGACGACCGAATGCTGGCGTTCGGCAGCCAGTTCCAGCAGCGATTCGTCCAGTGCCATGTTGAACGCACCGCTCTGCGGCAGACTGTCAATGATTATCTCGGCCGCTGGCCGACCTGCTTCTTCCGGCATCTCTCAACCTCCTGTCGCTGCTGCTGCATGACTGCCGAGCCATTCCAGTTCAACCGTCACCGGGGCGTGATCGCTGACATCGAGTGCCGCTTCACGATGAATTGTGGCACTGCGGAAATAAGGGCGAGCAGCCGCGTTGCACAACAGATAGTCAATTCGCCAGCCGCGATCCAGCTCACGAGCTTTACCGCGATTTGACCACCACGAATACGGACCATGCCTGTCACCATGATGCTCACGCACCAGATCATGCCAGCCGGACCTCAGCAACTCCCCAAACCACTCTCGTTCGTGCGGCAGAAAACCGGATGTCTGTTCGTTCGACTTCGCGTAAAAAATGTCCTTCTCTGTGTGCGCGATATTGATGTCACCACCAAAAATCAGCGGCGCACCGCTGCGACGCCGGTCCGTCCAACTGCGAAATCGCTTCAGCCAGATCTCCTTCACCTGCTGACGCTCGGGACTTGATGATCCCGAGGGCAGATACACACACACCACCTCCAGACCCGAAACCTCGCACTCAATCAGTCGACCCTCATCGTCTGGCCAGCGGCTGGACAACTGAGTACTGCGAAGCCGAATCGGATACTTCGACCAGATCGCCGTACCCGAATACCCCGGACGAACCGCCGGGTTCCAGTGCACATGCCAACCAGACGGACTCACAATCTCTGCCGGCAACTGATCCGGAAAAGCCCGCACTTCCTGCAAAAGCAGCACATCCGGATCAATCTGCTCAAGATATCCCCAAAAACCTTTCCGCAATGCCGCCCGGAGACCATTCACGTTCCACGTCGTCAGCTTCATTCCTGAAACACCCCACTAACACAGCCGACAAAGAATCACCGTCAGCACTAACACTACTCGACACGCGGTCTACTGTCGCCCGCAACCACCCCGCCTCATCAAATTCCGAGTTTTTCTGGCACTTTCACAGGGCAGGAGTGCTCCCTCGATACACGGCACAGAAAAGTGAACACGCGAACAGACATCAGAGACCGGGCAGTTTGAGCACTCTGCGAATACTGAAAGAATTACCCTGTTTACTCAACTTCACTCATTTGATTGTCGAAATTGCCCCATTTCCTTGCCACTAATGTCGACGGCTGCCTTTTCCAAAATGCTCGAAAGACAAACTGCGCCCGGGCCTCTGTGTCAGACCTGGCCGTCTCATCACAATGCTCTTTGTAGAACCAAAAACATACTGAAATCCATATCACGACATCTGCAACTTTTCTCCTGCCTGGGTCTGTTGGCGCTGCTGCAGAACGGTTCGCACGCTGCCGACGAACCTGCTTAGCAACCGGCCTCGACCGCCTTGGCGGACTTCTTCCGCTGCAACAGCGACTGTGGCTCCCGCAGCGACGGCTCGCGTGGGAGTGCCGCGCCTGGTGCGGCCGGGCCAGCCGCCGTCCCGGGTTGTTCGACTTCCGCCCGAGGAAATCCTTAATGATCGCACACACTCTGTGGTCCTGGACAAGGATGGCGGCATGATGGGTCGCCTGTACTCCATCACACCGGACGGCATGGTACCCGCCGCTGATATGCAGGTGCGCCTGCTGATGGGCGGTGGCAACGGGTTTGTTCCGGTCCGCCTGATGCTGAATACCGAAATTGCGGTGGCACCGGTCGGAGCTTCCAACATCAATGCTGAAAACTTTGGTGAGTTTTTTGATCCTGCCATCGCTGCACTTGCTGACCCGATGGCGTCTGCAGCAGCAGCACCTGCAGCGGCTCCCGATGTCGCCGGTGCCGGCGGTGGCTCAGGTGGTGGTGGTGGTCTGCTTGGCCCGCTGCTGATTGGCGGTGCCACCGGCGGCATTGGTGGTGCGATCATCGCGGAAGGCGACCCGGCGACCCCCAGCAAGTAAGTCATCAGCAGACAAATCCAGTTCGGAAACAGCAAAAACCTTGCGAACACACTGCTGTTCGCAAGGTTTTTTTCATGCCCCGGGTGGTCGGTAACTGCGACAGATCTCGGGCGCTGTTTCAAGTCGCGGTCCGCCAATCAGCTCAATGCAATACGGTACCGCCGGCATCACGGCCCCCAGACACTCGCGAATCGCCCGTGGCTGCCCGGGCAGATTTATAATCAGAGTTTTGCCTCGAATGCCTGCCGTTTGCCGGCTGAGAATGGCGGTGGGCACCTTCTCCAGCGATACTTTCCTCATCAGTTCCCCGAATCCTGGCAGCATTTTGTCGCACACATCGCCGGTTGCCTCGGGTGTCACGTCTCGAACTGCCGGACCGGTCCCGCCGGTGGTGACAATCAGGCAACACTGCGATTCATCGGCCAACTTCCTCAGTTCTGCGGCAATCAGATGCCGATCATCAGAGACGATTCGCGCTGCGGAAACCCAGGGACTGCTCATTAGTTCAGTGAGGTAAGCCTGGATTGCCGGACCCCCACGATCCTCATAATCACCTCGACTGGCGCGATCTGACACGGTGAGGATTCCAATGATGGCAGGCTGAGACATGGAGTGATCCGACTCTTTGGCGGTGGTTTTAGCAACTGACTCTGCGAGGGAATTGGACTGAAGAATCATCGATTTTGTTTCCCAATTATCATAGTCCGTCTATGATGCACCAGTTGCGCATCGAGGAATGGTAGCAGACTGTCTCTGAAATCCGAAGATTCCGCCACTTTAACCAACAGCCGCACCTTTTGCGGTTGTTGCCTGTTGCGGTGTTCCGAGTTCAGGGTTGCGTTGTTGCCACTGGATCTTCGTGCTGGACACTTCTCACGTTCCGAACGAAACCTGTATGTCGAACTCTGCTTCCATCCCAACATCGGCTCCTTCCTTTCTCGATTCAGACCAGGCTTCCTCTGGCGAATCGACACCGTCTGTCCGTGCTGCTCGGGGACCGATTGAAGTTGCCGCATCCAATCTTGAATTTGCTGAAGCTCAACTGGCCAGCTATCTTGTGGATCGCAATTCGGTTTCACCCGACTGGCGTGATTACTTTGATGAGCTGAAGGTGGTGGATTCGGGTCTCACGGCTGAATCGATGGAAGTGCCGTTTCAGGCGGAAAGTATTTTCCGTCGTTCATCCGGGCGGGTTGATCCGAGCGCTTCTGATGCGGCGATTCTGCAAGAGCGTCTTGAGCAGCTGATTCGCAGTTTCCGCGTGCGTGGTCATACCATTGCCAGGATTGACCCGCTGAATGCAGAGCGCCCGCGACCTGCTGAGCTGGATCCGGCATTTTACGGATTCACTGAAGAGCACATGGATCGTCGATTTTCGACGCAGTGGTCTGGTGGCCCGGATGTACGCACTCTGCGTCAGATGGTCACGTGGATGCAGACTACGTACTGTCGTTCGATTGGCGTGCAGTACATGCACATTGACAGCCTGCATGTCCGCCAGTGGCTGCAGGACCGAATGGAGCGAACAGCCAATCGCCTGAAGCTGTCTCGTGCCGAGCAACTCCGCATTCTTGAGCGTCTCAGTGACGCCGTTGTTTTCGAAGAGTTTGTGCAGAAGAAGTATGTCGGTGCAAAGAGCTTTTCTTTGGAGGGTGCTGAAAGTCTGATTCCGCTGCTGGACATGGCGATTGAGCGTGCCGGCAGTCAGGGCATTGACCTGTGTGTTCTGGGGATGGCTCATCGTGGTCGCCTGAACGTCCTGGCCAACATAATGGGCAAAAGCCCTTCGAAGATTTTCCGTGAATTCGATGACGTGGACCCGCAGCTGAAGATGGGTCGTGGCGACGTCAAGTATCATCTGGGGTACAGCAGCGACCGCATCACCTCGTCTGGTCAAAGCGTGCATCTGACGCTGTGCTTCAACCCCAGTCACCTTGAATTTGTGAACCCAGTGGCGCTGGGGCGATTGCGAGCCAAGCAGGATCGCAATCAGGACTTTGACCGCAAAAAGAGCTTCTGCATCCTGATTCACGGCGACGCGGCCTTTGCGGGAGAGGGCGTAGTTCAGGAAACTCTAAATCTTAGCGAACTACCGGGCTATCAGACTGGCGGCACGCTGCACGTCATCGTGAACAATCAGATTGGATTCACGACTTCCGCCTCGGAAGCTCGTTCCTGCACCTATGCCACGGATGTGGCTCGAATGCTGCAGATTCCGATCTTCCACGTGAATGGCGAAGATCCTGAAGCGGTTGCACAGGTGGTGCAGCTGGCGATGGATTTCCGTGAGCGGTTCCAGCGTGACGTAGTGATTGACATGTACTGTTTCCGTCGGCGTGGTCACAACGAAAGTGACGAGCCTGCATTTACTCAGCCCACGATGTACCAGGTCATCCGGGCCCGCCAGACCGTCTTCAGCAGTTTTCTTGAATCGCTGGTCAGCCTGCGCGAAGTGACTCGCGAAGAGGGTCTGGAAATTGTGGCTCGCCGCGGCCGTGTGCTCGAAGCGGAACTCGAGGAAGCTCGCAAGGAAGGCTTCAAGTATCTTGAGGACACTGGCGGGGGCATCTGGAAGGGGTATTTTGGCAGCAGTGCTCGCAACGCTGACTCGCCACCAACAGCCGTCTCAGCTGAGACTTTGCGCGGCATTATGACCACCCTGACAACTCCCCCGGTCGACTTCACTCCGCATCCTAAAGTCGAGGCGGTCCTGAAGGCTCGCCGCGAGATGGGTGCCGGGGAAGCGTTGTTTGACTGGGGTGGTGCCGAGCTGGCCGCTCTGGGAACGCTGGTTGCCGAGGGAACTCGGCTGCGATTCAGCGGCCAGGACGTGCGTCGCGGCACCTTCAGCCATCGCCACGCTGGCCTTTACGATGTCAAAACGGGACGATCCTGGCTCGGTTTGCGTGATGTAGCGACAAAGCCTGAGCTGGTCGAGATCTACAACAGTCCGTTGTCTGAAGTGGGTGTGATGGGTTTTGAGTACGGCTACAGTCTCGACTGTCCCGACGGGCTGGTGCTGTGGGAAGCGCAGTTCGGCGACTTCGTCAACGTTGCTCAGGTGATCATCGACCAGTTCATTGCCAGTGCGGAAGACAAGTGGAAGCGACTTAGCGGGCTGGTGATGCTGTTGCCGCACGGGATGGAGGGTGCAGGTCCCGAACATTCCAGTGCGCGCCTGGAGCGTTTTCTGGCAATGGGTGCTGACGACAACATTCAGGTGACGTGCCCCAGCACAGCATCACAGTACTTCCATCTGCTCCGCCGTCAGGCTCATCGCTGGTGGAAGAAACCACTGGTTGTGATGACACCCAAAAGTCTGCTCAGATCAAAAGACGCGTCTTCGCTGGTTAGCGAGCTGACAGGCGGTCAGTTCCACGAGGTTCTGGGGGACTCGACGGTGGCCCCCGAGAAGACAACTCGTGTCCTGATCTGCTCGGGCAAGCTATACTTTGAGCTGGCGGCCTGGCGAGGGCAGCAGAAGCGCGACGATGTGGCGATTATCCGTCTGGAACAACTCTACCCGTTCCCGGTAGAATTACTGGACCGAGAACTCTCAAAATACCCTGCATCGGCGTCGCTCTTCTGGGTCCAGGAAGAACCTCGCAATCAGGGAGCCTGGGGATTCCTCAGGATGCGGTTTGGCGAGCGATTGTTGGACAAATTCCCCTTCCGTGGTATTTCCCGACCTGAAGCGGCCAGCCCAGCAACGGGCTCCGCGACCAGTCACAAGATTGAGCAGCAGAACATTCTTAAACAGGCGTTTGAACTCGAATGAGCACTACGGAAATCCAAATCAAGGTGCCGAAACCCGGTGAGTCAATCTCTGAGGTAATGATCGGCGAGTGGTACGTCCAGGAAGGCCAGTATGTGGCCGCGGATCAAAATCTTGTTGCTATGGAATCAGACAAGGCAACATTTGACGTTCCGGCTCCGCGCGGGGGAATCCTGACGCGGATTCTAAAGAAGGCTGGCGAGTCTGCTCAGGTGGAGGAAGTCATTGGCTTCCTGCAGCCGGCAGAAGCCCCGGCTGCGGCACCTGCCAAACCAGCTCCGGCGGCTGCCCCTGCGGCGGCTGCGGCACCGAAAAGTACAGGCCACGTGATGCCGGCAGCTGAGCGTCTGATGGCTGAGAACAAATTGCCGGCGGGCAGCGTAGCAGGCTCAGGGCCTGGCGGTCGCGTCCTGAAGGAGGACGTGATTCGGACGGTCAGCGCCGGACCTGTCACCGTCGGAGGTTCGCGGGAAACCCGTTCTTTGCCGCTGAGTCCGATCCGACAGACGATTGCTCGCCGTCTCGTGGAAGCTCAGCATACTGCTGCCTTGCTGACCACTTTCAACGAAGTAGACATGTCGGCAGTAAAGAAGCTGCGGGACGTCTACAAGGACTCCTTTGAAAAGAAGCACAGTGCGAAGCTGGGCTTTATGTCGTTCTTCGTCCGAGCGGTCGTTGCAGGTCTGCAGCAGTACCCGCAGCTGAATGCTCAGATGAATGGAAAAAGTCTGACCTATTACAACTACTGTGACATCGGTGTGGCAATCGGCGGAGGCAAGGGGCTGGTTGTGCCGGTGCTGCGCAACGCCGAAAACATGAGCTTTGCCGACATTGAACTGGCAATTGTGAACTTTGCCAATCGGGCGAAGAACAACCAGATTGCTCTGGAAGAACTGGAAGGCGGCACTTTCACAATCACCAACGGCGGCGTGTACGGCTCGCTGCTGTCGACTCCGATTGTCAACCCACCACAAAGCGGTGTATTGGGTATGCACGGGATTTTCGATCGACCTGTGGCCGTCAACGGTCAGGTTGTGATCCGTCCCATGATGTACATCGCACTCACTTATGACCATCGCATCGTTGATGGTCGTGAGGCTGTTTCCTTCCTGAAGCTTGTGAAGGATATGATCGAAGACCCGACGCGTCTGATCCTTGAAGTCTGATGTGTCTGTCCGACGTCTGAACGACCGCAGCCGCCCCGGCAAACAGCCTGCGGGCGGTTCTGCTTTTAAGTCTCCTGGAATCTCATCTGTACTGGTGCATCCATGTCCGACGCATTTGACCTGATCGTGGTAGGTGCCGGTCCCGGTGGCTACGTGGCCGCCATTCGCGCTGCTCAGTTGGGCATGAAAACGGCAGTGATCGAACGTGAATCCAAACTGGGCGGAACCTGCCTGCGAGTGGGTTGTATCCCCAGCAAGGCGTTGCTGGAGTCCAGTGAGCTCTACGAAAAATCGGCGAAGCACTTTGCCGAACGCGGACTTAAGGTCAGCGGACTTGAGCTCGACATTTCCCAGATGATGAAGCACAAGGATGGCGTCGTCGCGACGCTCGATTCGGGCATCCAGGGTCTGCTGAAAAAAAACCGTGTTGAGCGATTCAGCGGGCATGGTCGGCTGCTGGGCGAGGGCCGAGTCGAAGTTCAGTCGGAAGCCGGCACCACAGTTATCAGCGGCAAACGAATTCTGATTGCCACTGGCAGCGTCCCGTCTTCCCTGCCGGGCATTCAGCCGGACGGTGACCGCATCGGCACCAGTACGGAAGCGCTGGCCTGGCCCGAAGTGCCGCAGCATCTGGTGGTGATTGGTGGCGGAGTGATCGGGCTGGAGCTGGGCACGGTCTGGCGTCGGCTGGGAGCCAAAGTGACGGTCTTGGAATACCTGCCTCGAATCATGCCCGGAATCGACGAACAGGTGGCCATGGAAGCTCGCAAAATCTTCGAAAAGCAGGGCATCGTGTTCCGCCTTGGAACAAAAGTCACCGGTGTTACTGCAGTCGGCAGCCAGTGCACAGTGTCCATCAATGGAGCTGAACCTCTGACGTGTGATCGAGTCCTGGTAGCTGTGGGTCGTCGGCCCTGTACGGACAATCTGGGACTGGAGGCTGCCGGAGTCACCGCTAACCGTGGTGGCTTCATTCAGGTGAATTCTTCCTACCAAACCACAGCCGCCGGCGTGTACGCAATTGGCGATGTCATCGGTGGCGCCATGCTGGCTCACAAAGCCGAAGAAGAGGGCATCGCCTGTGTCGAAAAAATGGCCACGGGACACGGCCACATCAACTACGCCATCATTCCCGCAGTGGTCTACACTGAACCGGAAATCGCCTCGGCCGGCGCAAACGAAGATGCTCTGCAGGCCGCCGGCATCAAGTATCGCTCAGGTAAGTTCACTTTTGCCGCCAACGGCCGCGCGCGTGCCGCCGGACACGCTGACGGATTCGTGAAGGTGTTGGCCGATGAAGCCACCGATCGAGTTCTGGGAGTACACATCATTGGAACTCATGCCGGTGAACTGATTCACGAAGCAGCCGTGGCCATGCAGTTCGGAGCCAGCAGCGAAGATATTGCCCGCTGCTGCCATGCACACCCAACCCTGTCCGAGGCCGTCAAGGAAGCGGCAATGGCCGTCGACAAACGAGCCATTCACTCCTGATAAAAAACTCGAGGCTGGTGTCTGAACAGGACACCAGCCTCTTAGAGTTTATCGCTCAGGAAGAATCTCCTGAGGTCATTCAGCAGTACTCAGCCAATCCAGTCCTGAATCGCCTTCACTCGCGGATTCGGCTGCTCCCGCAGCGCTTCAAGCGACTGGACCACAGCGAGGCACCCGGGCAGTGTCGTCACGCACGGAACGCCATAGGTCACAGACGCGGCACGAATCCGGCCTTCGTCGGTACGAGCTCCTTTGCCGCTGGGAGTATTTAGGATCATCTGAATTTCGCCATTCGCCATCTGATCCAGCAGGTTCGGCCGACCTTCGTGGAGCTTCTTTACGACTTCAACCGTGATTCCAGCCTCCTGAAACACCCTTGCCGTTCCGCTGGTACTTACAATCCGGTAACCCATCTGCTGCAGTTTCCGGACAGGCTCGATCATCCGCTCCTTGCGACCAGCAGCGATGCTGACAAAGATCCGTCCCTGCATCGGCAGCCGAGTTCCGGCGGCAAGCTGAGACTTGGCGAACGCCAGCGGGAAGCCTGAGTCGATGCCCATGACCTCGCCGGTCGACCGCATCTCCGGCCCAAGAACGATGTCCACACCCATAAATCGGCTGAATGGAAACACACTTTCCTTAACAGATGTGTAGGCCGGCACAACTTCTGTGGTGAATCCCTGCTCTTTCAGCGATATCCCGACCATCACCTTGGCAGCGATGCGAGCCAGCGAATGTCCAATCGCCTTGGAGACGAACGGCGACGTCCGACTGGCTCGAGGATTGACTTCCAGAATGTAGACCGTGTACTGGTCACCTTCTGCCTTCACCGCGAACTGAATATTCATCAGACCACGAACCTGCAGGGCAGCGGCAAGCTTGTGAGTCGCCTGACGAATTTCATCAACAACCGGTGCCGGCAGTGAGTATGGCGGCAGAGCACAGGCTGAGTCCCCGGAATGCACTCCGGCTTCCTCAATATGCTCCATCACACCGCCGATTACCGTGGTCTCGCCGTCAGAAATTGCGTCGACGTCAACTTCAATCGCATCTTCAAGGAACTTGTCGATCAGCACAGGCTTTTCAGCCGATGCCTCAACCGCAGCCCCCATGTAACGCTCAAGACTCTGCTGGTCATAACAGATCTCCATCCCGCGACCGCCCAGCACGTAACTGGGACGTACCAGCAGCGGATAGCCAATCCGATTGGCAATCGTGCAAGCACCTTCCGTACTGATGGCCGTGCCGTTCGGGGGCTGATGCAGCTGCAACGCATCCAGAATTGCCTGAAACCTTTTTCTGTCCTCCGCCGCATCAATCATGTCCGGACTGGTACCAATAATCTTCACACCGGCTGCTTCCAGGCCGCGAGCGAGATTCAGCGGAGTCTGCCCGCCAAACTGCACAATCGCACCATCAGGACTCATACGGTCCCAGATGTTCAGTACGTCTTCAGTTGTCAGAGGCTCGAAAAACAAATGGTCGGACGTGTCATAGTCGGTTGATACGGTTTCAGGATTTGAGTTGACCATGATGCTTTCAATGCCCAGATCTCTCAGAGCAAAGGCTGCCTGACAGCAGCAGTAATCAAACTCAATCCCCTGACCAATCCGATTGGGGCCACCCCCAAGAATCATGACCCGCCTCACCCCGTCACGCTTTGCCGGAGTTTCATCCTCCTGCTCGTAGGTGGAGTAATAGTACGGCGTGAACGCTTCGAATTCGGCCGCACAGGTATCCACCTGCTTGAAGGTTGCCACAATGCCAAGCTGCAGGCGACGTTTCCGAACATCCAGCTGACCACAGCCCAGCCAGCCCGCTAACTGCTCGTCTGAAAAACCGTTTCGCTTCAATCGACGCAGCAGCTCCTCAGGCACATCCTCAAGCCTTTGATACCTACGCACCTCGGTCTCAAGCTGCACGATCTGCTCAATACTGCGCAGAAACCACGGGTCGATATCAGTGATCTCGTGAATCTGTTCGACCGTCATTCCCTGCTTCAATGCATACCGAAGGTAAAAGACTCGTTCGGCATTCGGAATCGCCAGTTTGCTGAGAATTTCATCCGGAGCAGGCTGCTGAGCTGTGCCCCACAGATCCTTCTTGCCGCCACCCAGCCCGAAGTGACCAATCTCAAGGCCCCGCAAGGCCTTCTGCAGTGATTCCCGGAATGTCCGACCAATCGCCATTGTCTCGCCGACAGACTTCATCTGCACAGTCAAAGTCGGATCGGCTTCAGGAAACTTCTCGAAGGTCCAGCGAGGAATCTTGGTGACGACATAGTCGATCGTCGGTTCAAAACAGGCCAGCGTTTCGCGAGTAATATCGTTGTTGATCTCGTCCAGCCGATAACCGACAGCCAGTTTGGCTGCAATTTTGGCAATCGGAAAGCCAGTGGCTTTTGAAGCGAGGGCCGAAGAACGGCTGACGCGGGGATTCATCTCGATCACCACCATCCGACCATTGTCCGGATTGATGGCAAACTGCACATTCGAACCACCGGTTTCGACGCCGATCGCACGCATCACAGCAATCGTGGCATCACGCATCCGCTGGTATTCGCGGTCAGACAGGGTTTGCGCAGGAGCCACCGTGATGGAATCACCAGTATGGACTCCCATAGGATCAAAGTTCTCAATCGCACAGATGATCACGACATTGTCGGCGTTGTCGCGCATCACCTCCATCTCGTACTCTTTCCAGCCGAGAATGGATTCTTCAAGCAGCACTTCGCTGATCGGCGACAGTGCCAGACCGCGACGGACTTTGTCTTCGAACTCCTCAATGTTGTAAGCGATACCGCCACCGGTACCACCCAGCGTAAAGCTGGCCCGAATGATGATCGGCAGGCCAATCTGCTGTACGGCTTCGCGAGCCTGCTCGATGTTGTGCACAGTAAAGCTGCGCGGCACGTCCAGACCGATCTGCAGCATTGTCTGCTTGAACGCTTCACGTTCTTCCGCGCGACGAATGACATCTTCTTTGGCACCAATCATCTCGACGCCGTACTTTTCCAGTACACCGTGACGAAACAGGTCCATGGCCGTATTGAGACCGGTCTGTCCCCCCAGCGTCGGCAACAGCGCATCCGGACGTTCCACCCGGATGATCTCTTCTACGTACTGCCACGTAATCGGTTCGATATAGGTTCGATCAGCAGTCTGCGGATCTGTCATGATGGTGGCCGGATTCGAATTGACCAGCACCACCTCGTAACCTTCCTCACGCAGCGCCTTGCAGGCCTGAGTGCCGGAATAATCAAACTCGCAGGCCTGCCCGATAACAATCGGACCAGAACCAATAATCAGGATCTTCCTGAGATCGTCTCGACGTGGCACCGCAGGGTGTCCTTCCTGAATTGACGACAGCCGCCCCCGAGGGCGCGCAAAAACAGCGAAGACCGGTCAACAGTTCCAATGGAAAAAACCATCAGCTTCTGCCCGGCCCGCCCTGAGAACTCACTCGGGTACGGAAAAACTCCGCGCAAATTTGCGACAGATTACCAGGAATTCCGCTGCAATCAAGAAACCCGGCCCCGACACGTACACAGATCCCGGTTTCGGCGAAGTTTCATGCAATTGACTGATTCTGCTGCCACTGCAGGTTTCGAGAACTGCGGAAATTCGCCAGGATCCCAAAACCGTGGTCGCTAATCCACATCCACTGCTGCAAAACTCCCGGAGATCTCTCGGCGTGTTTCGTGTCGCATTCGTTATCCCCACTCTCGATCAGTCAGGCGCTGAACGACAGCTCAGCCTGCTGGCCTGCGGACTGCTTCAGCACGAAGTACAAACGCATGTCTTTGTCCTTGATCGCGGCGGACGCTACGAAAAAACACTGCAGAATGCCGGTATACCCGTCAGCATTCTGCACAAAACCAGCCGCTTTGACATCAGCGCCGCCATCCGACTGAGATCTGCCCTGCGGGAGGTGCAGCCCGATATCGTGCAGTCCTTCCTGTTCTCTGCCAACACACTTGTGCGACTCCCTGGAATCGCTCCCGCAAAGGCAAAACTGATCGTCAGCGAACGCTGCGTTGATTCATGGAAAGCCCCCTGGCAACTGTGGCTCGACAAACGGCTCGCCACACGCGCACATCGCCTCACCGCCAATTCCAGCAGTGTCGCCAGCTTCTATCGCAGCCTGGGAGTTCCCGCAGACCGCATCAGCGTTATCCCCAACGGTGCTGCCCCGACCCCAGCCACACATTCACGCGCATCAGCACGAGCCTTGCTGGGATTGCGAGATTCCGCATTCGTCGCTGGCTTCATTGGACGACTGGCACCGCAAAAACGACTGCAAGACCTGATCTGGGCATTTCAGCTTCTGCATCAGGTCAGCGAAGATTCACAGCTGGTGCTGATCGGACAGGGCCCGGAAGAACAGCAGCTGAAACAACTGCTGGCTGGCTTCGACTGCAGCAGCAAGGTGATCTTCGCCGGTCACCGGGAAGATGCCAGCCAGTTGTTGCCGGCTCTGGACGCATTCGTACTGCCCAGCGAGTTTGAAGGAATGTCCAACAGCCTGATGGAAGCTATGGCCGCCGGAATCCCCTGTGCAGCCAGCAACATCGACGCCAATCGAGAACTGATCCGCGACGGCGAAACCGGAGCCCTGTTTCCGGTGGGATCAGGCCCCGAAATCGCCCGCTGTCTGCTCCGCATGCAGCGAAATCCAGAACGCACAGCCAAACTGACCGAACAGGCCGCACAGTTCATCCGCGATCAGCTCAGTCCACAGCAGATGATCAGCCGACATCTGGAACTCTATCGCAGCCTGCTGAATCGCTGACTTCACACCGATTCAGTCAAAACAGCCTGCACCACCCGACCCTCTGTGTCCGTCAGACGACGCTCAAGACCGTTGTAGTAAAATGTCAGACGCTCATGCTCCAGCCCCAGAAGATGCAGGATCGTGGCATGAAAGTCATGCACAGACACCACATCCTCCACTGCCCGATAACCAAACTCGTCAGTGGCCCCAAAGGAAAACGGGGCCTTCACTCCGGCACCGGCCAGCCAGCAGGTAAAACCTTCAGGGTTATGGTCCCGACCGCTGGCACCTTTCTGAAACGTCGGCATACGACCAAATTCCGTACACCAGACCACCAGCGTGTCCTCCAGCAGCCCACGCTCACCCAGATCACGCACCAAAGCCGCAGTGGGCTGGTCAAAAATCGGACCGTGCACGCCGTACTGCTGCTGAATCGCTTTGTGCCCATCCCAGTTACTGGCACCCTCACCACCGGTCTGGTACGCACCATTGAACAGCTGGACAAATCGCACACCGCGTTCCAGCAGCCGCCGGGCCAGAATACAGTTCTTCGCGTAGTCTGCCCTCAGAGTATTCTCGGTGTCGTCAGCGCCGTAGGCCCGCAAGGTCGTCTCGGCTTCACTGCTGATGTCCGTGATGCCAGGAATACTTAATTGCATACTGGCCGCCAGTTCGTAGCTGGAAATTCGCGCGGCCAGCTCTGAGTCACCAGGGAACTGCTGCAGATGACGCTCATTCAGCCGACGCAAAAACTGCCGCGTCCGCTGATCACGCCCCTCCGTAACACCCGCTGGAACTGACAGATTACGAATCGGCTTCGACGTATTGAAATCCGTCCCTTGAAAAGCTGCCGGAAGAAAGCCGGGGCCCCAGTTGTTGATGGAATTCTGAGGTACTCCGCGAGGATCCGGGATTGCCACATAGGCCGGCAGATTCTCGTTCTCACTGCCCAAAGCGTAAGTCGCCCACGAACCCACACTGGGAAAACCATCCAGCGTGAAACCGGTCGACATGTAGTTTTCACCGGGCCCGTGAGTATTCGTTTTGCCCTTCACCGAATGCAGAAAACACAGCTGATCCGCCAGCGATCCAAGCTGCGGCAGCAGATCCGATATCATCTTGCCGGACTGGCCACGCGGACGAAACTGCCAGGGACTGCGAGTCAGATTGCCCTGCTCTCCCTGAAACGTGACCAGCTTTTCGCCACCCGGCATCGGCTGCCCGTGCCGCCGCCACAGTTCAGGCTTGTAATCAAACGTGTCCAGGTGACTGCAGGCACCCGAACAGAAAATCACCAGCACACGTCGCGCCGCGGCAGGCTGGTGCGCTGGACGGTCGGCAAACGGATGCGCAGCATCGATCTGCGGACGAATCGGCGGTTTGCCGCTGACCGTGCCCAGTTGCTCATCCCCGGCCAGCAGCAATCCCTGCTGTGACAGCAAAGAGCCACAGGCAATACCACTGAGCATCTGAACGGAGTTACCCAGAAAACTGCGCCGATCCAGCAAATGCCGACTGGCCGGCAACATACCTCCGGAAAACATACAATTCCCCTCGCTGAACTGCACTCGGACACAGCCTGCAAAACAGCTTGACGGTGTACCGTCGGACAGTCAATGCCGCTGCAGGCAATGCGCCGGATGAAGCCGGAGTTTCTGAGAATCTGTTACGCGTAAACAAACAGGCGAAGACAGGACAGAATTCCGGTTCCCAGGATCACCGCAGCCCGTATGACAGGCCAGGGAATCGCTCTCAAAAACGCCGTCTGTTGCCGCACACGATTCCCAACGAACTGCAGAACCATGCCACATATCGCCAGCGCACAGGCTATCCCGACCAGAAATAACCCCGTGGTACCATATACGGCCACTCGATCACCGGCCGCAAGCCCGGAAAAGCAGGCTGCCAGCGCAGTGGGGCATGGTACCAGTCCCACCGCAAAACCCAGCAGAACTGTTGGTCGCAAACCGGCTGTTTGTGCGGGTACCTTCACCCCGAGCTGTTGTCCAGCCACCGAATCGGGCAGGACTGTCAGGAGTCCTGATCCGGGCGAGGCCGGCTTTAGGACTACCACCGCCGGACCAGACTCGCCGCAGCACAGATCCTGATGATCACCAGAACAACAGTCCCTGCCACGCAGACTGTTTCGCAGAACCACCAACCCCACGACCATTACAATCGAAGCACTGATCCACTGCATAGCGGCTGTGAATGTGCGATCCTGATCACCTGCCGACATAAAGAATTGCGTCAGCTGCACACCGAAGATAATTGCCAGCATGGAGACCGAATGAGCGGCCGCGGTGGAAATCCCCATGACAATGGGATGCCAAACGTTGCGCTGGCCGTCCAGCATGACTGCCAGCAAGGCCGTTTTGCCATGACCGGGCTCGAGAGCATGCAGGGCTCCCAGAAAAAAACTGAGCCCCAGCGTCAGTTCGTGTGTATGGTCGTGAACATGCATGTTGGTCGGCATTCAGAATGACGGAGGATTATGCTGCAAGCACAGCCACGACTATTCTGCTTCTGCCGACCAGACGAAAACAGAATACTCTTTTGCCAAAGCCTTAGCGCTTAGTGTACTGAACTCACAGCCCTCTGCAAACAAAGACCTGCGGTCAGGTTCTCAGTAGCCGGAGAAAAACTGAAGCCGGCGAGCGATGGCAGCAAGCACAAACATCAGGGTACAGACCAGCACTGTAGCGTCTGGCAAGGAAATCTGCAGTTGTTATGCCAGATATAAACCCGTCGTGCAACTGACAAAAGCGATCAACTCAGACAGGACAAACAGCCAACGACGACTCCCAGTCAACTGACCCGCAGCGGCAGCCGGGGTCACAAGCACCGCGGATGTCAATACGACGCCCACAGTCCGGATAGCCGTCACAACGGAAATTGCCAGCATCAGCAGCAGAATAAAGCGAATGCGATCATCTGAAAATCCCGCTGTTCCGGCATGCTCTGGTTCCAGAGCATTCAGCATGATTTCCTTCCGCAAGAGCCGCAGTACCAAAAGCACCACGGTGCAGACAACACAAATCGACAACAGGTCCGCCTAACTGAATCCCAACACGTGCCCGATCAGCATATGTGAAAAATTGCGGTAGCTGCGAGTTCTGCTGATCAGCACGACCCCCAGTGCGAACATTCCGGAATGCAGCACACCAATCGCCGCATCCTCACGCACCACCCTGCCCCGACTGATCGAGGCGATCCCCAGCGCAACCCACAGAGCCGCCAGCCCCGCACCAAAGAACAGCGTTCAGCCGTAAAGCCATGCCACAACCAGTCCGGGCAGAGTCGTATAAACTATCGCGTCGCCGGCAAATGACATGCGACGCTGAACAACATGCCCACCCAGTAGCGCACAGGTAACCCCCACAAGCAGGCTAGCGACCAGCGCACGACGCATGAACACGTAAACAAGTGGCTCGGCGAGGTAAGCCCGGAATTCCCCTCATTCCGCCAGACGACCATTCTGCAAACGGGTTCTACGATCACATGAATTCGACAGACCGGCCCTATCATAAGTCACAAACAGCACACAACACCCCCGCCTCACCTCCTGCTGCAGCACTCATTCCAGCACCTGGCGAGTGAATTTGTCGACAGCTCTCAATGGTTCATCCAGCAAAAAAACGTCCGCCTGCTGCACCAGTGCCTGCGTCAGCAGAAGCCGCTGCTTCTGACCACCTGAAAGCCCACCAATCTGCGCACTCTCCAGAGACCCCACGCCCAGACTCAACAAAGACTCCCGCGATAGCTGCAGATCCGCTGAACCGGGCTGACGAAACCAGCCGAGGTGCACATAACGCTCGATCAATACCAGTTCCATAGCCGTCACCGAATAACTCCAGTCTATCTCGCATTGCTGCGGCAGCCACGCAACACGATGCCGACAGCCGTCAGCCGACCCGCTAAAAATTCGAGCAGACCCGCGGACCGTCGGAGCCAGCCCTACAATGGACTTCAGCAGAGTACGCTTCACGGCTCCGTTGGGCCCCACCAGAGCCACTCTCTGATCCCGGCAAATCTGCAGGGATACGCCGCACAAAGACATGCCGGTGGACTGTAGATATCGCACACAAACATGAGATACCTCAACGGCAACAGAACTGTCCGATCAGATCGATCCACGCGACATGCCTGAACTGCATCCGCAAGGCGGATTAACCACCGGACCCAACCACCACTGAAGGCAGATTCGATGTTCATTGCAACGCCCCGGCGATCGCCCTTGCGTTATACCGCATCATTTCAAGATAAGTTCCACCAGCCAATTCCTCTGGTCCAAGTGCATCCGTGTACAAAGTCGACACGACCCGCACGCCATGTTGCTCCGCCAATCGAGCTGTCAGCTTAAGATTGAAGATATTCTTGCCAACGATCGCCGGTACTCGCTCTCGTCGAATTTCCTTCACCACCGCTGCCACACACAAAGGCGACGGTTCACCAGACTCGCTTGATACCGCCCCCAAAATTCTGGCCACGCGATGCCCGTAACGCTCGGCGAAATACCCAAAGGTTTCCTGAGTCGTAACGAGCACCCGTTGCGACTCAGGAATGGTCATCGTCTGTCGCAAAATCTCTGAATTTCAGATCCTGCAGTTCCCGCAGATGATGCTAGGACCGTTGTCGAAAAGAGTCCGATCGCTCCGGCAACAATTCACAAAGCCCCAACTCAATTCTGTGGATACATTCCATCACCAGAACTGGATCCTGCCAAATGTGCGGATCCTGCTCGTGGCCAAACTGACCGACTGGATCGCTGCGATCGTCAACATCACTGCTGACGGCAGTCGCTGACAACTGATGCACCGGCAATCCGTCGCTGACGACCAGACGCACTGCACGACTTCCGGAACCAGCAACCAGTGATATAAGCCAGACCTCAAAAACCGCCCACATCTCAATGATCAGAGCAGCATTCGACAGGCTCACGGCATCCAGTGGAGTCGGCTCACACGTGTGAGCATCCCGGCCCGACCAGACAAGTCACATGCATACCATTACCGGCAATCTGACGCACCCAATCAGCCAGAAAACTGTATGTGGCGACGACCGTGGGACGCTCAGACGCCTGCGAAATTGAGGCGATTGCTGCCACATCAGCGGTTTTTCAGCCGGCTGCGGCGTTTTACTGCAGCCTCCGCCAGCGAGCAGACAACTGATCAGCAGACACAGCGCCCCCGAATACATCTTAAGCCCTCATAGAGCATGACTCCCGCCCGCCTCTTTGCTGAAGTACAGCGATCCGCACCGACCCACAGAACGGATACGGCAATTAT
>Ga0194129_10001542_pt1 | contig 37544 bp, 28 predicted proteins | sample TA2KigCa35mmetaG_FD_150862 | JGI IMG/M metagenome (GOLD analysis project Ga0194129, IMG submission 150862) | Freshwater microbial communities from Lake Tanganyika, Tanzania - TA2015038 Kigoma Deep Cast 35m | ecosystem: Environmental > Aquatic > Freshwater > Lake | place: Tanzania: Lake...
TAACTTTTGAACATTTTCAATATGTTTTTTTAATTTATCATTTTCCAATAATAAATTGTCATTTATTTTATTTAGACTAGCATTCTGGTTTTTTAATTTTAATATATCCTCATTATTTACACATATTGAACATTCTAATTCACTATTTTCATATTCTAAATCTTTTTTTGAAGCTTCTAAAATAGCATATTTTAACTCTAATTTTTTTAATCTATTAATTATATCATCAACATTTTTAATTAAAATTAATTTTTCATTTTCCATTTTTTTTATTGTAGTATTTAATTCATTATTTACCATATCTAACTTTTCAATTTCATTTCCATTTTTAATTTTTAAATCATCTATTGATTCTAATATTTTTTCATTATTTATTTGAAGATTTTTATCAGTAGGTAAACCTAAACTATATAGTAAATTTGTTTGAAAATTTAACATACTATTATATATTTGGATATTATGAATAATATAGTTTTTATTATTTAAAAAATTACATATTTCATTAATATCCGTATCTAATTGTTTAATTTTATAAGAGTTAGATATATCTGCTGGATAATCTAATTCTACCATACGCATTTTTAAACCATTCATTATATATGAAATTTTAAATCTACTTTCTAATATTAATAATTTTTCTATTATCATACTATTTGTATAGTTAGATATATAATCTTTACTTGAATTTCTTGTTTGTATTTTTTCAGATTCAATAATAAATGTATTTTCAATATTCATTAAATTAGATAACTTAATATCATGATCAGTATATTCATATTGTAATTCAGTTAAATAATGTAAAATAGTATGATCTTTTTTATATTTTTCATCTACAAATGGTTTATCTAATGTTTTATAATTAATAAACAATCGATGAATTAATTCTTCAATCTCATTATATCTGTCCATTTTTTTTGATAATACCTTTATATTTTTATTCAATGATTTTAATCTTAAATAATTAATAATTTCCATATTATCTTTACTTATATTTATTATTTGTTCTGTTACTGAATGCCATTTAATTAGATTATCTGTCCATTGCCAAATATCTGCTTCTATATCATATCTATACCATATTAGACCACGCCAAAATCCATCATCGTATACAATATATCCATTATCCATAGTAGGAAATCCATTTTCTAATTTTTCTATAAAAATACTTACATTTTTAGACATATCTTATACTTCTTTATTTATACTCTATAAAAATAAAAATATTATCTTCTATATTTTGATACAATATAATTAATTCTTTACAAAATATATATAATGAGCATTTTACTTGGTAATTGTAATAGTAATATAGATAATTATTATTTAAATTGTACTATTAAACAAAGTGTCATACAGGATATAATAAATGCTTTTATATCATTAGGTATACATGTTATTCAAGTGAAAATTAATATTGATGAAATAATATGGATGAGAGATTTATATGTTCCAATCGATAATATATATTTAAGATGTAATCTTACTAAAAATAGCACAATGAATACAGATAGAACTATTGAGTTTGATTATATTAAAAACTATTTAAATAGTGAAAAAACAATCATAGAAATTCCCCATAATATATTGTTTGAAGGTGGAGATATTATTCAGGAAGGAAACTATATATTTGTAGGTATAAGTAGTAGAACAAATATACAAATTGTTGCAATACTGAAAGAATTATTTCCAAAAAAAAATATAATAGTAATTCATCATAAAGCTCTACATTTAGATTGTTGTTTTTGTATCCTTGATAATAAATTAGTTTTTTATGATAGTAAATATATAGAAACTATTTCAATACCAAATAAATTTACAATTTTTGATATTGCTTCTATTGTAGATAGTGGAAAATATATGGCAACAAATTTTGTACAAGTTGGGAATACTTTAATAATGTCAAAAATAAAAAAAAATGAGAGTTTTAGAAAGATTCTAAGAGACATTGGTTATAAAATTATATTAATTAATACTCAAAATATATGGAAAGAAGGAGGCAGTATTCGATGTTTAACACAGTGGTTATAAAATAATTCTTTTTGTTTTAGGAATACATACAGCTAAGGCAAAAGATGAATAGTAATCTTAATTAGTCAGAATACATAGTATATTTAAGATAGTCTTCCCAACTATTTTGAATATCACATTCAATTCGTTTTTCTAATACTGTATTAGGCGCTTCTATTTTTTTATTATTCATATTCCTTATTAATAAATAATTTAATGCTAACATTTTGAGATATTAATATAATATATATATTTCAATTTTTTTTATGTGTTAATAAATATAGTTCTTTGTGTGCTATCCAATGTTGAATCATTTGTATAATTTTATCTTGTAAATCCTCTGCGATTAATATATCAGGAGTCATTCTATTTGGATGAAGATTAATAACACAACATTGTTCTATTTGAATACCATAATGTTTTTCTAATAAATGTTGATATAGATTAACTTGTAATTGATAATGCCATCCATTACAATCTTCAATATCATTACAAGGATAATTACCACATTTGCCACCATAACTATTTCTACGTAATTCATTACTACGTTTCCAGTCTATAATCCAATATTTCCCCGTTTTAGGATTATATCCAACGTAATCGATTGATCCTGCCAAATCATAATCAGAATCATAAATTATCCATTCTGTGCGAAATGTTTCTAATCCAATTTGTTTCATCCAAGCATAACACTGTTTGAATAAACCAAATTGTTCTTTATTAGATATATCGGGATTTGTTAATACACCATTTAAATAATCCTCAATATTTTTATGCATAATTGTTCCGGCATTTGTTCCAATATTCCACATTTTTTCTATATCTTCACCACTCATACCAAAATATTTACTACCAGGTTTAGCCTTTTTAGATAGTTGATCAGCTGCTTTTTTACTATCAAACTTATCAAAGAATAAATGTAGAAAACCTGTTCCGCTAATACTTATAGGGTTTCCATGTAAGTAATATATATGAGTTGGTTCATCCATATATATAAATTCATCTCTGGGATGACTATTTTTTTTAGATAATGACATAAATTAATTTATTATTAAGTATATATTCATTTCAATTTTTATTCAAATAAAAAATTTGATAGATTAACCATATATTGTAGTAAAAACAACAATTTTATTTATTATCTAATACAAATTTTTTTCTTTCTTCTTCCTTACTTTGAATTATATCAGTCATTTCCATTTGTATTTTATTAAAATCATCTAGAGTTAGTTGTTCACGTGTATATGGATGAAAGGGATTAGTACGTAAAGCACTCTCTATAACATATTTATCACATATTACAGGCTCACTTCCAGTCATGGGTAAATATCCAACTTTAAGAATAAATATGCTTTGAATAGGGTCAATAAACTCATTCGTTAAATTCGATAATTTATTAAAAAGTTCTAATTTTTTTTGTAGTTTCGATTTATCAAAATATATTAATTTATCGTATTGATATACATTATCACAAATAAGATTTGTAAAGTAGTTGACAAAATCTGGATTAAATGAACATATCTCTAATATTTTAGCAAATCGTGTAGTAATAATAATATCTAAATAATCCTTATAACTATTCCAGATATTTATTATTACATAAGGAATATAATGAACAAGGTGACATTTTATGACGTTTGTATCTAATTTAATGAAATACTTAATAATTGTTAGAAAATAATGAATTTCATTAGTTAAGACATCAATCATTTCAGTAGAATATTGGCAATCTGATTTAAATATTTCAGCGACACATTTATTAATATATTCAAATATACTAACAATAATAGAACGAACTACTTCAATATTATTATGAATATAATGATGTATAGGTTCAAAGTTTCCATTTTTTTTAGTAGTTTTAAAATACATGTGTATTAATGATAATAATCCAATATAATTACTTGTATGATCATTAATATTAGATGCTCCTAATTTATATAATTGGAAGGTATCATCTATTAATATATTAGGAATATGTTGTTCAATAATTTGTTTTAAAAGAGACTTTGCGTTATTGCTATTTATAATACAATTAAATATATCAAATCGAATAGTATTTGAAATAATATTACATAAATATAATTTATTAATATTAAAATTAATAATTACTTTCATTGTATCGCTTTTAGGAAGACGGCATATATTTTGAATAATTCCCATAATATTATCGGGATATTTTTTTAAATATTCTATATCTTCTGGAAGATTACGACTGATACAACATTCAATATTATCTAAAAAACATCTAAAAAATGGAGTAAAAGTATCTATTTTATTTTTCACATTTTCTATCATTATTTCGATATCATTTTGTAATTTATGTAATCTAGCATTTAATATAAATATTTCTAAAGGACTATGATTTGTAGTTTCTTGTTGTTGTTTCAAATAAGCAATGATTTTCTTACAATCATCGATTTCGCTATAATAATGACTTAGCAAAAATTGTAATGTATACGCTGATAGAATAAATATTTTATTAAATACAGGATGTTTTATAGATTCATCGTCTATAATTGTATCAAACACAATCGGTGTTTTAAAGATAATATTATCGTAATATTTAAAGTATAATCCAATTCCATTTTTAGTGCGTTGATATGTAAAGAATTTATCAATTACATCTTGAAAATTTAATAATAAGGTTTCTAGTTGATTTTTACTAGCATTTTTTAATTCTAATATTTCACTAGGCTCTAAGTTTTCATTATCATCAGGAATATAAAGATTAGCAATCCATGATAGTATTCCATTAGCAAGATATTCGAATCCTTTTTCTTTATTATCATTACATAATTTCAATACACTATCAGGTTCATATTTTTCTATGAATAAATTATCTATATTTTGGGACATCTTGATTTTATATATTTTTAGGATATTTTTTACTGTTCAATTTTTACAGAAAAAAATTGATATTTTTGTGTATTTCTATATTATAGTAAAACTTACTTCATCATGTCATTCGAATTAATAGAAGAATTACCTAAGATTTATGGTATTGAAAAAAATGGAAAAACAAAAATTTGGACTGGTCGTATTTATAGTAATGGCATAGTTGCTAAAGCAGAAATGGAATATGGTCAAATTGACGGTAAAAAGCAAATTACTGAACGTGAATATAGTGTGGGTAAAAATATTGGAAAAAAAAATGAGACTACAGCTCTGGAACAATGTATTGCTGAAACAAAAAAAAAATGGCAAGACAAGATTGATAAAGAATCATATTCTTTGAACCAATCAGGCGAATTAGAAATAGAAAATCCGAAAGTATTTCCTATGTTAGCTCATATTTATGATCCATGTAATACTAAGAATAAAAAAAATAATATTGAATTTCCTTGTTATGTTCAACCAAAATTAGATGGATTAAGATGTATAATGTATCTTCAAGATAGTGAGGTAGTTGCTCAATCAAGGACAGGTGGTTATTTTGTAACAATGGAACATATATGTAGTCAGTTAAAAACTTTATTTATAAAAACTCCGGGTTTAATATTAGATGGGGAATTATATACAAACGAAATACCCTTTCAACAGCTTGCTGGTTTAATTAAGAAAAAGAAAATTAATGAACTAACCGAAGAAGAGCGTACAAAAATAAATTATATAAAATATCATGTGTATGATGTAGTTAATGATAAACCGTTTGTAGAGAGATATGCTTATATCTATCGAACTATACCGAAATTAAATCCAAATAGTAATATAGAAGTAGTGCCTACACAATTAATTAATAGTGTAGACCAATTTAAAGAATTATTTAGTGAATATATAGGAGATGGCTATGAGGGTATAATGTTACGTAATATTAATGGTAAATACGTTCAAAATTATCGCAGTTATGATTTACAAAAGTATAAAGATTTTGATGAAGCTGAATATACAATTGTTGGTTTTGAAGAAGGTAAAGGACGAGATAAGGGAACAGTAATTTGGATTTGTAAAAATCAGGAAGGATTAGAATTTAATGCTCGACCGATGGGAACATTAGCATATAGAAAAGAATGTTTCGACAATGCCCATTTATATATGAATAAACAACTAACTGTATTATATCAAGGGTTAAGTGAATATAATATTCCACGTTTTCCAAGAGGAAAAGCAATTAGAGAAGGTTATTAAAATGATAGATTTATTTATAATGTTATTTTTTATATCATATTATATTATATGAAAAAATCTAAAAATGAAAAAAAAATTGGAAAAAAATCTAAAAATATGATTTTTTATAAAATGAGAAACAAAAAAATTTTAAAAGGTGGACAACCAATTAAAATTAAAGGGATTCCGTTAGTTACGGGCACAGTATTTCCTGACAATTTTGATTTTAGAGGTTATAAATTAAATGGGTTAGATTTATCAAATTGTACTTTAAAAGGTGCTAATTTTAGTCAAGTAGATTTAACTGATACTATTTTAGCTGGTTCGGATTTAACGGGTGCTGATTTCAGTAATGCTACATTAAAAAATACGGATATTAGAGTAGTTATTTTTACAAATGCTAAATTTATGAATGCTAATTTAAACAATAGTGATGCCAGAAATAGTGATTTTAGTAATGCTAACCTATCTTATAGTAAATTAAAGAGCACAACTTTATCATATGCTAAGTTTATTAATGCTGATTTAAAACATGCGGATTTAACTGATTCAATTGCTATAAATTCTAATTTCGGTAGAGCTATATTATCAAGAACTATAATGAATAATGCTGATTTACGAAATGCTAATTTTGAAATGTCTATAGCTAATAATATTAAATTTACTGAAGCAAATTTAAATGATACTAATTTTACGAATAGTGTATTAAGACATGCGTGGTTAATTAATAGTAGTTTAAAAAATGTTGTATTAGCGGGAGTGGATTTAACAACAGCTGTTTTGATAGATTCTGATTTAACCAATGCTAATTTAATAGGTGCTAATTTAGATACGACTATTTTAATGAACGCTAAATTAATCAACGCTAACTTGACCGGTGCGATATGTATTGATTCTTTATTAGGAATTTCTGATTTTACTGGTGCTAATTTTACAGGTGCTAATTTAACTAGAGCTAATTTAACACATGGAAATCTTAGTAAAGCTAAATTAACATCTTTAATTTCAAAAGATATAATAGGTGAAAGATTTGATTTACCAATTGGTTATTCATTAAATCAAGATAATTCTATTATAGGTCCTGATATATAATTGAAATAGACATATTTATTGAATTGGTCTAATAAGAATTGTTATTTAATAAAAAATATAAATTTTAAAATTATGCTTTATAATAATCCTTTATTGTTTTTTGTATAGATATTGGCTTAATATGTAAAACAGTTGAATAATAATCAGTAATAAGTGTTTGTTTTATTTTTTTAGTATTAATATTATCAAAAGTATTTTTAGCATTAGTAATAACAAATTTTATTTTTTTTTCAATATTATTCAAAAAATTCCATCTAGAAATTGTTGTAAAATAGTATTCTGTTAACCGTTTTTGTGTAAACATTTTATGTTATTTTTTATTAATATATAAATAATCAAATTCTTTTTTATTCTCCGATTAAAACATATCGAGCACAAGCTAATGCACAATTCCTAGCTTTTATAAGATAAAACACTTCACTGGCATAAGTATCTAATTCTTTATCCATTATTATTGGTGGATTTCCTTTATAATTATGATATTTATTTTTAGATTCATTAAAATATTTTTTTTTAATAAATGATTTCATATATTGAACTATATTCATATATAAAATTATTTTTTAATAATCAATTTTTATTTGTATCATATTAAAAGCTGTTTAATGGTTGTGTATAAGGGTTATCATTAAAAGCGGTTAATAAATTAGGGTCAATACGAACATCTAAGCTTTCATTAGGTAATTGATTTTTATCGGTTGTAACAGTGCATGTGCTAAGACTTGGTGTTTGTACATATAATTTAGTTGCTGCCGGACTATATTTATTTAAACGGTCATCTTCTAATTTTTTGGCTTCCATATTAATATCTTTACTGCCTAAAGCTAACTTAGTATTACTTAATGTAGGATATCTTCCCTGACTTACCCCAGTTCTAACCTCATTTAATCTAGCATTATCCCACATATCTTCATTAGTTGGTCTATCTAGATAATTTTTAGCTGTTCCACTATATTCAAAATCGCTTGTAAATTGTCTATTAGTATTAGGAGCATCAAAACTAGTTGTTAAATATCCATCTCCGGGACCTCTTACTGTTTGTCCATCTGCTATACCACTATATTCAAAATCGCTTGTAAATTGTCTGTTTGTATTGGGTGCGTCAAAATTGGTTGTTTTATAACCTGTTCCATTTTGTAAAGTGGTTGACCCCATATTACCTGTTTGACTATTATGTATATTTGTTTCTTTTATTGTAGTGCGGGCAATATTATTTGGGTCATGGACTGTAATTTTTTTAGTTATATTGCCCATATTTCCGCTGTGAGTATTATGTATATTTGTTTCTTTAATAGTTGTTTTGAGAACATCATTTGGGTCATAAGATTTGCCTTTTTGTATTGGTGTTTTAAGATTGCCAGTATGATTATTATGAATATTAGTTTCTTTAATAGTAGTTCTAGCTAAATCATTGGGGTCATATACTTGAACTTTTTTACTATTATATCCCATATTACCTGTTTGACTATTATGTATATTTGTTTCTTTAATTGTAGTGCGTGTAGTATCATTTGGGTCAAAAACGATAGTTCTTTTAGCATTAGACCCCATATTACCTGTTTGACTATTATGTATATTTGTTTCTTTAATTGTAGTGCGTGTAGTATCATTTGGGTCAAAAACGATAGTTCTTTTAGCATTAGACCCCATATTACCTGTTTGATTATTGTGTATATTTGTTTCTTTAATTGTAGTTCGTGCTGTATCATTTGGGTCATATACAGGTACTTTTTTAGCATAAGATCCCATATTACCACTATGATTATTATGTATATTTGTTTCTTTAACCGTAGTTCGTGCAGTATCATTGGGATCATATACGGTTATTTTTTTATTATTAGCTCCCATATTACCACTATGATTATTATGAATATTTGTTTCTTTAATCGTAGTTCGTGCTGTATCATTGGGATCATATACAGTTATTTTTTTATTATTAGCTCCCATATTACCATTATAAGTATTATGTATATTTGTTTCTTTAACCGTAGTTCTAGCAATATCATTAGGGTCATATACCGTAATTTTTTTATTATTAGCTCCCATATTACCATTATGATTATTATGTATATTTGTTTCTTTTATAGTTGTGCGGGCTGTATCGTTGGGGTCATATACAGGTACTTTTTTATTATTAGCTCCCATATTACCATTGTAATTATTATGTATATTTGTTTCTTTTATAGTAGTACGTGCTGTATCATTCGGGTCATATACAGGTACTTTTTTATTATTATTACCCATATTACCAGTATGATTATTGTGTATATTTGTTTCTTTAACCGTAGTTCTAGCAATATTATTAGGGTCATATACAGGTACTTTTTTATTATTATTACCCATATTACCATTGTGATTATTGTGTATATTTGTTTCTTTAACCGTAGTTCTAGCAGTATCATTAGGATCCCATACAATAGGTTTATTAGGACCTTGAACTGACATGTATCCAACTTTATTAGGATTTCCTAAAACATCTTCTTTTCGTGTATTTCTAAAAACATCAAGAATAGGGGCAATAATTGCTTTAACAAGAGATGTAAGATTAGAAACAACGGTTCTATCTTCAGTGCTTTGACGTTCATTTGGTCTAGCAAAGAAACTTGATTTACTAAAGTCAAATTTATCTCCTTCTCCATAATTTTGTAAATTAGCATTACGCATTCCTGTACTAGTGAAATTAATATTTGTGCTATCACGCACTGATGGTCTTAAACTTTCAATATGAGTTGAAGCTGGTCCTGCTACACCTTCATAACTAACACTATCTTGACGCGATGTTGCTCTAGCATCAAACTTACCAGGCATTTGTGGTTTTAGATTAGCTCCCGTAGTAGTAAGATATCTATCAGGTGTTTGTATAAAAAATTTATCAGGTTGTCTATGTTTTACAGCGCCATGAATACCGCGATTTGTTACAGCAGCAACTGGAGCACCAGTAGCTCTACCTTCATATGATAATTTTGGATTATTTAATGTACGTATTTCATCGGTAGTTCTTGGCAAAGCGAATTCTTGAATAGAAAATTGTTGAAATCCTCCGGTAGGTTCAGCCGTAAACCCTTTATTTAGACCAGGTCCAACTATAACAGGATTTGTAGGGGTCTCATTTGTTCTATATAAGGAGGGAACAAATCTATCTAAAACTTCATTTGTTTGTCCTGGTGTACCATTAACATAACTTAAATTTTGTGTAGGTTTAAACATGGGTTCAACTGCTTTTTTTTCTAATTTAAATGTATTCATTCCGCTAAAATTTTCAAGTAAGGATTGATTAGCGAAAGGATCAACACTTTGTTTATTACTCCCTTTAAAAAATGGAACTTGATTATTATGAGTAAAACTTTCTATATTTTGTCCAGCAAGAGAACTAAAAAACTGAGGTCCATCGGTATATCCAGGTTGTGCTATTAATGGTTCGTAAAAGTGTTCTAATTGATTATTTTTATTTTCAGAATTATTTATTTTAGTACTACGCTCAGCAACAGGTCGTTGTAAATATTGTATAGACGTAGTTTGGTCATTAAATATTGCATCATTGAAATAAGGGGGTATAACATTGGTGTTTATTCCATCTCTTGATTTTTTATAATTTTGTTCTACCTTTTTAGCTTCTTGGGCATGAGATGTATTAAAAAAATTAGTGACAAGAGCACTAGATTGTTGTTGTTTATTAGCTTGAGGAATTTCCATTTTTTGGTCAAATTGTCTAAAGAATTTATTGGGTGTATTATTATTTAATAAATAGCCTACACCTAATAAGCTACTTGCTACTATAACTTCCATATATAAATCTTTAAAGAAAATAATAATCATTATTTATACTAAAGATTCTATTTAATTTAAATTATTATTAAAAAGTTCTTAGAAAAAAATTCTCATTTCATATTATATAATTCAATGAGTTTTAATAGACTTACTTACGATACTTGCGAATATAGAAAACGTCTTGATGAAAGTGTTGGTCCACTCGCTTATGTTTTAAATCCTATGAAATATGAAAATTGTAATAAGTGTAGACACGAATTAGGTATAGTAGGAGGTCCTGCTGTTAGTCAAATAGAAGGAGACCTTGTTATGCTTGAAAGCGAATTACGTGGTCAAACTCGTCCCGCTTCATTATGTCCTGCTATGAAATATCAACCTACATTTGGTGATAGTATACAAATAGCTGGTTCATCATGTTCCGCTCCTACTACTTTATCAACTAAACTTAAAGCCTTACCCCCATGCCAATTTATTAGATATAAGCCAATTCCATTACCACCTAAACCAAATCTTGATATGTGTCCGGCACCTAGAGTTAGTGCTCCTAATGCTTGTGGCCAACAACCTAAAAAACCGCAATGTTTTTAATAGCTTAAAAAAATAGATAATTATTTTAATTATAGATGTGTACTATAATTGAAATTTTTAATGCTGAGGAACATAATAATCTTATACAATTTATAGATAATCCAACTGAAATATTTCATTTTATTAATTATGTATTTTCAAATCCTAATGAAAAAAATATAAATAATTTAAATACATTATACAATACATTTAATAAATATGACCCAAAAGCTTTGGATAAAATTAAAAATAAAGATAATAAAACTTTAATAGAAATGTATACAGAATATATTTGTGATAATAAGGATGACCTATTACAAAAACATATTAACAATTATATTAATAGTCGTTCATTTACAAATAATCTTTTTAATTTGTTTAAAACAACTACGAATCAACCGTTAAATAAGATACCTAATATAATTGAAATAGTCAATCGGTTAGAATCTTTAGAAAAAACCGTGAATGAATTAAAAGTTAGGATTTCCAATGAAAATTTCCTCTCTGAGGGGACTTCTTCCTAAAAAACTGATATTACCACCTGATTGTTTTCCAATATTAGTATACATATATATTGATACATAACTTAAACAATATAGAACAATAAAGGCCTTAATATAATCTCTTCCATTTCTGATTATATTATTTATAGCACTATCTATGTATAATAATATACAGTAAGAAATACCAATAATTAATGGTATTGAATGTTCATTTAAATAATTATAAACCATTATATTTAAAATAGAGAATATTTAAAGTACTATTTTAAACGTAATATAATTTAAAAAATTGAGTAATTTTTTTTGATATCTCTTTTTATATTAGGACCAGCTGTTTTTTGAACGGTCATTTTCTTTTCCTTATGTATTTCTTCTACGTTTTTTTTATTTATTTCACCATTTTGAATATTATTACCTATTTCTATAGTTTTAATATTTTCATTAGGTATTAACTTTGGAATATCTTCGATACTTATTTTAATATTTTTTTCACTGCTTTTAGTAAACCTATCATCTAATGGAATATATGTTCTATCTAGTTTTGTATTCATACTTAAATTATCATTATCTGCATCAATATTATACATTGGAAAATCATAATCATTTTGTTTTTCTTCTGATAATTTATCTATAATTTTTGGTGGATAATTTTTTAAATCATCTGTTTCTAATAGAAAATCATTATCTATTTGTAAATCATTACTACCAATAGATTTATTATTATTCAATATAATATCATTATCACTTAATACAATATTATGACTATTACTCATATCTAGACTTTTATATAAATTTAATTCTTCTTGTAATTTAGACGGTTCATTGTGTAAGTATTGTGCTGATTTACGTTCTTCTTGAAATATTGATGGTTCTTTTTGATTAGCATCATTTTTTAAAATATTCCGTTCTTCAGCGAAAGCTTCGGATTGTAATATAGGTTCTTCAGCGAAAGCTTCGGATTGTAATATAGGTTCTTCAGCGAAAGCTTCGGATTGTAATATAGGTTCTTCAGCGAAAGCTTCGGATTGTAATATAGGTTCTTCAGCTCGTTCTTTAGGAGGGTCAATTATATGATCAATAATAGGTATATCTATTTTAGAAGATTGTTTTTTAGTTTTTTGTCTTGGTTTAATTTCATGACTTATACTAACTTTAGAAAAATTATCATCTTCTTCATCATTTAGGTCTTTTTTAGCCTTAGATACTTCTTTTTTAACAGATTTTTCTAATTTTTTTTTATCTTTTTCAGTAATATTATTGGTAATATATTCCTCATTATATTTAGCCTTTTCTTCTTCACTATTTTTATTTATTTTTTTCTTTTTTGTATTTTTTTCTTTTTTTTCACTATCACTACTACTGCTGCTGCTACTACTACTACTACTTTCATCATCAATTGTAATGTATTGTTGTAAAATATTTTTAACTGGTAATAATTTACGAATTGTTTCATTAATAGATTGTTCAATAATCAATTCAACTTCGCGCATATTTCTTTGATATTCAATTGTATTAACATCATCGTAATATAAATATGGATTTTTCCAAAATTGTCTAGCACATTCAATATATGCCTTATGTATGAAAAAATCCCCATTGGGTATTTTAAGATTAAGGGTTTTATTTTTTTTTTTTGTAGTAATACTTGAAAGAATTTTAGCATGACTTATAAATACGGCTGTAATTAAATCATTTATCCAATCACATTGAGTTTGATTAATAATACGATTATATTCACCTATCACAATATTTTGATTCCAATTGGGTATTCTTGATAGTAATATTTGAAACATTTTCATTGGACTATCCCTATTATTTTTTTTAGCCTCTTTATAGATTGAGTTTAATCCTTCATACATAACTGGAACTAATAAATTGCTTAATTGCTTAGTATATTCCTGTTTGACTTCTAATAAATAGTGTGAATATGCCTCTTTACTCATTCTATATTGAAAGATAAGAAAGATTAAGTATGAATTAAACTTAATTTAAAAGGTTAGAATACAAAAAAACATTTTATTATAATATATTATAATATGAGTTTTAATAGAGCCGCATATGACGATGGTGCTTATAGACAACAGCTTAATCAATCTGTTAGTGTAGGAAACTATTTTTTAGGGACACCTAATAATTTAGATGAAAATTGTGAAGCTTGTTATCCATATGCTCCAACAGTAAGATTACAAGTTCAAGGTGATAGTATTTTAAGGGATACCCCATTAATAGATGTAGATAGTGAATTATTAGGATTGAATAGACATTTATCTAGAGATCCAGCAACACGTTTTATACCTTGTTGTCCTGGAGCTGCTTGTAAAGGCGGATTACCATGTGGAGGGGGTGTGTTAGAAGAATGTACCAATTGTAAGGCTAATCTTAAAAGAGGCCAACGTCCAGCAGATGTGAACCTTAGACATTTTAAGGATTGTTTTTTTCCAGAAGAATATACAAGATTAAGTAATGGTCCCTGTACACTAAGAGGAACGGGATGGAATCGATGGGAATGGTTATGTCTTGACCCACAAGAAAGAACACAAGTTCCATTTGATTTTAATATTAGTAGTCGATCTATTTCTAAAGATAATCATAGACCTTGTATACCCAAACCAATTGATCCCACTCCAACTTTACCCAGAGGAGGCAATTTACCATGTGTCAAAACAACTCCTGTATGTAGTAATAATATTTTACCAGCTGATATTCAATGGCGAAAATGTGACACTATACGTCAATACTAAAAAAATTATTTTTTTATAAATGATATATATATGGAAGTAAATAAGAAATCTATTCATTTTATACTACCTGGTGGCGGTGTTCGTGGTAGTTTTCAAGCAGGATTTATATATCATTTAAAAAAAAATTATAAACATCTATTTGAAATCTATCAAATTGATGGAACAAGTGTAGGGGCTCTTAATGGTCTATCGTTAATGTTAGAGGATCATGAACATATAAAAAATATATGGTATCAAATAGATAATATTGAACATATATTTAATCCTTGGACATCTAAGCCTTTTTGGAATAAATTTAAAACTATTTATCAAGGTTTTTTTCAAAAAAGTATTTATCAAAATGATGGTTTAAAAAATATTATTTATGATAATATGACTAAAATAAATAATAATTTATTAGATAAATACAATTGTATAGTGACCAATGTATATACTGGTGAATATGAATATATAAATGGTCTAAATGAAAATATTAAAGATTTTGTTTTAGCAAGTGCTAGTCCATGGATTATATCACCAATGGTCTCTATTAATAATTATATATATATTGACGGTGGACTATTACAAACCTATCCTATTGAAAATATTAAAAATAGTAAGGCTGATATTAAATTATTATTGGGTTATGATAATACGCATAGTAATAAAATAGGTATGATAGGTGATAATGTAATAACGTATCTTAGTAGACTTATTGATATTAGTAGATTGAATCAATCGAATATAAGTAAATTATCAAAATATATAAATAAATATAATATGATAGCTTTAGAAAATCCATTAAACTATCCTTTTTTAGATTTTCAGAAGGAAAATATTATAGTTGGATTTGAAAAAGGGATTGAATCTGCTGAAGAATTTGCTAAAAAGAACTTATTAAATATATTATCATAATAAAAAATATATGGAACAAAAATAGAAAAATAAATACATTTTTCATTACCATATGGAGGAATACTTGGTTGTTTTTAAGGAGGATTTATATATCAATTAAAAAACAATAAGACCATATATTTTAGATATATCAAATATATGCTTGTAGTATAAGTATCTTAATGATGAATTACAAAATATGATAAAACACCTATTCAATATATAAATTATTGTATTGATTGATTATACAAAAAATAAAATTGTATAATCATTTAATAATATGTATTTTTTGATTATTCATCAAAATCTTCCGCATGTAAATTTTCATCATTAACTTCTTCTGTATCAGCATTAATACGTCTAGATAATTGTAAATGAAAGGCATCATCTCTAATATTTACAGTAGAAACATCGCCAGCAACTATTTCATCATCACCTGGTTGAACTACTTGTGGTTCTGGAATAGATTCTTCAGCTTGTTCGGTCATTCCATACAAAGAATATTCATCTACATTATCCATTTCTTGATTTGGAAAAAAATCACCTAACCCATTAGCACGATATAATTGATATTGCATCTTTCTTGCGGGTTTCATTTGTTCAACTCGTTTTTTACGTCTATCGTTTTCTTTTTTAATTAATTCACGTAGATGATTTTTTACTTGTTTATTTGTCATACAATTGATTTCAACAACTCTTTTCAATTCATCAATTATAAATTCATTTACAAAATCAATTAAAAATTGCTGCATTTCTCTATCTACAGCTGTTTGAATAAAATTAATAATGTTTTTTTGAATAAAATAGTAAATAATAAAATTAATATATCCTGGTTTAAATAATGATACTTCAATCAAACTATTATCAATAGAATTAATTCTATTTACAAAAATTGATAATTTATTAATAGTATCATATGATACTATTTTATTCATTTTTTCTATTTGTTCTAATGATAAGTTTTTATATATTGTACTTTCATAAATCAAGTCTTTGATTTTATAGTCTCTAATATGTAGATTTTGACTTAACCCTTTGTTAACAAGATCACTTAATTCCTTGTGTTTTTTATGACTCTCTATTCCAATAAATGAATAATTATCATCTTTTAAACGCCAATTTACAAATTTAAAAATAGATTCAGCTACTATTAAATAATATTTCTTTAATTGATCAAAACTATTATAGTTAAAATCTAATATTAAAGCATTTTGACGTATTTCATATTGTTTATCTATTTCATCCGATCTATATCCTTCAATCTGTATTTGATTAACTAAATTATCTTTCTTCTCTTCATGGTTATTTAAACAACCGCTTAATACTTTGGTTAAATCAAAATTAATACCTACTTCTTCAAGAGGTTTCTTTTTACCGGCAATATTAGGAACTACAAAATTAGCAAAATCTTTAAAAACGCTATCAATATTAGACTGACTCACATCAATCGATTGAAATTTATTATTCAGTTCTATAAATTCTTTATAAATATCATTTCCATCAAATGCATTGATTTCTGATTGGATTTGGTTAAATAATTCTTTATATTTTTTAAATATTTGTTCTTTTTGTTCTAATATAGTTTCATATTGATATTTAAATTGTATAGGATCATATGCTTTTTTGTTTATATATATGTGTGATGAAATATATAGTTTTTTTAGTAATTCATTATATAGATTCATAAGTTCTAAATCTGATTTATTATCAATAATATCATGTATTATTTCATGAATATCCCATAAATATTTACCACTAACAATATCTTCTGATATTAGTCCTGGTTCATTTGTATTAAATAAATTATCAACGCGTTTAGTTATTTCATTATCACTTAATTCCTGATTTGTTGTTTTTATTATTTCAATTATTTTAGAACGTGATACACTTGAAACCATAGATAAATATTCATCGTAAAATTTAGTATATAAACGTTTTTCGCCATTTTCTCCTTGAAAAAGACTATATATTTTAAATAGTTTTGATATTCTATCTTTTAATTCACTACTATTTAATAATTTTTGTGCATCATTAAAATAGTCTAATAATTTAGGAGGAACTATTTCTATAGTATTTTCGATAATTGTTACAGATTGTTGATTAGGATTATAAAACGCGTTAGGTTGTATTTGAATCATTAATTCTATACATAATTTAATAGTATCATTTTTAGAAATGAAAAAATCAATATAGTTACTCTTTAAATAATTTAAACAGCAATAATTAGAAAAACTTTGACCAGCATAAATTTGTTCGGTTTCTATAATGAATTGTATACTATAAAATAAATAATAACTTAATTGAAATGAAATATAATTATATTCATCACTAGTAATAGACTTATCTTGTAATTTAGTTTGTAAAGATTTAAGATCTATTTTTTTTATCTCTTCGTCAACATTGCTTAATTTTAAAATAGGACGAAATGTTTTCCAAATCGTGCTCTCAGAAACCGATAAATTTGCTAATTTTAATTGTTTTTTATATTGTTCTTCTTTTTGTTGATGTTGTATCATATATGCTTTATCATTACTAAAGGAGTTACGAAATAAATCTATTAATAATTGTTTTAGATTTTGACTTGTTAATTGTCCACTATAATAATCTTTAAATCGATAGAATACACTTTCTTTATTACTAACACCCTTAGCAGTGCAATCTAAAATTTTTGAAAAAGTATCAATTAATAAATCCTCATTTAAAATATAATCACTAACATTAGAAATCCGACAACTACTAAATCGTTCTCCAGTAGGTCGTATTTTTATTTCGGGATCACTAATAATTAAAAATGCTAATAAATTTACAACAACACACAATATCATATTATTTGCCAAGTAATCAGTATGGAATTTAACTATTGTAGGTTGACTTGATTCACTGCCAATAGTTCCAAAAGCATTTTTAAGAAATTTAGAAGGACCTACTGCTGAACTATTTATACTATTGATAAATTCTTCTGTTAAAATAGATTTATCCTGGATGACTCTATTACGAGCATCTAAATATGTATCATAAAATGAAGCTGATTTTCCATTAGCAGATTTTATAGTTTTATTAAAAAGTGATGTTACTTCAGGTGAAAAATATTTTTTATTATTCATATATAACGCATATTCAAAATCAAATATATTAATAAATTCTTTATTATACATAACAGCACTATTATTTATAATTTTAACACATGTATCTCTATCTAGTTTAAAATTTAATATTGTAGATAATTCCATCAAAATATTACTATATAAATACAATTGTAATTCTAATTCTTTACTTTTAAATAAATAACTGTAGTCATCTTCTCCTTCTAGATAATCAAAAACTGCTTCTCTTACACGAATAACATTATCATCACCATCAAATCCTTCCATATCACTTTCTTTATTAAATCCAATAGTTTCTCCACAATTTTTACAATAAATATAACGTAATTCAGGGTTAACAACACCATAACTATTTTCTAATAATAATTGTAATTTATTACGTTCAATATTTGATTGCCATGCTTGTTTAACTTGTAATATATAGTGTCGGCAACAAAGAGGGACACGCGTATCTATAATATCATAATATACAAATGACCAATCATCATCATCAACACGTTGAATCTTGTCGTTTATTAATTTACGTTTAAATAAGCCATGATTTGTTATAAATTTTTCCATTTCAGTGTATCTTACATCAATATCAGGGATATTTAAAATGAATAACCATTGATTATGATATAATTTATATTGTGGATTTTCTATTTCAGTATTAATTGCAACTTGATTAGGTAATATTGTTTTTATGACATTACTATTTTCATATTTTAATAATATTTTTTCTAGTATATTTCGTCGTTCATATGATATATTAGCATATATTTCTTTTTGTTTTTGATAATATAAAATAGTATTGATAATTGTTTTATACATTTCTAATTCTTTATACATAGTAATAATGACTTTTGGTAAGCATGTATTTTCATGAACGGCACATTTAGTGTTTTTTAATTCATCATCCCCTGTTCCATGATTATAATTTAGTAATTGAGCTATTTCATCAACAAGAGAAGCATCATTTCCTTCCAGATTACATAAAACTGCTAAATGTTTAGGTGGTTTATATACTATTGATTTTTTACCTAAAGTTGCTACTTCAACTCTACAACTTTCTGGAACATTTAATTTAAATACCCATTTATTTTGTTTACGTTCATATATATTATATTTATCATTATCAACTAATAAAGCAAACATTCCATCAACAACATAAGCACCAATTAAATGTCCATTTTTATTTTTTAAACCTTCAATCATTTCTTCATACCAATCTTCTGTTTCATATGGATAAACTTCTTTAATTTTTGCTAAACTATTTTCTTTATATTTAGCATATATTGAATTTAAAGTAGAAGTTTTATCAAATATTTTATCAACTATTACATCTGTTTTGTCATTATCGTCAATTAACTTATTATAATTACTATAAAATTTACTTAAATGATAATCTTGACATCTACTATGTTCCAATTTATATTTTAATAATTCTCTTTGTAATGATATAGAAACATCTTCCATTAATACCTTAACATTATCTATATCTGAATATTGTCTTAATAACTTGGTTTCATTTTCTAATATTTGATAAAATCCATTTGTAGCATAAACATACTCAGCAAAATAATTAAAATATTCGCTACTATCTTTAACAAACATATTATGATATAATTCATTAATAAGTCCAATATTAGAAGGATTATGTTTTATATCATCAAAATTATAAAATCGTTTAATAAAATCGGCATATTTTTGTATAAACTCATCTTCTATTGAAAATGATGGTGTTAATAATAAACGAATAGGACTATTGGAATATAAATAATTTGAATATCTATTAAAAAATTCTTGGATAAATAATTGAAATCCACTATCTACTGTATCATATATAGCATCAATACCAAAATAATATTTTAATATATGATCGATTAAAGGTTTATCATATTGTTTTAGATATGTTGTTAATAAATTAGATATATCATTGATACTAATATTACGTATTTTAGTTATTGAAAATAATGTGTAGTATATATTATTGAAAATAGTTTGTATTTTTTTATTAATGTCTATATAATATTGTGAGTCATCCTTTTCTTTTTCATGACTTTCTTTATAGTCAATATATCGATTATTTAAAATTTTTTCTATATTTTTTATAAAATGAATATCTAAATTTTTAATAGATAAAAAGTATTTTGATAATATTTTATTTAAATCTGTAATATTATTAATATTTTTAATCTTAGTATCTTCAATTTGAAATATTTTATTTTTATCTGGTAGTATTAAATTATATTGAAATAAAAATTCTTCTTTTGTTAAATATTTATTAGTTTGTGAAGTATTAAAATAAATAATATTATCTTTTGTATAGTCTAAATTTAAAATAGGATTTTCTATATTTATAGTTGTTTCTATCATTTGTTTATCCATTTTAATTTGTCTTGATTGTATTACTCTATCTAATACATTCCATAAACCATTTTTATTATCAATATAGTAATCTATTTTAGATTTATCGTTATATTTATTTTTTTTAATTAACAAATTATTTGTAGGTTGTGTTGTATATGGGGATTGTAAATACATACCTACAATATATAAGTCTTCTCCTTTAGTAGCCATAACTGTTTCAGGTTCCTTAGATATACTATTATTAAAATTACTAACAATTCCATCATGTATTGGTACATATTTGTCAGCTGGATTAAAATATTTTGATTCAGCTGTTTTGGCAGTTCCATGACATTCGCGACTACCTACTTTTTCACCTATTAATGTTTTATCGGGTCTGTCATAAATAACTAATTTACTTCCTTGAATTCTACGCATATTTTTATTCATGCCATTTAAAGGGATTTGAGGTGAAATATATCTATATACATCATCATAATCAGAACATCTAAATTTATATCCAGGTAATACAAATTCTTTATCTGTTTGATATATAGGAGTATAATTACTATATATCGGTTCAACATAATCAACTAGTTTTTCTATTATTACTCGATTACCTTGTTCATTCTCAGAAACTTCATATTTTTTAAGTGGAATAGGTAAATGTTGACTACCATATATTAATATTTCTTGAAATTCGTTATAAGTTATTTCATTAGATAAACTAACTTCTTCGCTTGACTTTTCATATAGAGTAGTGATATCAATTATATTATTAATAATATTTACATCTTCATTACTTCGAATATAATAACGAACATCTTCAATATCATCAATAAATTTATCATCAAAAATATATTTACAATCAAAAACAATAGGTCTAATTATTGGTGAATAAAAATGGCCATATTCATATTGTTCAATAATAGGATTATCACTACTTTTTGGTATAAATTTATAATTATCAATTAGGTCGCCGAGAATTTTTGCTTTTTTTTGTATATTACTATATGCAAATTTACTTGGATTATTTATTTTTGATAGATAATATTCGTTAATTACTTCAATTTGTTCATTAATAGGATATATTTGTTCAAAATCTGCTTTTTGAATATAGAGTGCTTCAAGATTTATAAGTTTGGGTTGTAATTGTTCCAATGTAAAATTGTATACCTGACTAGGTAATTGATCAATTAAAAATCTGTTTTCACGAATAATATCTAAAATCTTATATTTATTATTAACAAAATCAGATCTATCCCATACTATTTCTAAATTATTTTTTGTATCTTCTAGTACTAAATGATCAATTGTTTTATCTTTTACAATATATTCGATTTTTTGGGTATTTTCATCAATAAAACAATATATAATTAAGATTTCACCGGATGAAATATCACTATAGATTTGCTCTAAATCTAAAACTTTAACCTCTAAATCCATAAATTAATATATATATTATACATAAAGAAAAACGAATATAAAAATATATATACTTATTTTTGTTGTTTAATGAATAATAATAGAAAAAAAGGGAATAAGGGTTATAAACATACTGAAATAAATAGTAGTGACAAATTTTTACTAATTCCACAAAATAATAAATATATTAATATTTATCATAATCATCCAATGATTCCATCCATGGATAAAAATAAAGAACTAAATAAAACACGTATTATAGTAAAAAAACCAATTAATATGAAAGATAATGATACTACTAATGTAAGAAACAATGAAGATGAATTTATAGGTCAACTATTTGGTTCACTTTTTAATGGAATAAATCCAAATAATATCAATATACATAATATCAAGCAGAAAGAATCTCCGATTTCTATTATAAAAACAAATAATGAGGAAGTAGTTGTATCTGTAATTGATAGAGAAAAGCTATTATTTATAGAAGAGAAGCCTGAAAGTCTAGATGATTTAATTGAATTATGTAAAATAGTAGAATCAAAATATAAAATAGATGATTACTATAATTTTGATTTAAAAAAATTAAAAAAATTAGAGAATCCTTTAATACGTTTAAAAAAAATGGTTGGATTAACAGAAGTAAAAAATAAAATAGTAGATATTATTTTGTATTATTTACAAAGATTAGATATTAAAAATTATGATATGTTACATACTATTATTGATGGTGCTCCAGGTAGTGGGAAAACAGAAATAGCATTTATTTATAGTGAAATATTAGCATCTTTGGGTGTTTTAAGCAAGGGTATTATTAAAAAGGCAAAAAAACATGATTTAATTGGCGGTTATTTAGGTCATACTGCCCTTAAAACAAGTAAATTATTGGAAGAAGTAAAAGGTGGTGTATTATTTATTGATGAAATATATAGTTTAGGTAATTCGGATGGTAAGGAAGGTAAAGACATCTATGCGAAGGAATGTGTAGATTTATTGATGGAATTTATGAGTGAAAATAAGAGTGATTTTGTGCTTGTTGTAGCAGGATATAAAGAAGATATTCAGCGTTTTTTCTTAAGTATGAATGATGGTTTAGAGCGTAGATTTCCCATACATTTATCTATTGGTGAATATACACCAGAGGAAATGAAAAGTATATTTTTAAAAAAAACGGCTGAAATGAAATGGGAAATAACGGATAATGCTATACCTGAAGATTTTTTTAAAGAAAACAAAGAATATTTTAAATTTTATGGGGGAGATATGGAGATGTTATTATCTAAATGTAAATATACACATTCAAGGAATCTTGTTCACAATCATGATAAAATCCATAGAATCATAGATGAAAAAGATTTTAAAGATGGTTTTGAATTGTATAAAAAAAATCCAGAGATTGAAGATAGAAAAAAAAATCCAAAATATTTATCTTTTTATTTGTAAATAAATATTTTAACATAAAGTTTAAAAATATGTAAAAATATATAATAGTATGCTTGTTCCTATTGAATATAGAATTAACAATGAAAAAACGGAAAAGGAACTAAAAATAAATAGTTATCATGGTTTTAAAAAAAAGGATTTATTTAAATTTTTAATTAATCAAATAAAAAATCAAAATATAGAAAATTCTAATTATTGGGTTGCTGAGTGTTTAATGAGCGGATATCTTTCAGAATTATATGAAAAGCTAATAGAAGTTTACTATGCTGAAATAAACATTAAAAATCCAGAATTAATATTATATATTTGGTCAAATTATGAGCGATATATTGAGCTTGTCAATCAACATGAAAATATATTAGATTGTAGAAATGACCAGGAGATACGTAATATTTTATCTACTTTTGTAAGTATATTATCAATTAGTCCACAATATAATTTACCAAAATTATTAAAAATTACAAGCATAGATTTACAATCTATGCCAAAAATAAGATTAAGTTATTGTAATAATTTAGAATTAATAACACCATTTATTAAAACGGGTGACCCAAAAGAAATTATTATTCCTTTAAATGAAATATTATATCATTTAAAATCTCCTAAATCAAATAGTTATGACTTAGTAATTTATTGGTTAAGTTGGTTAGTAGGTTGGGAAACAGAGTATATAAAAAAAAATGATCTTGGTGCTTGTGCTGAGCGTGAAAATGTGAAAATAGAAAAATTATATTGGAAAGATTTTATATGGATATTGTGGGATATTTTATTTGCTGAAGCCGAATGGAAAAATGATAATAAATTGAAAGAAATTATATTAAAGTCCTATAAATTTTATTTGTATTATTATAATAAAAAAAATCGGTATAAAAAAATATACTTTATTATTTATTGTTTTTTATTTTTTGTCAAATACATTGATTTTATAAATTTTTATGGAGGAATAGCTGATTATTCTAAAATAATATTAGCATGTGCTAATATAAATGCTTTATATAAACATATGGAAAAAAGTTAGATAAATACCATTTATCGAATTCGTTGTAAAGCAATATTATCATAATTATCATTTAATAGTTTTTCAAGGTCATATCGTAAGCTAGTTGGAACAGATTTTTTAATCTTGATACTATTTTTTTTTGATTTAGATTTTGTTTTTTTTGATGTTTTTTTACTACCACCTTTTTTACGACTACTATCTAATTTAATTTTAACATCTCTAAAATATTTATTAGGTTGTTCACTTGAATCATATATTTTTGTATCTATAATATTTTTTTTCATATAATTTTGTTGTTTTCGACTATTCATACGATGATTACTTCTTGGTGATATTTTTCGACTATTTGGTTCAGATTTTGATAATAGATTATCAATAAAATTTTTTTTTTCTTTATGTTCTAATAAACGTTCTACTGTCGATTTTTCTAATGGTTCAATATGTTTTTTTTTTCTTATTTTTTTTATATTTTGCTCTATATTTAGGTTAGATAGTATGGATTCTTTTGGTGCGATTAGCGTTTCCTTAGATATTATAGTTGATGGCTGTTTTACTACATTGATTATTTTTTTGGGACTGGCATTTTGTGTTAGTGTAGGAACTGGCCCTTTAAAAATGGGTGGAGGTAATGTTTTTTTAATAGCAGTTTGATTATTATTTTTTTTTGTTGGAATATAAGTCATTACAATATCATGTAAAGCGTTTTTATTGACAACCATATATATATATTATATTTTATAAAGTTTATTTAAAATTATAATAGAAAATTAAAAAATTTGATTTTAATTATGAATTTATCAATAATAATATAAAAATATCTTTAATTATTTGTATAATTGTATTGATTGAATCATGACAATTACACTTGATAGTTTTTTGAAACAATTTAAATTACCTAAAGAAAGTAGTCAAATATATACACATACTAAAATATCAGGTGGAAAATATGCTATACCTGATAATAAAATGGATGAATTTTTTGACATTTATCATAGAGAAATATTTGAATTAGAAAAAGAGAGTACTCTTACTGAAGCAAACAGTAAAATTACTCAATTAAAAATAGATCTTGATTTTAAATATACAACAGAAGATAATATAGCACGACGTGTATATTCACAAGAAACGATTGACCAAGTAATCAAGTTATATATTAAACATATTCATGAATATGTTCATGTTGCGAAATCAAATATGTTAGTTTTTGTTATGGAAAAGGCAGGTGCTAGTTATGACCCAAAAAACAAAGTAGATCAAGCTACTGGATTAAAAATAATTAGGGATGGTATACATATTATGTTTCCAGGAATAACAACACATTCAAAAATAGCTTTTAAAATTAGAGATGGTGTATTAAGTGAAATTGATAAGATTTTAGGTAAGTATAATTTTTGTAATAGTTATAAAGAAATAGTAGATGAAAGTGTAATAGAACGTAATAACTGGTTTTTGTATGGATCAACTAAACCTAATCAAAGTGCTTATCTAGTGACTAGAGCTATACGTTTTGAAATAAATGAGGAAGGAGAGATAATTCTTAATGATTTTGATGTAGGAACATACACTACTTTTGACTATGTTCGTATGTTTAGCATATTAAATCGAGATAAATTTCCTTGGAAAATAGCTATTAAAGCTCAATATTTATCAATATTAGAAGCCGAGGGTATCATTAGTAAAAATGAATATGAAAAACATAAAGAAGAGAGTAGAAAACGTGGAAAACGTGTTAAAAAACGCTCGGCAGAAGATATTGAATTGATAAAAAAACTTGTAAGTCTATTAAGTGAAACACGTTCTGTAGAATATAAACCTTGGATTGAATTAGGTTGGTGTTTACATAATTTACATAATGCTGATGATACTCTACTTGATGTTTGGATTGAATTTTCAAAAAAAGCAGCTCAATATGCGGATGAAGCAGATGAAAAATGCCGTGAATTGTGGCAAAATATGCGTGATGAAGGTATGGGAATCGGTAGTTTAATTCACTGGGTAAAAATCGATAACTTTGATGGGTTTAAACTATTAGAATCAGAAGATATGAATCGACAAGTTCGTCTTTTTATTACTAAAAATAAATTAGAACATAATGATATAGGAAAACTATATCATAAAAAAAATAAACATCATTATATTGCGGTTTGTAAAAATAAGAATAAATATGCTTGGTATCAGTTTGAAGAACATAAATGGAATGAACTAGGTAGTCATTCTAAGCTCCGTAAAGACCTAAGTGATGATATTAGTCTAGTATTTAATAAACAAGCAGAATATTTTACAAGTATGGCAACAAATATGGGAACAGAAGACCCAAATTATAATAGTTATCAAGAATTTGCTCAACGGGCTTTAAAAATTTCACAAAAACTGAGACAAACCGCTTTCAAAAATAGTGTGATAACTGAATGTCAAGATGAATTTGTTGATGAAGCAAAAAATTTTATTGATAGGATGGATGAAAACGTTTATTTGATCGGATGTAATAATGGTGTATATGATTTACAACGTATGGAATTTAGAGATGGTCGTCCGGATGATTTAATTACACTATCGACAAAGATTGATTATGACCCAGATATTTCTTGGAATGATCAACGTGTCATCGATATAATGGATTTTATCTCTAAAGTTTTACCTTGTAAAAATGTAAGAGAGTATGTATTACAAATTTTTGCGAGTTGTTTAGATGGATCAACAAAACGTGAAAAACTATATGTTTTTAGTGGTTCAGGTGGTAATGGTAAATCAAAATTAATTGAATTATTAGATAAATGTCTGGGTGATTACAGTAAAGGTATTTCAATTGCTTTACTTACTAAAAAAAGGGCAGATAGTAATGCGGCACAACCCGAATTAGCTCAAACAAAAGGTCGTCGTGTTATTAAATTTCAAGAAGCAGAAGAAGGTTCTAAAATTAATACAGGATTAATGAAAGAACTTACAGGAGGTGATAAAATTACATGTAGAGGTCTTTTTCAAGATCCTATAGAATTTAAACCACAGTTTACACCATTCCTTATTTGTAATGATAAGCCAGAATTACCACCACATGATGATGGAACATGGCGACGCGTTCGACTCATTGAATTTATATCAAGATTCGTTCCAGAAGAATCAGATGTTGACCATAGTCGAAATATATTTCAAATCGATTACGATCTTAGTGAAAAGATTCACAATTGGGGAGAAGCATTTTTATGGATTTTAACAGAATATTATAAGAAATATAGAGCCGCTGGAAGTGAAATACGTGATCCGGCTGAAGTTATGGAATATACAAATAACTATAGAAAACAAAATGATATATTTAATCAGTTCTTTAATGATTGTATTCACAAAAATAGTCTAAATGATGTATTCTATTTAAATGATGCCTTTAGAGAATATAAAGTATGGTTTAAAGATAACTATCAAGGAACTGGACAAAAACCACAGAAAAAAGATGAATTACAACGGTATTTTACTAAAAAAATTGGACCTCCCCATGATACTAATGATTTTGTTCATAAAACAGCAAATCAACACACTGGCACGTGTTGGTTAGGATATCAATTAAAACCATACTATGGAGGTAACACAAATAATGGAATGACTAACAATACATCACATATAGTAAATTTACTTGATGAATTAGATAAGTAATTTATATAAATATAAAAATATATTATTTATATAAAACTATTTTTTCATTTACTAAAGACATATTCGCTCCTATTACAGTATCTAACAATGTATTACTTTTAATAAAAAGAAATGTAGGCATCGAATTTATTTTAAAATATTCAGTAACATCATCACACTCTTCTATATCTACTTTTATTACTAATATTGTATTATCATATTTACTACCTAATTCGTCAACCTCACCCGAAATTTTTTTACATGGTCCACACCATTTAGCATAACAATCTAATATGATTAGTCTTTTTTCACTTTCCATTAATTGTTTTAGACTTAAAAGTGTCAAGGGAACTTCAGGCATAAAAATATATTTAGTAATAAGATTATATTTTTATGTATTTGTAAAAAAAATAATGAAATCTTGAAAATATTTTAAATTAAACTCAGAATAGGTTAAACAATCATCGCATAATATAGAGTAGCAACCCCTACAACGTTTTTTTATACTAAAAAAATAATTATCTATTTTTTTTAAACAATGACAACACACATTATCATCACTATCTTTAGAACTAAAACAACACAAACAAGTTATATTATTTAATAATAAATCATATTGTAATTTATTAATATGATTTATAATATAGTTTTTTTTAGCATCTTCCTCATTTTTATAATTAACTAATTGAATATGATTACCATCTTTAAAATATTCTAAATTAATTAGTTCATTATCATATGAAAATTGAAATATCTCCAATTTACGCTGAACTCTACGTTTATATACTGAGTTATCCATACTATAATAATTTATAATATATGGATTACAATATTTAAACGTAATTTTTTTTAATTCAATAGTATATATGAATATTAGTTCAATTCATTGTAAAAATCCAGAAGAATTAGATACAATTGATCTGAATGAACTCAAAAAAAAATGCCGGGAATATGGTCTCAATGATCACGGCACAAAAATAACATTATGTAAACGTATTCAAATATATTTAGAAAATATAACAACTTCTGATGATATATATTTAGATATAAATAATATTAAAAAAATAAATACAATTTATGACTTAGTATCCGTCTTAAAACTTAAAGATTTATCTCAAATTCATGATCTAGATATATTTGAAGTTGAATTTCTATTTAATGAAATTAGTAAAGAATATCCACAAATTTTAGATGAAATGAAAACATTAATTCAAAAATATCCACCAATTAATGAAGATAGAGGAGACGTAGATACTAAAATGCTACTTATAACAGATTATTTAGGTAAAATAATGTGTAATTGTATTAAAAATAACAAAAAAGAATTTAGAAAAAGAGCTCCCGACGTATGTAAACGCAGCATATTTAGAAATCGTAATCTTAAAATTAGCCAATATAAATGCTCAAAAAATAAAGCAACTATATTACCCAAATTTGGAGAAAATAAAGTAATTACTTATGATGATTGACATGGTATTTTTGGAACATATTCCTCCATACACGGACAACAACCCTTATAAGCACCACCCAAACAATCTATACAATTACCTAATGTTCCATTGCGACAAGTCTCCACACAATTTAAAACATCTATACCACATTGTAACCACAACGATTTATCACAACTACTTACATTATTCGTTAACATACTTAATTCATGTATTACATCTTTTAAACTCGTATTATTATAAAGACTCGCTGACCAATTATTATAATCACTAGCCCTAAAATTACTATTTGTAACTGATTTCAAAAAATATACACCTATATATTCATTCGATATAGACTTATCATTGTTAGCTATACCATAACCTACACATAAAAATAAACACAATAAGATAGCAATACGCATTTTATTATGGTTATTTATATAGGCATATCTTTATATAGTTTTATCACTCGTAATTTTACCTTTATCTAAAAATATTATTCTATTCATTATTTTTAAAATATCATTATCATGTGTTATGATTATTAACGTTTTATCTGAAACATTATTCAAAAGATCCAAGAAATAGTTTTTACTATTTTGATCCAGACTCACTGTAGGTTCATCCAATATCATTATTTTACGCGATGGTTGTATAATATGACGTAAAATATACAATAATTGTCTTTGTCCACCGCTTAATTTAGCTCCATTATTACCTACTTTACGTTTTAAATCATGTCCAAAGAAGTTGTTTATTTTATACTTATTTATAATTAAATCTTTATCGAGATTTGACAATATTGAACCATAAAACAAATTTTCCTCAATTGACCTATCAAATAAAAATATATGTTGTGGAATATAAGCAATCATAGAACGATATTTATTCATATTAATATTTTCAATATCAACATTACCTAAATATATATTTCCAGAACTTGGTTTAATTAATTTCATTATTAACTTTACCGATGTACTCTTACCACAACCTATTTTACCCATTATAGCTAACCGTTGTTTATAAGGCACCCTTAAATTTAAATTATTTAAAATACTTTCATAGCATATATTTACTAAATTTATATCAAAATTATCAACATTATTAACTAAACCATTATTTTCAGTAAGATTCACTTTTAAACTATTTGATATATTATGAAAGGCATTTACTTTTTCTGATGTTGGACCAAATATATTCAAAATCTGATATATTTCTAATAATATAATCATCGTAAAAATAATTAAATTTTGTTTATGTTCAACTATAATTGATGGAAATTTATATATAATTATATAAATAAATCCTAATAACAATAACGTTATCATTAACATTACACCAAATTTTGACCTATTATACATATAGAAAAAATCGGTTGATTCTGATTGTAAACGAATATTATCATTTTCTAAATGATTAATTTCATCTTCTCGCGTATTGTTATTATATATTGATAGTAAATTATAAATATAATCACTAAATAATCCTAAAAATTTATTTTTATTCAATTCATTCAATCTACCTTCATTATTATATAAATTCATCATTTTATATGACAAATAATAAATAATAAATATGATCAAAACACTTATCAAACCAACTTTAAAATTAACATATAAACTATAAAAAATAAATATAATTGGTAATAATATTAATGTTAATTTACGCCATTTATGATGATTCGTTATATCATATAAACAATTATTTAATTTTTCAAAATAGGTAGTTAACAATTGAGGTTCCATACCACGAATATCACGTTCATATTTATAATAAACGTTATTTGTCATACGTTTTAACAAAATACTATTCAAACTATCATTAATTTTATTCGATTTATAGTCTAATATTGATTGAAATAAAAATGATATACTTAATAACCCACTCAAATATAATATATATTTTTTTGTATCACCACCTTCACTTAACATTTGTATAATTGAAAATACAATTCGTTGAACCATAAATTTATCTATGATAACAAACGAAATAGCAGCTATTAATAATATAAAAAATAATAGTTTATTCTTACTTAATGCTTCTTTATAAATAGATAATATAGATAACGGTTCCATATATATATTATGTATAATTAAAAAATAATGATTTATTTTGAAATGTATGTATTTTTTTCATTTTATCTATATTTTTAATATTTGTAAAAATTATTTTAGCAAATAATAAATTCGTCATTCCATTAAATTTGATTCTTCCTACATTTTCAATAAATGGAACTCTAAAATAAATAGAAATCGTTGTCTCTTCTTTTAATTCATAAATAATATCATATTGAATATTTTCTATACGTTGTAAATAATTATTTAATAAATTTACCAGCATTTCTATAAAAAGATATGAGTCAAATTGACTACTATAAATAATTTTAAAAGGAGGATATTTATTTAAAATTACAATATTCATTGCCATTTTAGATTTTATATTTCGAATTACATATACTAGCATTTTTGCTATATTTTCATTTAATAATTCAAGATTTATTTGTTCAACTTGACCCATTCTATATAATGTTTTTATTCTATTAGATAAAAATAAATCTGGGTAATAATTCATAACTTGTCTAACATATTGTTTATAATTATTACTAACACGAACCACAAATTCATCAGGTCTATCCTTACATGATTTAATGATTGACACATATAATATTAATGTAGTATTATCATTCAATTGATTTTCATTATACATATTTACTATATTGACAAACATCTTGGCTTTCACATTAATATCTAATTTAATAAATTGAGTATTTATATAATTTTGTAACACTAATATACTATCAGAATCAATGTTATTAATTATATTTACAAATGTACTTAAATTTAATATACCAGCACTATTATAATCTAATTTATATAATAATAAATCATTATTTAATATATATTTTTTTATAAAATCAATCATTATTATTTCAAAATCATCCGGATTTTGACCAATTATATATGGCACAATTACATCTATTTCATCCTGTTGTAAACCATATGTATAAAACTTTTTATCTATTTCTTCCATACAATATAACTTTACATGCTCTCTATTTATTGTATTTCCATTTTCTATTACTTTTTGTATTAAACGAGAATTACAATATAATTTATATAAAAAATTACGACGTTGTATACGTTTTTCAGATTTCATAGCTAACATAGGATTTTTATCTACATTCTCTATCATTTCAATTAAATCTTTAATATATTCTGGAATGCCCATAAATAATGTATTATTTTTACCATATTCTATCGCATTTATTGACCAATTCCAAAGTTTATTCACTTTTATATTATCAGTATTATAAAAAGTGATATCAATTAATTCAGCACTACTTTCTAATACTATATTTTCTCTAGGATGACCTATTTCAACATTATCTACTTTTTCAATGTCCATATAATAATCAATTATATCCATTGCTAATAATAAACGAAATATAGCTATTTTTTCATAGATATTATTCAAATATGTAAGTCTTATTTGACTACCTTCTTGTTTAATCGAATAATTCCCATTTCCAAATGAAACATTACTTTGATTTAAAATTGAAGGTAATCTTAATTCAACAGCTGGTTTAGTTGGGAAAAAACTTTTTAATTCTTTCATTATACTGTCATTTTTAATTAATTCTAAATAAAAATTTTCATCGATGTCATTATATAATTCACGATATTCTTTAATAAAATATAAACATATATCTTTCATGATTAATTTTAAATATTCATTTAAATTAGCTGAATCTGAAAAATAAGGATTAACCAATATATTTGTATCTATATCAGTAGGAGCATTTGCTACATCTTCTATTTCTTCCATTTGAATTACTTTCATTTGAACTAAATAATCTACAAATATTTTTAAAGCTGCTCCTCCTTTCACAAATAAACGATAAAATATTCTATGGATTGGTACTACTATTGATTTTAAATTATCTTCTGTTATTTCATCCAAGTCTACATAATCACTTATTAATCTTGCTAATTTTGATTTAAAAATTATTTTTTTTGGACTAGATATTGATGTGGTATATAAATAATACATATCAATTGATGGATTTATTAATATAGATTTTATATACATATTTAAACTAGCATTCTTATATAGACTATCTTCAATACTATATAAAAAAAGCATATTCAAATAAAATAATTTATTATTATTTTTGTATAGTTTATTTGTAAAATATTTAATTGAATTGACTAAATCCATATATATATATATATATTACAGATTTAAATAGAATCATATAATAATTTCAGTTTCTTTTCCATTTCTAAATATAATTCTGAATAATTAATAGTAGCATTTGTAGATTGATATGATGTATTTAGATTCATTTTACTCGGATATAGTAATTTTAACTTCTCTAATTGTTGAATGATATTACTACCTTTTTTATAATAATAATCCTTCATAAACACTTTAAAATATTGAATATAATTATTTGATTCTTTAAGACTATCATTACAATGTAAAGAATAGTCTATTGATTTTACCACAAAATCACGATAATTATAAAACTGAATTAAACGTTTATATTTATTATGCTCAGTTGAATCACTATTTTTTTCATAACCTGGTTCATTTTTTAAAGGATTGTCATCCATTATAGATTGTATATCCAAAATAATTGTGGATAATGACATAACACTTGTCCAACTAGGACCTTCCCAAGTTCCTAAATGACTTAAGCATAATTTTCCATCTGTATACATATTTGGATGCATACGAGTTGTATTATTTTGCCAATTTAAAAATTTAACTTTTGGGGGATTGTGAGGATAATCATCTGGAAAATGAAATTGAAAGAAATATAAACCATCTTCATAAGCACTGTCTTTTGGACCAGCAATTATAACATATATACACTTTAAATTATCCTCACATTGGTAAAAACTAACGCCCTCAATAGGTTCTTTTTGTAGTTCCAATACATCATTCATAATTCTCTTAATAGACCTAGATAAAGCCATGTTTAAATTTTTATATTATATTTATTTTAATATGTAAGTCAAATTTTTTAATACATATTAATATATATATATATATATATGACGAATACAATTTTTTATATGGAGTATATACAATATTTTTGGAATTTTATAGAAAATAAGAATATAAATACTGTTTTTGGTGTTCCGGGTGGAGCTATTGTTGATTTATTATCCAAAAAACCACAGAATATTACTTGGATAAATGTTGGTCATGAATTACAAAATGGATTTATTGCTTCAGTATTAGGATACTATACAAAAAATATAGGTATATTATTTGTAACAACTGGGCCGGGATTAGCAACACCTTTATCCGCTATAGAAAATGCCAGAGCTGAAAATCAACCATTGATGATAATTAATACATATAATCCAGCAGTAAAAGAAGATTTTCAATGGTGGAGTATTGAACAAATAAAGAATACAATAAACAACACATTACATATTGAAACAGCTGATGAATTTATTCTTAAATTAAATGAAGCTTACCAATTAGCCAAACTAAACACATCTGTATTGTTATTAATTAATATAACTTTATTAAGACAACCTATACTGAAAACGATTGATTTGAAAGATGAATCTATACAAATGAAACGCAATCAAAAAATAATAAATAGAATTAATTGTAAATTTTGTCATAGAAAAATATTGATTGTAGTTGAAAAAGGTAATTATTTTAATTATGATTTAGTTATTGACTTTATAGTTAGAAACAATTTACCCTATGTGACAACTTGGAAACAACGATTTATTATTGAAAATTCTTACTATTGTGGAAGACTTGGTTCTCTTGGTCATCATTCTGCTAATTGGGCTAGTATTAACGCGAATCGTATATTAATTATAGGTGATCTTTCTGGAATATTAACAACTCCTTTTTTTGCTAATAAATTTAGTTTTATAAAATATAATCCAAAATGTATCGTGTATTCTTTAAGTAATAAAATCTATACAACTGTGGATAAATATAATAAACAATTTATAACAAATGACATTGATACTATCTTAAATGGATTACATATCAAGCCAAATAATAATTGGAAAAGATCTATAAAATCCGCCTTTCAATCATTATATTTTGATCAGCCAAGAACAAGTGTTTTAGAAAAATTTGTTTATTCAGCAGCATTAGTATATAGACAAAATAAACTACAAATACCCGTCACAACAGGTGTTGGTAATCATTGGTATTGTGTTGGAAAATATTTTGATATTTCTACTCCGGAATGTTTTGAAAGTACAACTAATTGGTCATCCATAGGTACAGGTTTGGCAAATGGTATAGGTATCAATATAGCTTCATCAAAACCAGTTTGGATTTTTGAAGGCGATGGTGGTTTTTCATTTAGTTTAACTACTTTTTTATATTTATTACAGAATCCAAATTTACCTTTTACTATAACAATATTTGCTGATAAAACATATTCGGCAGTTATTCAAACCTACGTCAAAAAAAATTTTCAAAATAATGAATCTAATGATGTACCGTTTAATGATTGGAAAAAAATATTACCTAATTATCAAATATTTACAAATGAAACAGATTATTACAATTACTTAAACCAAAATCCTATATCATCATATGTTCAATATCTAATATGTGAAATTGATAATAGTAAAATGGAGGCTTCTCTTGTTTATGAAATTGATATAAATAATGAATATATTAAAAATGCAAAAGAAAATAACTATGAAAAAATGATAAATGCCCCATATATTTTATAAATCTAATTGGACATCAAAAAAATCTAATCCATTTTCATCTTCTGGAATATTCACACGGACTAAATCGTATGTCCAATGAATATTATTCCTACAAATAGGACAATCATCATTTATATTTTGATTAAACCAATTTTTAATACAATTCAAATGAAATATATGTGGAATTCCCTCAACTTGTTGATGTAATCTTACAAGATAACCATTTTTATTTCTAGTTTCATTTTGTTCATGTGATTCAATTAAATTATCAAAACATATACTACAGCAATTTTCAAATGGTCGATAATTTACTAATTCACTAGCACGTCTTATAATTAAATAGTCTATTTCTCCTATTGGCATCTCTCGTATTTGTTGTTGACTTGATCTATTTCTTAATTGGACTAGGTTGGCATTTATAGCTAATTCTAAATCCAAACTATAATCAGAACTTCTCCCTAGTCGAATCCAACCTACCTCCTGAACTAAATGATAATATAAATTTAATTCAGATGATATACGACGTAAATTATCCCTTTCAAAATCTCTAGTAATCATTTGATTTCCAAATGTAGGTAGCCATTGTAATAAATCTAAGCCATCTATATAATATCTAGCATATTGATTAAATGATACTATTTGTCTTCTTTGTAAATGTATATCCGTATTTCTAAAAATTAATTCATATAATACACCAAATTCACGTTCTGGAATATTACGCATACGTCTAGCTCTTAATATTCCTTCAAAAGCAGGAACTAAAAAAATATATCCTAATTGTATTATTCTATTACCATCTATATTTATTACAATAGATAACAT
>Ga0194129_10001546_pt1 | contig 37492 bp, 29 predicted proteins | sample TA2KigCa35mmetaG_FD_150862 | JGI IMG/M metagenome (GOLD analysis project Ga0194129, IMG submission 150862) | Freshwater microbial communities from Lake Tanganyika, Tanzania - TA2015038 Kigoma Deep Cast 35m | ecosystem: Environmental > Aquatic > Freshwater > Lake | place: Tanzania: Lake...
AACGGCGCGCCCGAGGGCACCTACCAAGTCTTCGTCAACCACTACTCCCTGCACTCGCCGGCTAACGAAACCCCTTACACCGTCGCCATCAAGCAGGGCGGCAAGGCCCAAGAATTTCGCGGCACCATCCGCCACGGCCAGACCAACACCGTCCACACATTTCAGGTTAAAAAAGCCCCGCCGCCCGACCTTGCCAAACTCAACCAGCGCCAGCCGCCCTCGCCAAAAGTCACGCTCGTCATCGGCCTGTGGACTTCGCTGCTGGCCGTGGGCATGGCCGCCCTCATCGTGGCGACGCAGAATTTCCTCCTGCGCCGCGCGCTGTTCAACATGAAGGAAGCCGCGCTCGTGCTGGGGGGCGGAGTGCTGGCAGGACTCATCTCCGGCGCAGTCAGTCAGCACCTCTTCGCCCTCGGCGCGAACAGTGTCGCCGCGCAAATCACTGAGACGGAAGCCGAACGTGTGCTGCCACTCATCATCAAGGCCGGCCAACTTGTCGGCTGGTCCCTTCTCGGTGCGTTGCTCGGCTTTGGCCTCGCCTTCTTCATCCCTAACCTGCCGAGGTTCCGCGCGGGATTTGCGGGCTTGGTTGGGGGCGGGCTTGGGGCGTTGGCTTTTCTCGTTGCGCTTGCTCAGTCCGGCGAAGTCGCTGGCCGCCTCGTGGGCGCAGCGATTCTCGGCCTCACCATCGGCCTCGTCGTAGCGTTGGTGGAGCGACTTGCGCGCGAGGCGGCGCTCATCGTCCATTGGCACGAGAACGAGCGCACCGTCATCAACCTCGGCGCGAAGCCCGTCATTCTTGGCAGTTCATCGGAAGCCCACCTTTACCTGCCCAAGCACAAAGGTTTTCCGCCCGTGACCGCTATCGTCACCTTCCGTGATGGCCGCGTGCAGATGGAAAACAAACTCTCGAACTCAACGCACACGCTGGCCTCCGGCAACAAACTCCAAATCGGCGAACTGTGGATTGAGATTCAGACCGACGCGAAGTGAGCGCCGCGTAGCCCGACATTCCAATGTCGGGACCAAACGAGGAAAATCCCGGACTCAACATCGGAAAGCCGAGCTGCCGACGGACTACCTCGGTAAATTTCCCTATCGCCGGGCGTGAGAGAATCACTACGATCACATCGCTTTCCACGATGCGCGCGTTGCTCCACCGGCTGCCCAAGCCCCTCCTCTTCGCCCTGCTCGGCGGGCTGGGCTGCGTGCTCGGCGCGTTGCCCGGCGAGTGGCTGTTGACCGCTCTGCGCCCGCCGGTCAGTCCCGTCGGCACCAACGCCCCGGTCGCGGCCCCGCTCGTCGTCGCCCGCGTCACTGCTCCGCCGGAGCCGCAGACCTTCACGCCGCAGCCCGCCGCGCCGGTGCTGGTCTTCAGCAACGAGCTGCAAAAACGTTTGCAACGCGAGGAGGCCAAAACCGGCGACGTGCAGATTTCCCTGATGTGGGACAGCCTTAACGACCTCGACCTGCACTGCGTCGGCCCCGACGGCGAGCGCATCTACCACAACCACCGCCGCTCGAAATCCGGTGGCGAACTGGACGTGGACATGAACGCGCGTTACACGGGCCGCAGCGAGGTCATCTTCGTACTCGACTGCTCCGGCAGCATGATGGGTCGGCGGATGGAGGAGACGAAACTCGCGGCGGCGGACCTAGCCCAGCGCCTGCCCCCCGGTATGCCCTTGGCGGTCATCGGCTTTGACACCACAGCGACCAACCGGCTCGCCATGACCAACGAAGCGCGGCAAGTCGTGCGGTTCATCCAGTCGTTGCTTCCCCGGGGAGGAACCCGGATGGATCTCGGACTTAAGGCGGCGCAGGAGGAGTTTGAACGGGTTGGGAAACGGCGCGGCGCGGCCGACACCAACTCGCCACCCTTGCGCAGCGTGCTCCTGTTCACCGACGGCCAGCCGAATCAGGGCACCGAAGAAGCCACCGTCACAGCGGCCAGCCAGCTTCGCTGGGTCGGGGTGAGAGTCATCGCCGTCGGCACTGGCGATGCCAAGCTGGATTTCCTCACCAGCCTAACCGAGTCAAAGAACCAGGTTTTCATCGCCACCGATGGCAGCCTGGCCCGCGCGTTTGCCGCCGCTGAAAACTTGCTTAAAAGCCCCGATTGGAACCGCTCGCAGCCAGCCGCCCGCCCGCCTTTCTCCGGTAAGCCCGTCGAGAACATCTATTGGCCCACTAACGGCGCGCCCGAGGGCACCTACCAAGTCTTCGTCAACCACTACTCCCTGCACTCGCCGGCTAACGAAACCCCTTACACCGTCGCCATCAAGCAGGGCGGCAAGGCCCAAGAATTTCGCGGCACCATCCGCCACGGCCAGACCAACACCGTCCACACATTTCAGGTTAAAAAAGCCCCGCCGCCCGACCTTGCCAAACTCAACCAGCGCCAGCCGCCCTCGCCAAAAGTCACGCTCGTCATCGGCCTGTGGACTTCGCTGCTGGCCGTGGGCATGGCCGCCCTCATCGTGGCGACGCAGAATTTCCTCCTGCGCCGCGCGCTGTTCAACATGAAGGAAGCCGCGCTCGTGCTGGGGGGCGGAGTGCTGGCAGGACTCATCTCCGGCGCAGTCAGTCAGCACCTCTTCGCCCTCGGCGCGAACAGTGTCGCCGCGCAAATCACTGAGACGGAAGCCGAACGTGTGCTGCCACTCATCATCAAGGCCGGCCAACTTGTCGGCTGGTCCCTTCTCGGTGCGTTGCTCGGCTTTGGCCTCGCCTTCTTCATCCCTAACCTGCCGAGGTTCCGCGCGGGATTTGCGGGCTTGGTTGGGGGCGGGCTTGGGGCGTTGGCTTTTCTCGTTGCGCTTGCTCAGTCCGGCGAAGTCGCTGGCCGCCTCGTGGGCGCAGCGATTCTCGGCCTCACCATCGGCCTCGTCGTAGCGTTGGTGGAGCGACTTGCGCGCGAGGCGGCGCTCATCGTCCATTGGCACGAGAACGAGCGCACCGTCATCAACCTCGGCGCGAAGCCCGTCATTCTTGGCAGTTCATCGGAAGCCCACCTTTACCTGCCCAAGCACAAAGGTTTTCCGCCCGTGACCGCTATCGTCACCTTCCGTGATGGCCGCGTGCAGATGGAAAACAAACTCTCGAACTCAACGCACACGCTGGCCTCCGGCAACAAACTCCAAATCGGCGAACTGTGGATTGAGATTCAGACCGACGCGAAGTGAGCGATTCTCAGTAGTCACACAGCCTGCTCCACCACCACTTTGAGCGAGTCGGGCTGGGGCTTGGCGGCGAGGGCGACGGCGGCGGCGGTTTCCGCGAGCGGGAAGCGGTGCGTTATGAGCGGGCGCACGTCGAGCTGACGCGAGAAGACCAATCGCGCGACGGTGGGTTGCAGCGTCACGTCGGCCGAGTAGCTCCCGATCAGGTCCTTCTCGTCCGTGCAAATGAGGGAAAGATCCAACGGAGCGACCGCACCGCGTTTCGTGTGCGCAAAGAGGAGCACTTGGCCCGCGCCGCGCACGAGCGAGAGGGCCTGCTGCATGGCAGCGTCTGCAGGCACGGCGATGACGGCGGCATCAAGGCCGCGACTACGCGTAAGGCGGGCGATTTGATCGGGCAGATCGGGCAGATCGGCGCGCAGGGCGCGGGCTGCGCCGAAGTGGCGGGCCAACTTGAGCCGCGTGTCGAGCAGGTCGGTGGCGATGACTTTGAGTCCTCGCAAGGCGAGGAGTTGAGTGAAAAGCAGGCCGATGGGGCCTTGCCCGACGACGAGCACGAAGTCGCCGGGCAGCACGGTGAGTCGGTTGACGCCTTTGAGCACGGTGTTGACTGGTTCGAGCATCGCGCCCTCGAGAAAGGAATTCTTTGTTGGAATTTTCACCACGCCTGGCAAGCAGAAGTCCATCACGCGCACGTATTCTGCGTAGCCACCGCCGGCCGGCTCGAACCCGGCGGTGATGCCCGTGCGCTTGTATTGAGGGCACTGGGCGAATGCTCGGTGTCGACAGGCGTGGCAATTGAGACAGGGGATGTGGTGGTGCAGTGCTACGCGGTCGCCAATGCGAAAGCCGCGCACACGTGCGCCCAGTTTTACGATGGTGCCGGCGGTCTCGTGCCCAAAGATGCGCGGCGGCGGCACGGTGCCGTAATGGATTTTCTTGATGTCCGTGGGGCAAACGCCGCACACGGCCACGCGCACGAGCAATTCGCTCGCGCTTATGCGCGGCACGGGCACGGATTCGACGCGCAGGTCGTTCACGCCGCGATAGACCACGGCTTGCATAGTTTCGGGAACTGGCGTTGACATCGTCACCACGGCGAAGCTTTTAGCGGTTGGCGCGAGAAATAGCGAATGGCGAGTTGCGAACGGGCCATGTTGCTCTCGGGGGCGGTGGGTGTGTGCAGGCTGTGATTCAACCCTCGCGAGTCGCCATTTCAGAGGTATTTCTCCGCCCAGTCCGGCGAGCAAGGTTCGCCGGCAATGAAGTCGGTAAACCATTTTTCCGGGTTAGCACGGAATTCCCAGTCGCGGTTGCGCCAGTGGAAGCGCAGCACAGCGGCGTGCAAGGCTTGGCAAGGCAGGATGAGTCGGGTGCGCTGTTCGGTGGTGAGTTGGCGAAGGACGAAGTTGAGGTAAAGTTGCTCGTCGCCGCCGTAAAGTTTGTCGCCCACCAGCGGGTAGCCGAGGTGCTGAAGGTGGATGCGTATCTGGTGCTTGCGCCCGCTGTGCGGTCGGACGCGCAACACGGTGAAGTTGCCCTCCGCGCGCGTGAACCGTTGCTCCACGCTGAATTCCGTCTTTGATATTGAGCCGTCGGCGCGAACACAGTCCTTGATGGCGATGATCGCCTGCTCGTCTTTGCCAAGGGCGGCATCACACGTCACGGAATCAGGTGCGAAGTGGCCGTGGGCGATAGCGAGGTATTCCTTTTCCACGCGGTGTTGAGCGAAAAGTTTTTTGAGTGCGGCATCAGCGTCGGGGCTTTTTGCAACCAGAATGACCCCGCTGGTCTCGCGGTCGAGGCGGTTGACGAGGTGGGCGGTCGCGGTATTGCCCAGATGCAGGCGCACGCGGCTGATGAGGCTGGAATAAACGTCACCTTTCGTGGGATGGCAGACAAGCCCGGCGGGTTTGTTGATGGCCAGCAGGTCGGCGTCCTCGTGAAGGATTGCGAAAAGGTCGGGCACCAGGTGCGAGCGTCAGGCGGCGGGGCAAGACTTGCGAGGCGAAATCTGGGGTATGAAAGCGGGCCACGGATTGTGTGCGGCTGGCTGGTTGCCGGTGCTAGACTTGGTCACGCGACCTAGAACCCACGAGAAGCAGCGTAGCTCGTTTCTTGAGGCGGCCATGAGCGGTGCGTGGCCTATCTCAGCTAACGCGTCGGTCACCACCCAACTTTCCTCTTTGCCGCCGTCTTTCCCGCCTTATTATCCGCCGCCGTGAAACGTACTGTGCTTGTCCCCGCGCTGATAATAGCGGCCTTTGTGCTCACGCGCTGGCCGGGGATCATGCCACCTAATTTCAGTTTGGCTTACGGGCTCGTGTTTTGCGCGGGGGCGTTTCCGCAACGGCTCCCGTGGTGGGTGGTCTTCGGCCCGCTGGTGGCAACGGACGTGGGGTTAAATGTCCTTTACTACCAGACCGCGCCGTTCAGCGACTATCAGTTGGTAAATTATTTGGCCTACGCGTCCATTTACGGTTTAGGCCGGCTCTTTGCTCGGCAGCGGGCAATTTGGATGCATGTGGCAGGCGGGTTGGTGGGCGCGGTTTTGTTTTACCTCATCACGAACACTTCCGCTTGGTTGGCCAACCCAGTTTACGCCAAAACGCTGGCGGACTGGCTGCGGGCCTTGACCACGGGGACTAACGGATGGCCTGAAACGTGGACCTTCTTTCGCAACACTTTGTTCAGTGGCGGGCTTTTTGCCGGCCTCATCAGTGCGGCCTTGCAAAGCGTTGAAGCTAAAGAACCGGAGCCTGAAGAGGAAAAGGAAGCCGAGCCCGCAACAGAAGCTGCTCCAGAAAAGGCTAATTAGCTCCGGCCATGACCATTCGTCCTGCCACGCGTGCTGATTGCCCGGGGATTCTCGCCATCTACAACGACGCGGTGCTCACCACCACCGCTACCTACGACTACGAGCCGCGCACGTTAATGCAACGTGAGGAGTGGTTCGATCAGCACGTGCGCGACGGCTTCGCGGTCTTTGTGGCGGAGGACGCGACTGGACGAATCGTCGGGTGGAGCGCTTTGAACCCTTATCACGCGCGGCCTGGTTACCGCTTCACCACGGAGAACTCGGTTTACATCGCTGCTGACCAACGCGGTAAAGGACTTGGCAAGTTGCTGCTCGCGCCGCTGATTGAAGCTGCCCGTGCTAAAGGCTTGCACGCCATTATCGCGGCGATTGACGCGACCAACGAAGCCAGCCTGCGCCTGCATGCGCGGTTCGGTTTCGTACAGGTAGGCCACTTCAAAGAAGTCGGCTACAAGTTTGACCGCTGGCTGGATGTGATTTACCTGGAGTTGATCCTAAACTAAGTGCAATGGCTTGTTGCTGGATCCCGCCCGGACGGGGAGGACTCATTCCAGCCGGATCTCAGCCGAATGTCCGTGTGCATCCAAGCCTTCCAGTTCGGCAAACTTTCGCACTGACCCAAGCCCTTTTCTCAAGGCGGCTTTGGAGTAATTAACCACGCTGGTCCGCCGCTGAAATTGGTCCACCGTTAGACCAGCGAAGCTTCGCCCCGCGCCGCCCGTTGGCAGCGTGTGGCTAGGACCGGCCACATAATCGCCCAGCACCGTAGGCGACCAACCGCCTAGGAAGAGCGCGCCGGCCGTGGTGATCTGTTTCACGGCCTGTCGCTGCTGGCGGATCATTACTTCGCAATGCTCTGGCGCGAGGCGGTTCACCAGCGCGAGGCCGTCGGCGAGTGACTTCACTTGGATGAGCCAGCCGTTATTCGCCAGCGCCTTCGCGATGAAGTCACGGCGCGCCAGCGACGGAAGCTGCCGGACGATTTCTTTTTCCGTCGCCTTCAGCACTTTCGCTGAAGTCGTCACCAGCCAGACGCGCTCGTGGCCGGAGCCGTGTTCGGCCTGCGCGAGCAGATCGGCGGCGATAAACTTTGGGTTGGCCGAGTCGTCGGCCAGCACGAGCACCTCGCTTGGGCCGGGTAAGAGGTCGATGGCGACGTGGCCGACCAGCAGGCGCTTGGCGGCGACGACGTAGGCGTTCCCAGGGCCGAAGATTTTCTGCACCGGGCGGATCGTCGCCGTGCCCAGCGCGAGCGCGGCGATGGCCTGCGCACCGCCGACTTTGTAAAGCTCCGTCGCGCCCGCCGTGCGCGCAGCGAAGAGCAGCGCTGGGTTCACCGCGCCGTCCCGTCCGGGCGGGGTGCACACGACGATCTCGCGGCAGCCCGCCACGCGGGCGAGTACGATAGTCATTAACGCCGTGGACACCAGCGGGGCGGTTCCACCGGGGATGTAGATGCCCACGCGTTCGAAGCCGTCGAACTTCTCGCCCACAGTCGCCCCGTGCGAGTTGCGAGCTAACCAGTTTTTGCGCAGAGATTTTCGCGCAAAGGCAGCAATATTTGTTTCTGCCTCTTTGACGGCGGCGCGGAGGGATTCATCCGCCGCGATGGAGGCGTTGAAGAGTTCTTCCGGCGCAACCACAAGCTGTTCCGCCGTGAGTTGTGCGCCATCGAAACGCGCGGTCAGTTCCAGCAGCGCAGCGTCACCGCGCGCACCCACGGCTTCCACAATGCCGCGCGCGCGCCCCTCGACGACGGGATCAAAGAGGCTCGACGCTGCCGCAAGCTGCGCCAGCCGGGCGGCGAAATCCTTGTCCGAATGCTTCAGGACGTTCATGGGCAGGGAAGCTAGGGAACGCTCGGGGCGAAGTCAAAGCGAGCGGAGCGGCTTGGGGTCAAGTCACTGGCTGCAAAAACCGCATCCAGGAGTCGCCATGCTTCATGAGCTTACGCTCGCCCCAGGCCACTGGGATATCCAAGGTGTCGCGTTTGGCATGGCCAAGGATGAAGAGGCCTCCGGGCGCGAGCAGTTTCGGTAGGTCGGCGTCATCCAGCAACCGCTGAGCGAAGGACTCAGAGCGCTTGCCGATATTTTTCTCCCCATAGGGCGGATCGGCGAGGATAAGGTCAAACGCCGCCCCCGTTACAATGAGTTGCGGCAGCGCTACAAACACGTCCTGCACGCGCAAGTGAAATTGTTCCCGGGGTAACCCGGCGAGAGCAACGTTCTGTTCAATGAACCGTGCGTGCCGTGCGGATAGCTCAACACACACTGCGTTTACCGCGCCTCGGCTGAGGCACTCGAGGCTCAACGCGCCAGTGCCGCCGAACAGTTCCAGCACGCGCGCGTTGAGCACACGGTCGCCGAGGCTGTTGAAGACCGCTTGCCGCACGAGGTCGGGCGTGGGCCGCACGTCGAGGCCCTTCGGGGCCTTCAGGTGGCGGTTCGCGGCGATGCCGCCGATGATGCGCATGGAGGGAGCTTGGCGCGGCGTGCCGACGAAGTCAGCGAAAGTTTCCTCCACTCACCGCCGCGCGATCCACACCAGGGTCCCCACCGGCAGCAGGTCAAAGAGCGGAATGAGATCGGCATCCGCGAGATGGATGCACCCATGCGACGCGGGCCGTCCGAGGCTGGCTTGGTCGCCGAAGCCGTGGATGTAGATGTAGCGCGCGAAGGTGTCCACGGTGCCCCCTTGGTTAATGCCGGCCTCGAGGCCCGCCAGCCACAGGATGCGCGTGGTGATGGATTCGAGCGGCAAGCCGTCGCGAAGGTGGCCGACGGGCTTGCGAGCCTTGAAGACCGTGCCGGCCTCCGCGCCGGCGCCGTGCTTCTCGGCGACCCGGTGCAACCCTAACGGCGTGCAGTTGGAACCCGCCACCTGCCCGATGCCGAACTTCGAGGTCGAGCAGACGAACTCCCGCACCAACCGTGCAACGCGCCGTTCGCCCCGCGGGGCGAATTCGAACAAGGCGGCCCGCTGTGACGCGATGCGGACCGTCAAGACGTATTGAGTCGGCGCGATGCCCAGCCGGACGCACGCATTTCGAAACGCAGTGGGCAGGCGCGGTTTCATGCGTCGGCCAGATGGGGCGTCACGCCCGCTTCGAGCAACGTGACCAGTGCGGGCTGCATGAACTCGTATTCATCCGGAATGTAAAGGCAATCGACGGGCTTGCCGCGGAGCGCGTCGCCAAACTGCGCGCCAAGCGGACGCCAGCGGTAGCGGATTTCGGTGGGAAGGTCTTTGGTCGCGCGGCTCACGGACCGAAAATGTTCTGACGCCCCGGTCCCGGCAAATCAAAAGCCACCTGCGGCCGTGGGTAGAATTATGCGGAACGGCTGCGTGGCCTAGCCGGCTCGATACGAATTTACCCCAAGTCTCATGTCAGGTTGGAGGCACTACTGGCCAATGGGGGATAGCAATCTCCCATCGCGGCGTCGTGTTAGCAGGCAACCCGTTCTTGTGGGATCTAAGAATACCTCTCGCCCTCCCGGCCTTCCCTGTTAATGTCGCTAAGTCGCTTCAACGCAGCATGACACCCAGACTGTTCTCTGAACTCGGCCTGTCCCCGGAAATCCTTAAGGCCATAGATAAGCTCGGTTTCGAGCAAGCCTCGCCCATCCAAGCCGCGGCTATCCCCGTCCTGCTGGCCGGCAAGGACATCGTCGGCCAGTCGCAAACCGGCTCTGGCAAGACCGCGGCCTTCGCCATCCCGGCTATTGAGAAGACCGACCCGGCCAACCGCGCCGTGCAGGTTCTCATCCTTTGCCCCACGCGCGAACTTGCGGTGCAGGTCTGCGAGGAAGTCCATAAACTTTCCTTTTTCAAGCGCGGCATCAACGCTCTGCCCATCTATGGCGGCCAATCTTACGACCGTCAGCTCTATGGTCTTCGGCAGGGCGCGCAGATCGTCATCGGCACGCCGGGCCGCGTGATGGACCACATGGAGCGCGGCACGCTGCGGCTCGATCAGGTTCGCTCTGTCATCCTCGACGAGGCCGACGTGATGCTGAACATGGGTTTCCGCGAGGATATCGAGTTCATCCTCCGGGCCACGCCTGCGTCGCGGCAGACAGTCTTCTTCAGCGCCACGATGCCCCGGCCCATTCGTGAGTTGATCGAGACCCACGCCAAGGCTCCGGAGAGTGTGCGCATCGAGCAGCAGGCGTTGACGGTGCCGAGCATTGAACAAGTTTATTTCGAGGTGGACCGGCGCTGGAAGGTCGAGGCGCTCACGCGGCTGATTGATGTCAACGATCTCAAGCTCGGCATCATCTTCTGCAACACCAAGCGCATGGTGGACGAACTCGTTGAGCACCTGAACACGCAGGGCTACTCCGCCGAGGGCCTGCACGGTGACATGAACCAAAACCAGCGCGACCGCGTAATGAACAAGTTCCGTAAGTCGGGGCTGAAGTTCCTCGTCGCCACGGACGTGGCCGCACGCGGCATTGACGTGGACGACATCGAGGTCGTGGTGAACTACGACCTGCCTTACGATCCCGAAGATTACGTCCACCGCATCGGCCGCACGGGGCGCGCGGGCCGCAGTGGCATGGCGTTCACCTTCGTCTCGGGCCGCGATTTCTACGCGCTGCGGAACATTGAGCGCTTTACCCGCTCGCGGCTGCAACGCGGCTTCATTCCCAGCCGCGACGAAGTGGACGAAGCCCGCGCAAACGTTTTGCTGGAAAAAGTTCGCGCCACGCTCGAGGGCGGCGAGTTCGACCGTCAGGAGCACGCCGTCGAGCGGATGCTGGAAGAAGGCTACGATACCACGGACATCATCTCGGCGATGCTGCACCTGCTCGGCGGCGGCGAAGTACCTGAACCGCGCCGTGAAGCGGAGGCTCCGGCTCGTCGCGAGGCCGCGAAGCCAGCCGTGCCGCAGCGCACCGAAGACCGAAGTGTCCCCGCAACGGCACCCGCTGCGTCTGCAAATGGCCCGCGAATTGCCACCAAGACTCCGGCCGAGGTCCAGAAGACTCCGGCGAAGCGCCAAGGCGCGGCGGGAGCCCAGAACCCGTCAGTGGGAGAGCCCAGTAACGCGTCGGGAAGTCAGGATGCTCCTGCCGGTAGTCCGAGCGCCATATCAGCCAGCCCGCCGGTCCGATCCGAGGCGCTGAGCCTGCATTCCGAGCCGGCCACAAAGCTCCCCGCCTCCGAGCCACCCGCTTCGATCGCACCTGTCCCTAAGCCTTCCGCTGAACTTTCTCTTCCGCCCGCTGCGCCCACGCCAGAACGGCCACCCTATCGTAAGGTCGGCATTCCCAAGAAAGAGTTCCGCTCCCAAATGGATCGTCCGGCCGAGCGCCGCCCGCTGCGCCGCGACTACGACCAATATGATGACCAGCCCTACGAGCGCCCGCGCCGAGAGGAATCCAGCTCCGGACCTGCACCGCGCCGCCCTGCCAGCCGTCGCACGCCAGATCAAATGGCTCGATTGTGGATGAGCGTGGGTGCGCAGCACGGCGTGGCACCCGGCGACGTGGTGGGGTGTATCCTTGGCGAGACTGGCCTGCCCTCTGGCACTGTTGGCGTGGTGGATGTCCGTGAGCGGCACACGTTCGTAGACGTGGCGCAGGACGCGGCCAACGCCATCATCACCAAGCTCAACCGCACCGCCATCCGCGGCCAGCGCCTGAAGGTGAAGTTCGCCTGAAGCGTGTCGGGCGATATCCCTCGCCGTTCGCCCCTCGCCCCGTCCGCCTCGTGCATGTCGGTCATAAAGCAACCATGTGACAAGGGGTGAAGTTCGGGGCCGACTTGCCCTGTCACCTATTAGCCCCTATGCGCGCGTTTTGGAGGTGTTCGCGGAGCAGCTCTTAAAAATATCGCCCTCGGACATCGCCTGTCCGGGTGAAAAAATTTTCTCAACTTTGCCACTTGGAGCGGATGCAGGGAGACTTACACTAACTGATGCCAGATGAACCGGCTCAATCGCATTCTACATGTGGACGGCGACAGTTTTTTCGCCAGTTGCGAAATCGCACTAGAGCCGAAGCTGGAGGGGCGGCCGGTGTGGGTGGGCGGCGGGCGGCGTGGGGACGGCATCGTCATCGCGGCCAACCGCGCGGCGAAGCAGTTCGGGATTGCGACGGGCATGGCATGCTTCGAGGCGAAAGCGCGCTGTCCCAAGGGCGTGCTGTGCCGGCCGCACTATGATGAGTATCGGCGGCTCTCGCATGAGATGTTCCATATCCTCGAGCAGTATGCGCCCACGCTGGTGCCGGTCTCGATAGATGAAGGTTTCCTCGATCTCACCTCGCTGGCCCAGCATGTCTGGCGGGATACAACGCCGATGGATTATCTCCGTGCCATTGGTGAGCGCATCCGGCGGGAAGTGAAGTTGCCGGTGTCCGGTGGGCTGGCGAACTCAGCGAAGCTCGCCAAGCTTGCCACGGATGCGGGCAAGCCGGGCTTCCTCGAAGTCGCGCCCGGTACGGAAAAAGAATTTCTCCGTGACCGCCCCGTGCGTGAGATGTCCGGCATCGCGAAACGCCGTGAGCGTGCGCTGTCTGCGCTCGGCGCCAAGACCTTTGGCGACGTGGCGGCGTTGCCCTCGATGTTGCTCAAGCAAAAGTTTGGCATCTGGGGTCAGCAGCTCTGGCTCTTCGCCAACGGCCAGTGGCACGAGCCGTTGCTGCTCGAAGTGAAGGATCGCACGACGATCTCGAGTAGTACCACGTTGCCCTATGATGAGCCGGATTATGAGGCGGCGCTGACGTTCCTGTTGAGCGAGGCGACGCGGCTGGTCGGGCAGCTCCGGCGTGAGCAGTTGCAGGCCCGCGAGCTGGGGCTGACGATCCGCTTCTGTGATTTTACGGAGACGGGGGCGGGCCATCGTTTTCAGCACCCGCAGTTCCAGAACTCGGTCATCAACCGCGTAGTGGAGGAAATTTTTCGCGCCCTGATGGGCCGCCAGTGGAAGCCGGTGCGACAGATCCGCCTTACGTTTTGGAACCTCTCGCGGCTCGATACCCAGCCAACGCTCTGGGGCACTACGCCCGCTGAGCGGTGGGTGGCGCTGGACGAGGCGGCGCACAAGTTAAACTCAGTGTTCGGCCAGCCCGACAAGCCCGCGCTGATGACCGGCGCTCAGCTCGCGCTCCGCCAAGTGGATAAAGCACATGAGCAGCCGAAGGCAAAGTGCCCGTTCGTTCCGCAGCGCGAGATTGTGAAGAAGCTCTGGGGCACGGACGCCGACCCGCTGGCCAACAAGAGCCAATGGGACAAGCACTTCGCGCGGTGAGCAGACGGTCGCTGTCCCAGAGCCGCCGGCAGACGATTAAGCAATGAAATGTCGGAGTGTCAGAAGCTGTCGCGCTCCATTACTCCAACACTCCAGTCCGCACAAATCGCCATCGAGCCTCCTTCAATCAGTTTTTTAGGGTCGGCACCATCGGCAGCAATATCAGCTAACACTCCTTACCGCGTGAACTCTCCGCTCGCCAAAGACAGAGAGCCTTAAGATAGTCTTAATAAGACCACGGCCAGCCAACCGATAGTTGTTTAAAAAATAACGATTAACGTCTTTCACGTGCGCCACGCCAGTCTCGGCTTGTTAACGCACAGCCAGAGACTTTTAACGCCGCCGGCGCGGCAAAGAGCATCGCATGATTACCACCGTCTATTTGGTCGCAGTCGCGGTCCTAATACTCTGGCTGACTATCCGTATCGGCAATCTCAGCAACCGGCACGACGAGTTGGAGAGTCAGTTGGCCCAATTGCGTCGCCGGCTCACCGAGGCGAAAGAGGCGTCAGCAACTTTTCCGGTCAAGCCTGCACCAGCAGAAGTGCCAAATGTCATCCTGCCGCCGCCCAGTACAGCGCCTGTGCCTTCGGTGCCCCCCTTGCCGGAAGAAAGGCTGGCTCCAATGCCCATCGAAACTCCGCCGCAACCCGAACCCGTGGCACTCGAAGCCCTGCCCATTACACCAGCAGTGGTGGAGCCGCTCGCAGAAATTCCCGCGGCACCAGCCCGACCTATCACCCCGCCGCCGCTGCCGGCTGAGCCGTTCCTGGCAGCGTTGGCCCGGGCCAATGCGCCGGGCGAAGCTGGGGTCACCTCGCCGGTCCCGCCGGTCCCGCCGGCAGCGGAGACGCCTCCAAAGATTCCCCCGCTGCCAGCCGTGCCCGTTACTCCACCGAATGCACCGCAATCCTTCGAGTTGCGCTTAGGCACTTACTGGTTCGTGCGCGTGGGGGTGGTGATCCTGCTGACGGGCTTCGTCTTTCTTGCGAACCTCGCTTATCGGCAAATCGTCCCGCAACTCGGGGCAGTGGGAAAAGTCACGCTGCTCTACGTCGGCAGCGCGGCGTTGCTTGGCGCAGGTGCGTGGCTCCAGCGTCGGCAGGCGAAGGACTCGCTCCGCAACTTCGCCCACGTGTTGCTCGCGGGCGGTTTAGGGGCAGTCTATTTCACCACCTACGCGGCGCACCATTACGAGCCGTTGCGTGTGATTGGCAGCGTGGTGCTTGACGGAGTGCTGCTGCTGGGTTGGGCGGGCTTCATCGTGTGGCTCGCCGATCGCAAGAAGTCCGAGACGCTTGCGCTGTTCGCGCTGGGACTGGGCTTCTACACGGCTGTCGTCACGCGCGTCGGCACGTTCACACTCGCGTCGAATCTCGTGCTTACCATCGCCACGGTGTTCTTTCTCGTCCGCAACCGGTGGGCGCACCTCACGCTTGCGGGCCTGGTGGCGAGCTACGGTGGTTTCGCTTTTTGGCGCTTCTTCCACGACGGTCAATGGCTCCTCGGCGCGCCGCAAGAACATCTCTGGCTCGCGCTCGCGTTCCTCGTCGGCTACTGGCTGTGCTTCACGGCGGCAACTTTTCTGGCAGAAGGCGATACGCTCGCGGCCCAACGCCGCGCTGCTTTCCTCAGCGCAAACAACGGTGCGTTCTTCGCTCTCGCCGTGCTCTCGATGGCGTCGCAGCGCCAAGGCAGGTTGTGGCTGTTCTGCCTCAGCTTCGGCGGGGTGCTGATGGTACTTGCAGCACTCGCGCGGGCCCGCTTGTTCAAAGAACCGGCTGTGTGCGCGGCGTATGTGACACAAGGTCTGGTGCTGCTCACGGTGAGTCTCATCCTCAAGTTCACCGGGCATCAACTTGCTGTGCTGTTGGCGGCAGAAAGCGTCGTGTTGCTCACGCTTGGGCTACGACAACCGAGCCGCTTGTTACGCGCCGCTGCGTTCGTGGCGGCGGCGCTTGCGGCGGGCTGGCTGGTGCGGACCGCCCGGCCAGATGATTCGCCTGCGCTCGGCCTCGGCGTGACCGCGCTGCTGCTGTTCAACGCGTGGTGGATGAGCCGGCACGAGGACCCTGCCAACACGGCGTTGCTGCGCGCACGGACTTCGATTTTTGCTTTGTTCTCACTTGTCGCCGGAGGCGCAACCCTCATTCAACACACACCCGCGCTGTGGTTGCCGGTATGGTTCGGCGGCGCAGCGTTCTTACTCACGGCCTCGGTCCATTGGCTGCGGACGCGCGAACTGACTTTGCTCGGCCAAGGCTACCTTTTCCTCGCCCACAGTTATTGGCTCATGCGTGATCACGGCTGGGCGGACTTGCCCGCATGGCGTCCCTTGTTGCTGCTCGCGGCTACGCTCGCCGTGTTGCATTGGTGGACCCGGCAAATGGTAGTTGGTGATCGCAAACTTGCGGTAATCTTCGAGTCTGGGTGTGCGCTCGGTGTTGTGACGTTGCTTTACACATGGGTTCACGCGCATTGCTCCGCGCCGTTGTGGCTCGTGGCTGCGAGCGCTCTCGCGCTGGGCGTAACCGGTTACGGTGCGGTGACGCGGGCGTGGCGGCTCGCAGCGGCGGGGCAAGTATTCACGCTCGTTGCGGCGGTGAACTTCGTAAGGCATGTCAGTAAATCACGCGATGATGACTGGCTATATGCGCTCGCTCCCGTCGGTATGTTGTTACTTACAGCGGCAGCGGTGGGCTGGGCCAAGCCGTTTGTCCTGAGCCTTGCTGCCGGACCGCGCGCAACTTTGCCGGTGCTCATGCAGCTTTACTACTGGTCGGCTTTTGCGATGGCGGTGGCACTGGATTTCCGACATGTGCCTTCAGAGCAACGGCCGTGGACCCTCGCGCTGGGTGGGGCAGGGCTGTTTGCCTTCGCCGGCTGGCGACGGCTCGCGCAACCACTGTTGGCCAGCGCCCTCGCGCTTGGGCTTGGGCTGTTTGCGGTACTCGCGTCGAGCGCACCCAATGAACAGTTGCTCAGTATGCCAAATCTTTTCGCCGTGCTGCTGCCGCTCGTGCTGCAAGCCCTCGCGCGCCGTGCGCCGGAGCGCTTTCCGGTGCCGGCGAACGCGCACATTGTGGTGGTCTTGGTCGCGGGTGGCTTCTTGTGGCTGCACTTGTCACGCTGGCTGCTGCCGCAGCGGGACGGACAATTTTTCACCCTCGCGTGGTCGTTGCTCGGGCCGGCGTTTATTGGGACGGGGCTCTGGCTGCGAGAGCGGACTTACTTGGTGTTGGGCTTACTCTGCCTCCTCGCAGGGCTAGCGCGTGTGGTGTTCCACGACGCCTGGCAAACGGAACTTCTGTTGCTCAACGTAGTGCCCATGCTCGGAGTTTTCGCTCTGCAACGTGTCGCGCGGCGGCATGCCGAGGGCGCGGCGCTCCCGGAGGGGGCACACACGGCCGCGATTTTCGCCAGCGGGCTTACGCTTTGGCTCTTTCTCTCGCGCTGGGTGGTGCAGGCGGCGGGCGGAAAGTTCTTCCTGACCGTGAGTTGGGCGGGGTTGGCGCTGGTGGTGTTCGCGGTCGGCTTCGCGCTGCGCGAACGAATGTATCGGTGGCTCGGGCTGGCGGTGCTGGCGGGGGCGGTCGGGCGCGTAGTGCTGTTAGACGTTTGGCAAATCGGGCTGATGTATCGCGTGTTGGCCTTCATGGCGTTGGGCGTGGTGCTCATCGTGCTGGGCTACATCTACAATCGCTGGCAGGACAAAATCCGTGAGTGGTTGTGAGGCCCTGCAGAAGTTTGAGTGCGAGATCAGACGCGATGTCTGCGCATATGTCATACCGCGCTCTGCTGTAGCGATTCCGACTCATGGGTACACGACACTACCTTGGCATTGACCTTGGCGCAGAGAGCGGGCGCGTGATGTTAGGCTCGCTCGCCGAGGAGCGGCTTGCGCTGGAGGAGATCTACCGCTTCACAAACACGCCATTACGCGTGGGTGACTCATGGCATTGGGATGTGCCAGCGTTGTGGGCGGGTATCATGGAAGGGTTGCGGCGCGCGGCGCGGCGTGGCGGGGAGATTGCCAGCATGAGCGTGGATTCGTGGGGCCTTGACTGCGTGCTGTTTGACGCGTGTGGTGAAGTCATCACCCCGGTCTTCCACTACCGCGATCCTCGCTGCGAGCGCGGCGTGAAGGCGTTTTTTGCCAAAGTGCCGTGGGAACGAGTTTTCGCGGAGACGGGCATTCAGTTCATGCCCCTCAATCACCTTTACCACTTGGCTGCCGAGACGCCTGAACGGCTTGCGCGGGCGGCGCAAATCGTCCCGCTGGGTGACGCCTTTAATTATTTACTGAGCGGGGTGGCGCGGGCGGAGGTTTCCTTGGCCAGCACAACGCAGCTTTATAACCCGCGCACGCGCACTTGGTCCGCTCCGTTGCTGAATGCGCTAGGAATAACACCGGACAAGTTTCCGCCGCTCGTCGGCTCGGGCACCAAGCTCGGTCGCCTCCGCGCGCAAGTCGCGCAGCAAACCGGCCTAAACAAGGAGTCCGAAGTCATCGCCACCTGCACGCACGACACGGGCGCAGCGGTCGTCGGTGTGCCCGCCAACACCGGACCCCAAGCATCCAGCGTCCCGGACTGGGCGTATCTCAGTTCCGGCACATGGTCGTTGCTGGGCTTGGAACTCTCCGCGCCGATTCTTACCGACCATTGCCGTGAACTAAATTTCACCAACGAAGTTGGCTACGGCGGCTCCGTGCGACTGCTAAAGAATATCGTTGGCCTCTGGCTGGTGCAGGAGTGCCGACGCGATTGGGCGCGTGCGGGCCGCGACTTCGACTACCCCACGCTCACGCAGCTGGCCGCCGAAGCTGAGCCGTTCCGCTCACTTATCAATCCTGATGACCCGCGTTTTTCGCAGGCGGATGGGATGCTGGATCGCCTAGCCGCGTATTGCCGCGAAACCGGCCAGCCTGCGCCAGAGACGCCGGGCGGATTCATCCGTTGCACCTTGGAAAGCCTCGCGTTGCAGTATCGCCGCGTGCTGCGGCAGGCAGAGAAACTCGCCGGAGCGAAAGTGGCGCGGCTGCACATCGTCGGTGGCGGGAGCAAGAACGCCTTGCTAAACCAGTTCACCGCAAATGCTTGCGGCCTCCCTGCGATAGCCGGTCCTGCTGAGGCCACGGCCATCGGCAACATCCTTGTGCAGGCCATCGCGCTGGGGGATTTGCCTTCGCTTGCGGCAGGACGCGAGGTCGTGGCGAGTTCCTTCCGCTCTGGAAATTTTTTTCCTCGGGATGCGGCCGCTTGGGAAGCCGCTTGGGAGCGCTTCGAAAAGCTGCCGTAATCCTCATCTATTGTTGCGGGCCTGTGCCACACAACCCACAAGAATTGGGCTGGCCAGTGCAGGCCGCTGCTTCGCCGCTGCCGCTGGTGTTTGCGGAGGCAAAGGTGGAAAACTTTTTGGTCAGTTTCTTCGACCCACAATTAGGACAGGGCGTGCCCTCCCAATGACTGGAGCGGACGAGCACTTCGCTGTCTTGCCCGCAATCAGCGCAGTGGAATTCGTAAATTGGCATATACGCGAGGTTAACTACTACGTGGGTAAATTCAATTGCTCGCTTTGTCTGGAGCGGCTTCGGAGACGGGAATTTCGGCGGCGTTTTCTTTTGCTTCCAGTACTTCCCAAGTATGGTCTGCGAGTAATCGCACAGTTGCGAGATGCGTACGGTCCGTAGTCCACTCATCCGGCGCAATGAGTGAGAGTTGTGGTGCACCGATCTCAGATTCGTACAGGTGATAGACTTGATTGATGCGGGGCTCAAAGCGCAGATCGCACTGGTAAATCTTATAGCTTACCTCTGCGCGTGTGCGGATGGCCTTGGCCTGCCGGGCGAGCGTCTCGACTTGTTGATAAATCTGCTTTAGCTGTTCGCCGACCTGACCTTCCATTGCTTCAATGGCAAGGCCCTTCACACGGCCCATGTCTTCCGGCTTGATAACAAATCCACCCCGCATGTGCGCGTAGGGTAGCAACGCAAGAATTTGGTCGTCGGCAGCGACGTCATCGGGCCGTTTCGGCATGGCGTTAGTATGCTTGGAAAACGAAGCGGAGGCAACCGCGCCCCAAGCGTGTCCATTTAGTTCGTTTAGGGCGCCAAAAAAACAAAAGCTGGTCAAGTATAGCTGGTCAGCAGATCCAACGGGGAAGATCACCCGCGCTCTGGTTCAGAAAAACGGATTGTGCGCCTTTTCCTCGGCCACCGTCGTGAGCGGGCCGTGGCCAGCACAAATTAGCGTGTCCGGTGGAAGTGTGAGGATTTGCTCGCGAACTCTGGCTTTCGCTATTTCGCCATGCTCTTTCGCGCCACCCATTGAGCCCGCGAAGATGGCGTCGCCGACCATGGCGACGTGCGGTGCATCCTCTGGCCAGTTACCGATGAGGTAGGTTACGCCGTCTATGGCGTGGCCAGGCGTTTCGCGGTTGGTCACGCGCAAGCTACCGACGTGGACACAGTCATTGCGACGGTTCCGGCTCTGCGGCGGCGCGCCCTGCATGTCCGTATGGATGCGCAGCGTCGGGAAGCGTTCGCGCAGTGGGCCAAGCGCCTCGACGTGATCGTGGTGCGAGTGCGTAATGAACAGATGCTTCAGCGCTGCGCCGTTTTCTTCCAGCACCGTAAAGATCGGCTCTGCCTCGAAGCCCGTGTCAAACAGCGCGGCTTCGCGCGTGACCTCGTCCCATACAAGGTAGCAATGCACCGTGTTGCCGCCTTGCGTAGTCGTGATCTGACGGAACTCGCGCCAAGTGCCGGGGTCCAGCGGCGCGGGCTGCCAGCCGGCGGCGAGGGCGGTGAGTTTGGGGCCATCCAGCTTCAATAGCGCGGCAAGTGCAGGGAAATCCAGCGGGCGCGGGCCGCTGCCGGAATGTTCCAGCACGGCGAACTCCTCCGCGCTTAAGCCAGCGGCCTTTGCGGCATCGGCGATATTAACCGCTCGCATTGTCCGCGCCTTGCGGATCACATCACCTACGTGGTCTTCCAAGTTCATGTGTGAGAAGTGTAAGTGGGCGGCTGGGCGGCGTCCAGCGGGGCGGACACGTCCTATTGACCCGCGGCTTGGAGCTTGCCACGCGGGGGCGTGGGGGCTACCAGTGCGCGCATGAAACTAATCTGCTCCACCCTGTTCGCCTCGTTTGCTCTCGTCTTTGCCGCGTCTGCCGCTGGCCCGGAGACCTTCAAGGTCAGTGAGTTCACCTTCAAGCGGCCCGCCAGCTGGGAGTGGGTCGAGGTTCAGTCCCAGATGCGCAAGGCCCAACTCAAGGTCACGGCCAAGGACGCTAAGGAGCCGGGTGAGGTGGTGTTCTTCTTCTTTGGGCCGCAAAGCGGAGGCACCAAGGCGAATGTGGATCGCTGGCTCGGCCAATTTGAGGAGGGTCGCGAGAAGATCAATGCGAAGATTGAAGAGAAGAAGATCGGCAAAGCTGTTGTGACCTATGTCTCTGCCGAGGGCACCTATAAGAGTGGTGTGCCCGGCACGCCGCCCACCCCCAAGCCCGGTTTCGCGCTGCTTGGAGCCATCGTTGAGGGGCAGGACGGCAGTATTTTCATCCGTCTCACTGGCCCGGCGGCACTCGCTAAGGGCGCGCGCGGAGACTTTGAGAAGATGGTCGAGAGCGGGCTCAAGTAGGCGCAGACCCAGCAATGGGTTTTGCAGTCCCGGGTTTAGTCGTCGCTGTGGATAGCGTGGTTTTTTGCCAAGGCTAAACACCGGTGAAGATTACAAAAGACGCCCGGGCAGGTTGTGTGGCTTACAACTTGCCTATTGGAAGCAGCGTTAGGATACCGACTGGTTCAGCCTCCGTCTGAATTTGCCTTCGCGACGACGAGTCAGTCGGGACACGCTGAAAAAATGGATCCGGTGCGGGGTATTTGGTCGCCCCGTCCGTCCAATCTGTAGTTGTGAAAGGCGACCCACAACCCTTCGATAACGCCCGCTGGCGCTCGGTGAGCGATCCGCGTGATTCGCTGCCGGGGGGCGATCCCGTGCTCACGGGGCTGTCGCCCGCCTCACGGCGCGTGGCGTTCTTCGGCCTATTGTCGGGTGTGCTACTGGTGCTGGGCACGCTGGTTCCGGCCAACTGGAAGTCGCTTCATCCTGCATTACTCGAACGCGCGGGGCGGGGCACGCCCACCGCTGCCGGCCTTGGCCTCGCTGCCGTCAATGCGCAGCGGCCAGGTGTCGCCAACCTCGCCCTCTCCGCCGCCATGACGGTGAAGGACGAGCATGTCGCCCGCCTCACAGCCGAACTCGCTGCCCTCGAAGCTCGACGCGGCTGGAACGCGTGGGGCGGCGCCGATCCATTCATCGAGTCTGTCTTCAAGGGGCAGTCCGGCCCGCGTCTGGCTAGCGAAATCATCCTGCCCTTTTTGCTCTCAGCGACGAACCGAACCGTGCTGCGGGAGCATCTCGCGTCGGCGCGTTCGCCCGGCGTTCAGGCAATCCTGCAAACGAGCAGCCTGTCGAGCACCACGCAGTTCGTCCCGGTGGGACGTCCCGGCGGCCAGCCCCTCGAGGCAACAATTCTTCTGACGGCGCTGTTGTATCAGGGCGAGCGTTTCGCACCGCTGCTGGCGCAGGACATCCGCACCACGGCGGAGCGGGCGAACGAGACGCGGCTCGCGGGCGAGTGGGAGACCCTCTGCATGGATTTGCTCACGCTTGCAAGGCGCATGGACTGGCTCCAACTCGGCGAACTGTTGCGCCATGTGCCGAATGCGAGAGCACTTAGTGACTTGGCCCAGCTCGTGAAGGCCGCGCCTGATAACCTTGCGCTGCTTTACACCGCGGCCTTGCTGACGCAAGCCCCGGATCGTGTGGCGGCCTATCTGCTGCGGTTCGGCGTGGCGGGTGCCGGCGACTTGACCAAGGCGCTCGCGCACGGCGAGGGCGCGGTGCGGCTGCTCACGGCGCGGTCGTTGCCGTTAGGGCCGACGCGCATGACGCCGGGCTTCCTCGTGGGCTGGACGCTTGCCGCGCCACGTGGGATGCTCACGGTGAAGATTGCGCTCTTTTTGTTGGCCGGTTTGGGATTCTTTTTGGTGTGGCGCGAGCTGTCGCCCGTCCAACCCAACAACCGCTCGCTGGTGGGCGCGCGAATGGTTAATGGGCAGCGCGCCGTGGTGGCGCTGGCTTTGGGATCGCTGCTGTTGGTGGCAGGCGAACCGTTCTTGCTCAAGCCGTTGGGCTCGCCGGAATTTCGCCTACGCCTTAAGCTGCCGATGCTGACCAATTCACCCGTTCCGACTCAGAAGACTGCAACTGCAACTCAACCGAAACCGCGTATGGAAGTATCCCTCTCCACCATCCTGAGCATTATGCTCTTCGCCGGCCTGCAGGTGGCCGTGTATGCCATGTGCTTAAAGAAGATTCGCGAAATCGAAATGTCCACCGGCTCCGCGCAGCTTAAACTGCGCCTCTTGGAGAACGAAGAGAACCTCTTCGACTCCGGCCTTTACATTGGCATTGCCGGCACAGCCGCCGCCCTTGTGCTGCAAGTGCTGCAAATGATCCAAGCCAACCTCCTCGCGGCCTACGCTTCAAACCTCTTTGGCATCGTGACCGTGGCCTGCGTGAAGATTTACCACGTCCGTGCCGCCAAGCGCCGGCTGATTGTGGAGGCGCAATCCGAGGTGGCGCAGCGGCAGCCGGAGGTGGCGTGAGGAGTTAACCGCGATGAACCTCTGGCCTTTTTATTTCGTGCTGCGTGGCGCGTGTTGCGTTACCGAGGAATTGGCGCGCCCGCGCATCATTTTGCCTCATGCCTCATGCCCTATCGTGGCCTGCGTCATCCGGCCCCGCATACGATGAACAAGACCCTCCTCCTCATCATTTGCGATTTTCTCCTGCTCAACTTGCTGGCGCTCACCCGCTGGGACGAGGTCGAGCCGGCTCCCTCGCGCAAGCCACCCGTGCCCGAGGTCAGCGCCAATGCCGCGCGCCAGAATCAGGACCTCGTGGACATGATGAAACTTGCACTCGAGCAGGAACAGGCCACGCGCAGCCAGCTCCAGCAGCGGCTCCAGTTTGCCGAGGCCGACTCGCAGACCCGCGCGCAGACGCTCGCGCAATTGCAGGCGCAGAAGATCCAGTTGGAGGCAAACCTCAAGCAGTCGCAGACGGCGGCACAGGATTTGTCGCAACGCTTTGCCACTGCCGCCAAGCAGGCGGCGGATGCGAAGCTGCAGCAGGATGCGCTCACCGCCACCATCAAGAACTTCGAGGCGGAAAAGACGCGCCTCGCGCAGGAGATGCAGCAGACCGTCGCCGCTAAGCAGGCGGAAATTCAGAAACAGCAGGCGGCCCTCACGGATCTGAGCCGGCAGCAGACGGCCACCGCTCAGCAGGCTTCGAACCTAGCCACGGCCGTCCGCGTGGCGACGGCGGAGAAAGACCTGATCCGCGAGCAACTTGAGAAGCAGATGCAGGCCGCGCTAGCCGCGAAGGAGGCGGAGTTGCAGAAGCAGCAAGCCGCGCTGGCAGACTTAGAGAAGAAGCGCGCCGACGCTGCCACCCAAGCCGCGCAGTTTGCCACTGCTGCGAAGGTTGCGGAAAGCGAGCGCAACCTGTTGCGCGAGAACCTGACCGATCTAAAGAAAGAGGTCGCCGTCGTCCGCCAAGAAAAAGAACAGCTCCAGACGCAGACTGCGAAGTTGAGTGAGGGCGTTGGCCAGCTCGCTGCGAAGTCTGGCGAGCTAGCCAAGGAGATCCGCGAGAACACGCCGATCAATATGAACCTCATGTTCGCGGAATTCCTTACCAACCGCGTGGACGTGGCCGTCTCTGCGCAGCAGAACGTTCTGCTCGGTTCCGGCCTTCGCGTCAGGGAGGCCAAGAGCGTACTCGTGCACGACGGCCGCAACGTCATGGCCATTGTCCACGTCACTGACACCCCATTTTCGCTGACCACGCCCCTAGGCATGGACCGCGTGCTGGCGCGCGTGGCCCGTCCGCCGCAGGTGCTGGGCAGCGGCGCGCTAACCTTCATCACCGCCGACCCGCGCCTCGCAGTCATCCCCGTGAGCGCGCAGCAGGCGATGGCCGCTGGGCTGAAGATTTATCCCGTGGCGAAGAACCCGTTCAAGTTCACTGAGGCTGTGCTGATCAATCGGGGCGGCAAGCATTACGGCGAGGTCGAGTTCAAACTCAACGCCACCACGCCCGGTTACGTGAAAATGCGTAATCGAATTCTTAGCCGTGTGCTGCAGGGGGAATTCTCACCTTCGACCGGCGACCTCGTCCTGAGCAAGACCGGCGAGTTCCTTGGTATCATGGTCAACTCGGAATACTGTGCGGTGCCGCAGGCTTATGAGGCATTGCCCGGCTACGCCTTCGACGAGAAAACCGGCAATGACATGGTCCGCAACCGGCTTGTTGAGTTGGGCACGCGCGTCGGCCGTCTACCGGCGGCGTTGCAGTGAAGTGGTGCCGATGCCCTACTGCTAAAGCTTACGCAAATCTACCGCCACCAGCTTGGTCTTGTCGCGGGCAAATAACCGACCATCCGCCAGCGCCGGCTGGGCTCGCCCCTCGCGTCCGAGGATTTGCGCGCGGGCCTCTTCCAAGAAGCCCTTTGGATCGGCGGCCAAGCGGATAAGTTCTCCCGTGTCGGCGGCGACGAGCAGGTCGCTGCCGGCGAGGATGATACCGCCATGCGGCACGCGCCCGGTGCTCCAACGAACCTTGCCTGTGGCCAATTCGACGCAGCGCAATTCCGGGCGCGGGCCGGTGTCTACGCGCCCCTCGAAGCCGTAAAGAAAGCCATCGTGCAGCACGGGCGTGACGTATTGTGCGGTGAGTTGCTCCTCGCCGGACCAAATTGTTTCCACGCCGCCGGCCTTCACGCGCAGCGCCGCCGCTCCCGCGCCGTAGCCGGCAGAGATGAACACGAGGTCGCCGCTCACCACCGGCACCGCCGCGCTGACGGATGCCTGCATCTTCGGTCCCCAGGGAAAGCGGAAGCGCGTCGTGCCGTTGGTGGGATCGAGCGAAATGAGATGATGCCGCGTAAAAAAGAACGCGTGCCGTTGTCCGCCGATGGTCGCCGCAATCGGCGACGAGTAACTGGCTTCCTCATCGTTCGCCTTCCACAGCACCTTGCCAGTCGCGGTGTCGAAGGCGGCAAGGCCCGCGCCGTCTTTACCGCCCGCGTTTATCAACAGTGCCCGGCCCTCGACCAGCGGCGAGCAAGCAAAGCCGAAGAAGCCCTTGCCTGCGCCAAAGTCCTTTTGTACGTCCGTGCTCCAGAGCAGCCTGCCGGTGGCGAAGTCCAGCGCGTGCAAGTTTCCGTTCGCGCCGAACACGAACACCCGTCCGTCCGCGATGCACGGCGTGCCGCGCGGGCCATTATCGAAGCCAAAGTTGTCCACGTAGCTCGTGGGGAACGCCTGCCTCCACAACTCCTTGCCCGTCGTCGCCTCCAAGCACTCGACCAACTCCTGATTTCCAACGCGGTGAAACACGATGACCTTCCCACCGGCCACCACCGGGCCGGCCCAGCCGGAGCCGAGCTTGTGCTGCCACGCGAGCGGTGGCCCGTCCTTCGGCCAGGTGTCGGCCAGGTCAGCACCGGAGGCGATCGCGTTGCGGGTCGGGCCCAAGAACTGTGGCCAGTCGGCGGCAGGTAGGAGCAGGGCGGACCCGAGCAGGCCAAGCAGAAACGCGGGCAAATACATGTTGCCGGGATACGCGAGCCGGTGGTGCAAGGCGAGGAAAAGCCGACGCAACTAATCTGCGTTCGGATAGGAGCCGAGCACTTTGACGAAGCTGCACTGCGTGCCCAGCTGAACAATGGCTTTAGCCACTTTTGCGTCGTTGGCGTGACCATCGCAGTCCACGAAGAAGAAGTATTCCCAGGCGCGGCGCTTGCTGGGACGGCTCTCGATCTTCGTCATGTTAAGCCGGAACTTGCGAAAGGGCGCGAGCGCGCGGTGCAGCGCGCCGACTTCATCTGCAATGCTGAACATAAGGCTGGTGCGGTCGTGGCCGGTAGGTGGGCTGCACTTGCGGCCGAGGACGAGGAAACGGGTGGCGTTGGCGGCGTTGTCCTGAATGTCGTGCTCCAGCACGGGTACGCCGTATTTCTCGGCGGCGAGCAGGCCGGCGATGGCGGCGGCAGTGCGATCCTTCGTGGCCAGTTCGGCGCTGCGGGCGTTCGAGGAGGTCTCGATGATTTCCGCGCCGGCGAGGTTCTTGTGGATCCACGCACGGCATTGCGCCAGCGACTGCGGGTGGACGTAGAGCTTTCTGATCTGGTCGCGCTGCGCCTTGCTCACAAGGCAGTGCGAGATGGGCAGGACAATCTGCGATACGATCTTGAGGTCGCTGTCCACGAACATGTCGAGCGTGTGCGTGACCACGCCCTCGGTTGAATTCTCGACTGGCACGACGCCATAATCGGCGCGGCCCTTGGCGACCTCGTTGAAGACATCGGCGATGGTCTTTTGCGCCGCATAGCGCAGGCTCGAGCCGAAGCGCTGAATGGCGGCCTGATGCGTGAACGTTGCCTCTGGCCCGAGGTAAGCGATGGTCATGGACTTTTCCAACGCCAACGCGCTAGACATGATTTCGCGGTAGATGGCCCGGAGCGAAGCGTCCGTGATGGGGCCGGTGTTCTTCTTGGCGACGCGTTGAAACACCTGCCGCTCGCGCGAGGGAACGTAAATTTCCTCGCCGGCTTTGTGCTTTATTTCACCGATGCCCAAGACGTGCTTGGTGCGCTCGTTCAGCAGCGCAACCAGTTTGGCGTCGAGCGCATCAATGGCTTTACGGTGCTCCGGTATCGTCATGATGAGTAAAGGCTGACAGAAACCGAAAAAAAAGGGAAGGAAGTGCCCGCAACCCGCAAAAGCCCACTCAAGGCCATGGTTTTATCCCTCGGGCAACTTTGACCGGCTCGTTTCTGTCACAAATGAACCGCAACCGCATGTTCTCAGAAACGCGCCTACCAGCTTCCTAAGGTTCGCCTCACCGCAAGCAACGTGCCGTAGCAAGCCATGATCACCCGCAACCTGCTTTAAACAGTGCCTTCCCTCGGAAAATTCCGTTGCGCGCAGCCGTTAGGCTCTTGGTGGAGTGTCCGAAGGCTCGCTGGGTGAAGTTGCACGCGACTCAGTTGCCACGGACTCAGGCGGAGTTGTCTCCCGGGCTGCGATTTCTGGCATCGACAACTGTTCCGGCGGGGTGGTGGCCAGGCCGGGTTCCACGGTGAGCAAAGATTCGGGTTTCTTGATGGGAATTTTTCGCAACTCATCTGCGGCGGGTAAATCATCGAGGCCGCGTAGGCCGAAGTATTCGAGGAAGGTCGGCGTGGTGCCGTAGAGCGCGGGGCGGCCCACGACTTCCGCGCGGCCGGTCTGCTCCACGATGCCGCGCTCCAGCAAAGTTTGCATGACGCCATCCACGGCCACGCCGCGTATTTGCTCGATCTCCGCGCGTGTGAGCGGTTGGCGGTAAGCGATGATGGCGAGCGTCTCCAGCGCAGGCTGCGAGAGGCGACCGGGGCGATTCTTTTCGCCGACGAGAGTCTTGATCCACGGCGCGAATTCCGGTTGGCTCACGAACTGCCAAGCACCCGCGACACACACGAGGCGAAAGGTGCGCGCCGCGGCTTCAAACTCCTTCGCTAGCTCCTCGAGGAGCGCCACCAGGTCCTCGTCCTTCACTTTTTTGAACCCTTTGGCCAGCGGTTCTTCGGATAGCTCAGCGGTTTGCGCTAACACCTCACGAAGTTCCTTTGGGCTCAGCGGCTTTTGCGAGTTGAAGAGGACGGCTTCGAGGATGGTTTTAAGTTCCATATCAATTCATTCGCAAGTTCAGCTCGGCGGCGGGAGCGGGGGCAGTTTCAGCAGGTGATGTTGGCAGCGGTGGGGCTTGGGCAATCTCGATCTCGGCGAATGCCTCAGGTTGGGTGATGACGATCTGTTTGAGGCGAATTAGCTCCAGCATCGCGAGGAACGTGACGACTACCTCGGTGCGGCTGGTAGCAGCGGCGAACAATTCGGAAAATTTTACGGCTGTTCGTTCGCGGATGAGCGTGGCGATAGCTTCAATTTTTTCGCTGACCGTCCATTTGTCTTCGAAGATGTCGCGCGTGTCAGCGGTGGCGAAGCGCTTGAGGATGCCGTTGACAGCGTTGACGAGGTCGAAAATGGACACTTGCACTCGCTGGACCGGAGCCTGGAAATCAAGCTTTGGCGCAGTGCGTCGGTAGACGTTTTCCTGCGCGTGCTCCAACTCCTGCAACCGCCCGGCGGCGTCCTTAAACTTCTTATATTCGACAAGCTGCCGGATGAGTTCCCACCGCGGATCCTCGCCGTCCTCCTCGCCCTCGATGACCAGCTGCTGGTCTTTAGGCAGCAGTTCGCGACTCTTGATGTACATCAGCGTGGCGGCCATCACGAGGAACTCGCCAGCAATGTCGAGATCCAGTTCGCGCATGAGGTCCACATAGGCAACAAACTCGGTGGCAAGTTTGGTGAGGTTGACTTCGTAGATGTCCACCTCCTCCTTTTTGACGAGGTAAAGGAGGAGATCCAGTGGCCCCTCGAAGATCTCAAATTGGACTTTGAACTCGGACATCAAAACGCCCGGCGATAAGTTCGCGGGACGACGGAGAGTAAGGGCGCAGCCGTAAGTTTGGCAACGCTTTCGCGGAGCGCCTGTCGCCCATGCGTCCTTGCCCACTTAGAGGTGGGTGACGTCACATGGCTACAGCAAGTCATGTCATTGCCACAGCGGACACCGCACCCAATGGCCTGGCTGAACTTCCACCAGTTCCGGTGTTTTTTGCGAACAGTCGCTCTGCGCCTTGGGGCAGCGCGGATGAAAGCGGCAGCCGCTGGGGAATTGACCGAGGTTGGGCACGCTGCCGGGAATGGCCTGCAAGCGCTCGAGTTCGTGGCCGAGCGCGGGCACGGAATTCATCAAGGCTTGCGTGTACGGGTGCAGCGGGCGCTGGAGCAGGGCGCGCGCGGGGGACAGTTCGACGATTTGCCCGGCATACATCACGGCCACGCGGTCAGCGATGTCGCCCACGATGCCGAGGTTGTGCGTGATGAGCAGGATGCTCATGCGCAGCCGGGCCTTGAGGTCGCGCAGGAGGTCGAGGATTTGTGCCTGGATGGTCACGTCCAATGCGGTGGTCGGCTCGTCCGCGATAAGGAGCTTCGGCTCGCTGGCCAGCGCCATCGCGATCATGATGCGCTGCTGCATGCCGCCGGACATCTGGTGCGGGTAGTCGCGGATGCGCGACTCTGGCGCGGGAATGCCGACGAGTTTCAGCAGGCGGATGACCTCGTAGTCCGTGGCGAACTGCGGGCGATGAAGCTTGAGCGATTCCTTAATCTGGTTGCCGACGCGGAAGACAGGGTTGAGCGAGGCGCTCGGCTCTTGGAAGATGTAGCTGACCACGCCGCCGCGGATGGAGCGTAAATCATTTTTGTCCATCTTCAGCACGTCGCGGCCGTTGAGGAGAATTTCGCCACCGACGTAGTGGGCGGGCGGCGTGGGCACAAGGCGCGCAATGGACAGGGCGGAAACGCTTTTGCCGCAGCCGCTCTCGCCCACGAGGCAAAGCGTCTCGCCTTCAGCGATGGTAAAGGACACGCCGTCCACGGCGCGCACGGCATCGCGGCCGGTGCCGAATTCGAGTTGGAGGTTGCGGATGTCGAGGAGCATCAGAAAATGGGGAATGTAAAATGCGCGATGCGCAAGGGAAGCGGCGATGAGCGCTGCGCACCCATCGCGGCAGAGGCGCCCGCTGAACTCTGGACACTGGACGCTGGAACGCCGGGGCCAACCGTGGCCCGGTCATTCCGCATTCCACATTCTGCGCTTCGCATTCTCATGAGCTTTTGGTGTCTGCCGCATCTCGTAAGCCGTCGCCGAGGAAGTTGAAAGCCAGAACGGTGATGAAGATAGCCGCGCCGGGGGCGAGGAGCCACGGGAATTGCCGCAGGTGCTCGGTGTTCTGCGCGGCGGTGAGCATGTTGCCCCAACTCGCCTGTGGTTCTTGGATCCCAACGGCGAGGTAGCTCAAGACCACTTCACCAAGGATGTAGTAGGGCACGCTGAGAGTGGCGGCGACAATGACGTAGCTGAACGTGCTCGGGAGAATGTGTCGCGTGATGATGCGCCACGGAGTTGCGCCCAATGCCCGCGCAGCGAGGACAAACTGCCGTTCACGGAGGCTTAATGCCATCCCGCGCACTACGCGTGCCATGCTTGCCCAGCCGATAAAGCTAAGGATGCCCACGATCATCGCGTAAGCCTGCGTGGAGGTGATGTTCGCCGGGAAAGTGTTCCGTAGGGCAAGGATGAGGTAAAGCGACGGGATGGACATGATGAGTTCGCACACGCGCATGATGACGCTGTCGATTCGACCACCGAAGTAGCCGGAGATGCCGCCATTAATCATCCCAAATGTGAACGACAGCGTGATACCGATCAGTCCGATGGAGAGCGAGATCTGCGAGCCATAGAGCACACGCGAGAAGACGCAGCGCCCAAACTGATCCGAGCCAAAGAGGTAAAGCGGGTAATGCTTCTCACCCGTGCCAAACAAATGCGTCTCGCAAGGAATGAGGCCGAACAACTTGTATTTGTCCCCGCGCACGAAGAGGCGTAGCGGCTTCGCGTCGGCGGGCTTGGGCAGGTACTTAAACTGTTTGCCCTCGACCGGTTCGAACTTCGGCACGACAGGGCGCAGGCCGTCAAGGCGTGGTAGAATCGGCGGGTGAAAGAAGCGGTCGCGGTCATCGCTCTCGTAGTGATAGGGCGCGACGAACCCGCCGAGCAGCGCCGCAAGGTAAAGCCCCGCGAGGATGACGCCGCCGGCCAAAGCCGACCGCCGCGCGCGGAGGCGTTTCCAGAAAATCTGGCGTGGCGAAAGCGGAAGGTTGGCAGCTGGGGCGCTCATTCCTTCAACCGTATCCGCGGGTCGCTCCACGCCAGCAGCACGTCAGCAACGAAGTTGCCCGCGATGAGCAATGCCGTAGCCATAACCACCGAGTCCACCACCAGCATGGAGTCCTTCGCCGTGTATGCCTCAATGGTCAACCGGCCCAAACCTGGCCACGCCATAATGTTCTCCACGATGAACGCGCCGGAAAGTAGGCCCGCCAGCGAGTAGCCAAAGATGGTCAGCAGGGGGTTGATGGCGTTACGGAGTGCATGCTTATAGATTACCCAGCCTTCAGGCAGGCCCTTCGCGCGCGCGGCCGTGACGTATTCCGCGCGCAGCGTGTCGAGCAGATTAGATCGCATCTGTCGCATGATGCCCGCGAGGTGACTGGCCGCCAACACCAGCACGGGCAACACGAGATGATGGGCACGGTTCCAAAACTTCTCGGTCGTTGACATCAGGTCATACAGCGAGCCTTGGGCACCGCCGATCGGGAACCAGCCCGTCGCGGCTGCGAACATCAGCGCGAGCAACGCCAGCAAGATCTCGGGAATGGACAGCCCCGCGAATGCAACGAATGAGCACGCGCGGTCCACGAGCGAATCCTTGTTCACCGCCGCCCAAATACCCAACGGCACGGCGATGCACCACGCGACGATAGTGGCAAAGAACGATAGCAGGAACGTATTCCACAACCGCGCCGTGATGAGATCCGTGGCGGAGATTTTGTATTGGATGGAATAACCGAAGTCGCCCGTCGCCACATTCTTGAGCCAGTACAGGTATTGGACATACCACGGCTTATCGAGGTGGAACTTCGCAAGGAGCTTCTCAACGGTCTCGGGAGAGATCTGGGGGTTCTGCTTTAAGCTTTGCAAATAACCGCCGGGCGTTAGTGACATGAGCAAAAACGTGAGCAACGAGACGCCGAGCAAAATCGGAATCATGTGCAGCAGGCGTTTCAGCAAAAACGTGCCCATATATTTGCGCAGGGTGCGGACGGCGAGCCCGCGAGCAAAGTTCAAAGTTCTTCCATTGAGCAAGCAACAAGAGCGAGTTTCTCATCGCTACACTCAATAAGAAAATAAACTTTCCCTAGCTGACCGAACGCATGAGTCCAGTCGGTTCAGCTCTGTGCGGCTGCCCAGTTCACCCGCTCGCTTGCCCCAAGACTAGTCAACAGAGGTGAAATTCTTCTTCAACTCGTAGAGGTTCCGCGTCGCTCTATCAGGGATAGAGGAAACAGGCCGTTTTTATTTTCCGTCATGGCAGTTGCTGCGGTTCGTTAGTTCCTGGTTTCATTCCACAGCACGCGCAGATTTTTTGTGGCCCGGCCGGCGAGGATCAAATCGGGCTTTCCGTCGGCGTTGAGGTCGGCAGCTTTCGCGTCTTCGATGGCCACTTCGTCGGCGGAGAGGTCGGTCTTGCGCCATTGTTTGCCATCTTTGTCCAGCGGGGTAAAGAGGCGCACGCCGGGGACGCCCTTGGGGTTCATCGCGCGCCAGCCCACGACCACCTGATCGCTGCCGATGCCGAGGAAATCCGCAACGACGACGGCGTGGCCGTCTTTTAACGTGTCGTCAAGGACGAGGCGGGGCCAGAGGCCCTTGTTGTTCGCGGGTTGGGTGTAAATGGCACTGGTGTTGCCATGCATCGGTTCGACGGTGGCAAGAAAGCGTGTGCCGCCGGGGAGCTTGCCGTCGCGGACTTCACCGGCCCACTGGTCGGTGAATTGCTTCTTCTTCCAATCGCCGGTGCTGCGACCAAACCAGAAAACTCCCTCTTTCGCGCCGGTGACGAGCTCGTGCTCGGGATCGGCGTCCCAATTGATGGGGTGGAAGTTGTGGCTAGCGTGGGAGAAGTCGCTGACGAGGGAGAGCTTCCATGGGTCTTTTGGGTTCGCGGGCATGGTGTAGGCGTAGACCTTGCTGCCTTCGCCAGCGTTGTTTTTATTACCGCGTCCGTGCAGGGGCTTGACGATGAGATCCCATTTACCGGACGGGGCCTTGACCCAGTGCATGCGGTGGACGGTTGGCTCGTGGTGGAGCTTCACCGGTTCCCATTTTTGCGTGCGATCCTTCGCCGCGAGAAGATAGAAGACCGCGCCGCTCTTGTTCGTGTCGCTTGTCTCGCCGGGGTTCCAGCCGGCGCCGACAGCAATCTCGCATTTGCCGTCCCCGTCAATGTCCTGCGCGGCGATGCAGACATGGTCCTGCGGAGTGAGATTCTCGGCGATGATGTGCTTCTTCCACGAGGGGTTGTGATACCATTGCACCGTGTTCTTGTCGGCGAGGAGGATGTCGGGCTTGCCATCACCATCTACGTCCGCAATGGCTATGCCATAGCCAATGTTGACGGCGGTATCGATGTCCTGCGGACGAAACTTGGGCTGAGGCGGCTCGGCGGCAAGGGCGGCGAGGGCGAGAAGAAGTAGGGCAAACACCAATGGTTTCATAGTAAGTGTCAGCGTAGTCGGCAGCCCGGATGCTCCAAGGAGAATTTTTCAGAGTTATCGCAGCGGGTGAAACCGGGTATTCGCACCAAGCAATTGGGCCAGGCGAGATGATCCACGGGCAGTGCGCCGAAAGATATTGGCATGAAGTCGCTTTTGGGTCTGCTCTGATGGGTCGCGGGACGAGTGCCCGGTTGTGTGTGGGTCGCTAAGTTGCCCGCAGCGTCTGCCAAACTGATTGCCCCTGTCCGCCGGCACCGATATTCTTCTCGCCCATGCAAATTGCGCCCGCTTTCAAATCACCAGCCCGCCTGTTGATGGGTCCCGGACCCAGTAATGCTGCCGCCGAGGTGCTAGTGGCGATGAGTCAGCCACTCGTTGGGCATCTCGACCCAGTGTTTGTGAAGATGATGGAGGAATTGAAGGTCATGCTCCGTGCCGTCTTCCTCACGCGTAATGAAATGACTTTTCCTCTCAGCGGCACTGGCAGCGCGGGCATGGAATTTTGCTTCGTAAACTTGGTTGAACCAGGCGACGAGGTCATCGTCTGCGTCAACGGTGTTTTTGGCACGCGCATGGTCGAGGTGGCCGAGCGGTGTGGCGCACGCGTGACGAAGGTCGAGGCCAGCTGGGGCAACATCATCGCCCCAGCGCAGATCGCGGAGGCTTTGCGCACGGTGACCAAGCCCAAGCTCGTCGCCCTTGTGCACGCTGAAACTTCCACCGGCGCGCTCACCCCCGTCGAGGAAATCTCCAAGCTTGTTCACGACGCGGGCGCGTTGCTGCTGCTAGATACGGTGACTTCGCTCGGTGGGTGTCCGGTAAGGCTAGACGAGTGGAATGTCGACGCGGTTTACAGCGGCACCCAGAAGTGCCTGAGTTGCCCGCCGGGCCTCGCGCCAGTTTCGCTAAACGCGCGCGCGCTAGAAGTCGCGCGTCGTCGCCGCCCCAGAGTGCAGAGTTGGTATCTCGACGTGAATTTGCTGGCATCTTATTGGGGCCAAGAGCGCGTGTATCACCACACCGCGCCGATCTCGATGAACTATGCGCTGCACGCCGCGCTGCGCCTCGTACTGGAGGAGGGCCTCGAAAACCGCTGGCGACGCCACCAGCAGAACCATCTCGCCCTTAAGTCCGCCCTCGCAGCTATTGGCTTGGAACTCGCTGCGCAGGCAGGCCACCAACTCTGGCAACTTAACGCCATCCGCGTGCCGCCGGGCGTGGACGAGGCAGAAGTGCGCCGCCGGTTGCTCCACGACTTCAACATAGAGGTCGGGGCTGGCCTCGGTCCGCTGAAGGGCAAGATCTGGCGCGTCGGCCTCATGGGCGAAAATTCCTCGCGCGAGAACGTGCGCTTGTTTCTCTCCGCTTTCTGCCAAGTGCTTAACGAGTGTGGGCGTAAGACCGACGCGCCGGCCGCCCTCGCGGCGGCGGCCTGAAATTTCCTTGGCCGGCTCCTGCGTGCTTGGCAATATGACACCAAACCTAATGCCTGCGATTGAGTTGGCGTGAGCCTATGTCGAAAACCTCTTTGACCCGTAAGTTGCAGGATGTGGATTCGGTGCCGGCGGCAGTGACACCTCCAGCGCATCCCACGGAAACCTCCTTTGTCCGCAAGCCCAAGCTCACCACCGGCAAGTCTCGCAAGCGCGACATTCCCGAGGGCCTTTGGCAGAAGTGCCCCAAATGCGCCACCATGCTCTACGACAAGGAGTTGGACGCTAACCTCAAGGTTTGCCTCAAGTGTGGTCACCATTTCGCCATCGGCTCACGCGAGCGTATCCACTCGCTTGTCGAGACTTGCACGTTTGAGGAGATGGATGCCGGCATGACTAGCGTGGACGTGCTTAAGTTCACGGGCGTTGCCACCTACACCTCCAAGCTTGAAGCCTATAAGAAAAGCACCGGCCTAAAAGATGCCGTCATCACGGGCGTTGGCACCATCGGCACCCAGCGTGTCGCGCTAGGCGTGATGGACTTCAGCTTCCTCGGTGGTTCCATGGGATCGGTAGTGGGTGAGAAGCTCACCCGCGTCATTGAGGCCGGCACGGACAAGGGTTTGCCCGTGGTCATCATTTCGACCAGTGGCGGGGCGCGGATGTATGAAGGGATGTTCAGCCTGATGCAGATGGCCAAGACCAGTGCGGCACTCGCCTATCACGCGCGGAACAAACTTCCTTACATTAGTGTGCTCACCCATCCCACCACCGCCGGCGTGATGGCCAGCTATGCGAGCTTGGGGGACCTCATCATCGCCGAGCCGGGCGCCATGATCGGCTTCGCGGGCCCGCGTGTTATCAAGGATACTACCCAGGCTGAACTTCCGCCGGGCTTTCAGACCGCGGAGTTCCTCCTCGAGCACGGGCTCATTGACGCCATCGTGCCGCGTAAGGAACTTAAAGACGCCCTCTGCGGTTACCTTGGTGCGCTGATGGCGGGCCACCGCCGCGAGCAAGCGGCCTGATGCGGTCACTTCGTCGCAGTTCCGCGTCGGCGAGCAGCTTGGAATTCGCGCCGCAAATCCGTCAGTGCCACCGCATGTCGGCCGTTGACGTTCGCCTTCTCCAGCCCCTCGACCAGCGTCGCGAACTTTTCTTCGATCACCGGCCGCGTGGTGAAATCCTCGGCCCTGAGGTTGGGAAAGCAGAACTGGTTGAGGCGTGATATGCTGGTGTTGAGGTTGACTTCGTCTTGTGCCCGCATGAAAAATAATGCGGCAGAAATAAAATAGTCCGCACCGACGGGAAATTGTCTCGAGTTCACCGCACGAATGGCGTTGTCGAAATAAGTCAGGCCAAACGCGTGCGCGTTGCGCTTTTCAATCAGCTCCGTCATCAGTTGGATCTTCCGGTTCGTCTCTTCGCCGAGCTGAGCCAGCGTATTGCTGGACGCGCCAGCAGCCGTGGCTGCGGAAAGCTGTGCGCGCAGCGATTGCGTCAGTTCGACTATTTTGCGGTCCACCGCCTGCTCGCGCGCGGTGAGTCGAGCATTAAGGACGTTGTCTAGATCGCGGTTGAACGCGGCCAGGTGCGCTGCGTTCGTCGTCTCCAAAGCCTTTTGGATGGCAAGTTTGTCCTGCTCGTAGTTTTTGTGGCTGGCGAACCACGCGAATAACACGAGGATGGCCGACAGGCCAAGCATCAGTCCGACGGCGATTTTAATTGTGTCCAAGAGTCGGCGCTCGCTCCCCTCCAAGGCCTGCACCTGTGCCTTCAGGGCCTCCAGTTCGGGATTAGGTTTGCCGGGTTCGGCACTCATTGTTTGTTTTTTCAGAATGGCTTCTGGCCGCGTGGTTGTCCAATTTCAAATGATTTATTCCGAAATCTGTTTTGGTCAGCGCTCGTCTGCGGCGCACATCCTTTACAGCTACCAATGCCTAACCTCGATTTTACAAACTGACCGCAACGGAGCGAATTTCTGCCCGGCTCCGCTTCGTTACTTGCCCGTCTTGCCGAGGAGAAAGGCCAGCAGGTCGTTCAGTTCCGTCGGCGTGAGGGCTTCGTGAAAGTTCGTGGGCATCAAGGAAGTCTCCGTCTCGCGGCGCTCTTTTACGTCCGCCTTGGCCACGCGGGCCTCTTGACCGTTCGCCAAAGCGTAGATGAACGCGCCGCCTTCCTCGCGCCGCGCGAGGCCGCTCACTGTCTCGCCGTCCTTCAGCACAAAGACCGTCGTGCGGAACGCTTTGTCCACGTTCCGGTTCGGGTCAAGGATGTCCTCCAGCAACCGCTCCAGGCCCCGGCCACCGATGCCGTCGAGCTGCGGCCCCACGAGCGCGCCCTTGCCGTCGAGTTGGTGGCACGCGACGCACGCCTTCGCGAACGCTTCCGCCCCGCGCGCCGCGTTGGCCTGCTGCGGCTTGAACTCGG
>Ga0194129_10001547_pt1 | contig 37490 bp, 33 predicted proteins | sample TA2KigCa35mmetaG_FD_150862 | JGI IMG/M metagenome (GOLD analysis project Ga0194129, IMG submission 150862) | Freshwater microbial communities from Lake Tanganyika, Tanzania - TA2015038 Kigoma Deep Cast 35m | ecosystem: Environmental > Aquatic > Freshwater > Lake | place: Tanzania: Lake...
GTAATAATATATTTATTATTTTTAAATTTAAATTGGTCATAACAAGAGAAAGTATTAAGTTTTTTAGGAATAGAGTTGTGTTTAGGAAACCATATCATCCATTATATAAAAATTAAAATAAGCAAATGCAAATCTTTAAATAAAGAATAAAGTAAATTATGTTTTTATTATAAAAATTATCAAGAAATATCAAGTTTTATGCTGCTAGTTGCATCCCATATGATCTCTTATTTTGTTTTGAATGTTCATTAAAATATGAATAATACGTGTGTTATTATATTTGACATATCTTTTATTCAGATCGCCTCCTTCAGTTACTAAAAGTTTTGTACTTTCTAATAGTTGAGTAAAAATATCATGTGCTTTATTAACTTCAATAGTTTTATAATAAATATTGTATTTTTCATAAAGATATTGTAAATAAGTGCTTTTGTTTAATTTAGATAAATTTTTAAATAAATCAATAATTTCAGTATCTAACAAAGGATTTTGTTGATTAATTAAATTTACTAGATTATTAGTTTTATATAAGATAGTATCTTTTGATATGGAAGTTTTCATAATAATTAATTTATTGATAAATTTATCGTTGCAATAGTCAACATTAGTATATATAATATTATATGATAAATTATTGATTTCTATGTAATGACAATCTAATAAAAATTTTATAAATAAGTTGATTTTATTTGGCATTCGATTAAATAATTTGTGCATATCATTACACCTTTTTCATTGAAAAATGGGACAGCTAAAACTATTTAAAGTTTTGTTAGTTTATAATATCGGTTATAATATGGTTTATATATTTCCTATTAACTCCTACTGAAATTCCTAAGCTCTCAAAGCAAAATTATAAGGCTTTTCATATAGTAGTTTTAAATATAAAAGTATCTAACCCCTTTTAAAGGTGTCAAATAGATACATGCCCGTTAAAAAGATTCGGTTCAAGGGTGCAATTACTACTTTTTTTTACTGTCCCATTTTTCAGTGAAAAAGGTGTAATACGTCCAGTAAATTTATTTTTTATAGATTTAGAATTGCCAAAATAAGTATGCATAAGTAAATTATAAATTATTTTAGCATCTAAAGTATTAAAAGTTTTAATATATTTTATTTTTTTATAGTTTGTATAATTTCCAAGAGCAATCTTTCGTATAATATAATAATAAATCATAATGATAGTTTTTTCAGACCCAATAAAGTATTAAAAAGTATATAAGATAAATAATTATATATAAAAAATATATTTAAAGATTTGAACATAATATAAATTATGGGTGCATTTTAAATACAGTTATTGCAATTTTGGTATGTTTTCCCATCTAAAATAAAAAAACTACAACTAATTTATTCATTTATTGAATAAATCATGTCGACGGAAAGTATTAGTTTAACCAAACTATCCACCGTTTAATGGCTTATAGTCTTGCCCTTTTTTCGTTTTTAATGAAAGTATAAAAATAAATGATTAAGTATACTGGTTTTTAATACTTTTTCTGACTAGAATATTCTAAATTAAAATATTCAATATCAATAAGTTTCTCATAATTGTAATAAGTATCACTGTCTACTGAATTTACAAAATTATCGTAATAACTATCTAGTATCATAATATTTATAATTATTGCTAGATACTTAAATAAAATTATACTAAATATTATAATGCTTAATAAAACTTTAATATCACTACTTAATAATTATCATAATAAAAATATTTTTGATATGATAATAATTATCTATTTGATGGCTTATACAATTCAATAGAAAAAAATAGAAAAATATAGAAAAATATAGAAAAATAATTTAATTTATTTAGTTTTTATATATATAATAAGTTTGAATATATAACCTCCAGATAGCACTGTTAGCTGATTTACCATTGTTAGTACCATTTACATTAATATAAATATTTGCATGTTGCGTGGGATCGCCGCCAGAATTTTTAATATCATCTGCAGTGAAGAAATCAGAATATCCATCACGTTGACTATCCATTGATCCCCATGTTAATGGTATACTAGTTGTAAATGAACCTTTATCATTATTCCATCCAAATTTGAATGTAATATCTATACTTCCGGATGTTAAAGTATCAGAATAGATAGCATATATTCTATATTTTACTTCGGCGCCTTGTGGAATAGGGAATGAATCAGTTGATCCATATGTGAAAGGACCATATATAAGCCCTGCTGCTGGTTGAGATAGTATATATGAGTTGTGCCATTTACCTCTAACTTCTATATTTGTAGTTCCTGATGCACTTGCAAGAGTTTCTGTAGACAATGCTGGGAAATAAGGTAAAAATACTTTGTTATAATTGGGATTCATATTTGACAAAATAATTTCTCTATTATTTACTAAATGATAATTACGAGAATCTGTACCAGGATCTAGAGTAGTCAATGATTTGGAATCAGGATGTTGTTTCGCATGAACAGTTCTTTTCATATGTTTTTTCATATGTTTTTTACTATGTTTTTTATTATGTCTTTTTTTAGCAGAAAATTCTTCAGTCTTATACATGATAACATATAGAACAACAAGTAAGAATAATAATATTAACATAGTTTTATTTTCAGAAATAAAATTTTTTAATTTCATTATATTATATATTTTATAATATATAATTTATTTACGATTATATTTTTTAAGAGCATTATATTGTGAAAGATTTTTTGCTTTGTCTGGTTCAAGTGTTACACTTAAGCGCTTTTTTTTAGGAGAACTTGGTATATTTTGTCCTATCTGGTGGAATATTTGCGCTGGAGAATGAGTAATTATTGGATTGTTAAATTCTTCATAATTAGCAAATGAATTTTTTTTTGACATTAAATTTTCAGGTTTTTTACCATCATCGTATTCTGTAACATGAGACATTGTTTCTAAATCAGTTGTAGCTTCACTTGGTAATTTGCAAAAATTAGTATGATGTTTCTTTATATAATTTCTGGTAACATTTTTTTTAATTTCGCCAGAAATATTAATATCAAAAGTATTATTTTCGTTAATGCTTAATAATACACCACACAATATTTTTTCATCTACTATATAATCAATAATATCATTTAAATTAAGTTGACAAAATTTACAATAAATAATACTGCTGATATTTTTTTCTGTAATATCATTAACAATAGATCCATTGTCTAGCATAATATTATACATAATTTCATTTTCCATATTGTTTTTTGGTAATATGATAGCAGATATTATCCCATAATATATACTTTCAGATATGGTTATTTTAACACGATCACCTTGACCAAATTTTGGAGGATTTAGTTTAGCTTTATAATATTCTCGAATGCTATTTTCATCAACATTTTCTAATATTTTATTATCATTTAATCTTATTTTATAAGTTCCATCTTCAAACATACCAATTACAACACCAAAAATCCAATTACTATCATCACTGAGAGAACAATTTTCGCCTAATGGTTTTTTTACTTCTATGAGTTGGTCATTTTTAAATTTATGGTGAGCTTTTATTTGAGACCCAGAAATGTTTTCTTCTTTTTCCCCATCATCATAAATAACATCATAAGTTAAATTATCATTATTTTTACAGATTTTTCCATTAAACCACATACCGGCATTATGATAATTTACTTTTACATTCTGCCATAATTTAAATTTATATATTTCTGTATCTGTCGTTATATGCAAATCTTTTTGCGGGCTATTTGTATGACCTGAAAATAATCTTGCCCGCATTGATAATTTTTCAGGATGCTTATCTAATAACTTATCTTGTTGTGGACGTAATTTAGAATTTATAATAATATTAATTTTTTCTTCAGCTCCATCTGTTTCAAGATACTTAAATTCTAATTGCAACCTAAAAATAGTACTTACCAATATAGAAGGAAAATCTTTCTTTTGAATATTTTTTGAACTTTTTTCTATATCTTCATCTTTGATATTTCCTTCTAGAGATTTTTTTGCATATTTATCTTTGATACTGCTATCAATGTCATAATCGGATTTCAATAATTCTAAATATTTATTTTTGTTTTTATTTATTAACTCTAAAGCATCCATACGTTCTTTTATTGGCAAGTCTAATTCAGTAATAATACCTATACAAAATACCATCCAATCTTGTTTTATTTTAATATATTTTTCTAGATTTTCTTGTATTTGATATACTTTTATATAGCCAGACATGATTGCTATAATAAAACTCATAAAGGTAAATAATACATTTACTACAAGATTTACCATTGGTTCAGAAATACTAATATTAGAAGCACTCAATGTACCAGAAGCAGTAGAAAGTGCTAATCCAAAAATTACATTATTTCGTATCCACTTTCTATTACTAACTATAGCGTAATCTAATAATTTAATTTGATTTAAAGCAACATCAAGCCAAATTAATATAGTATTTACATTAGTTTTTGTCCAATTAATACCACGAGAATATTTAAGCTGGGGTTGACTTTGATCATTCATTTTTGGTTTTATACTATCAGTCATGAAAATTATATATAAATTATATATAATTATCTAAAATGCTGACGAAAGTTATAAATATTATATTTTTAATAAAGCCACTTTTTTAAACATTATATAATAAATTTTTATATAGTTTAAAAAAAATTGATAATAATTTGATATATATATGGTCATATTAAATTATTATTAATAATGACAGAACAATATAAGCAATTTGCTCAATTTAATACACCAGTTAGTTCAAATGGCGATGTGCATCAATATTTGAATATAATGATGTCCAATGTTATTTTTAAACAATTGGCTTCAGTTTTCGAAAGTGATAATATTACTAGGTTAACTAGTAGTAATATTATCAAATTATTAACCATCATGTCATTAGATGAAATACGCAAGATATTTATGAGTGCTATTAAAAGTATTTTTAAATATATTAGTGAAAATTATGTTGAAGTATTTCAATGGATCAATAATAATATTTTTCAAAACTATCTTATCAAAATTATATTTAATGTTTTCAATAGAATAATTAGATTGTTCAAGAAAAACGAACCTAAATGTGCTTTACCATACATACCGATCTCAACAAATAATTATATCAATATGGAAATAAAACCAAATATTGAGTTTCTTGATAGTCTAATTAAATATATTAAACATAATAAGAGTTGTAAATATAATGTATTAAACAGTAAAAAAATGGAAATGGTTGATTTGAAAACACATACGCTTACGGAAACATGGAGCAATATAGAAATTAATTATAATGATATTAAGATCAATATTTATCAAACAATAGAAAATACATTTGATATTACCAAATCTCATTCAAAAATAAAAAATTACGGTCTATATAAATTTGTACCCAATGTAGAAACTGTTTATGATAGTGTGGCAGATTTAATTTTTGATGATAAAATTAGAAAATTTGTAGAAATAAACTATAATATGATTATTAATGATATTTATAATAGTGATCATAAGAGTATATGCAACACACTAACAGATATTAAAATGCAAAATGAAACGGGAAAAAACTATGTGGGGCGCTATCATTATGGAGTATTGTCGTATTTTAAATTTAAAGATTATCAAAAATCTGTTATAATCATGTCCATATTATATTCAAGCATCGACCACACTGCTTTCTGCAAATATTTATTCAAAATTGCAAATAGACAATATCCATGTGAGTATAATTATTCACATGGTTTTGAAATAACCACATATGTAAATAGATGGATCCAACGGAAATTTAGCGATGGCGAAAATAGTGTATTAACATTAATGACAGATCGTGTATTAATAACACAATTTATTAAAAAATGCACAAATTATAATTTAGACAATAATTCAGATGATAATTCAATTAGCACTTCCAAAATGGAAAATATTAAATTATTTATTTCAGGAGAATGTACTGAAGAGAAAATTAACATTACTTTTAATGATTTTATCAAAGAAATATCTTCTTATATTGAACCATCTACTCAAAATAAAAAAATCAAAGTAAATATTATTAAAATTAAAAAAACAAAAATAGTTAATTCTATCCCTAATCCTGAATATATTTCTTATGAAGAACAAAAAGAAAATATTAAAGAACTTGGTAAAACTGATGAACTAGCCGTTAAAGAGTTCTTATTAAAAACACCACCTGTTAAGACTATTGAAACAATTGAAATAAAAAAACAAGTTGTTGTAGAACAAATTAATGAAGTATATAAGAGTTTCGAAACTCTTTATCTCAGAAAACAAGATCATGATAAACTCAAAAAAGTTCTCCATAGTTTTATGCATCAAATGGAACTATACGAAGAACTAGGTTTGCCAAATAAATTAAATGTATTTCTGTCTGGATTACCTGGAACTGGTAAATCATCAATTATTCAAGTTATAGCATCATGTTTGCAGAAAAATATTTATTACTGTAATATTAGTGATGACATGAGTAATGATGATATTCAAATGATATTTGACTATGTAATTAAAAATAGTATTGGTGGAGGTATCATAGTAACTGAAGATGTTGATGCTATGACTAAAGTTGTACATAAAAGAATACATGATAATTCATCAGTTATGTCATTTGAATCAACTGCTATTGAATCAACTACTATGGAAATTCATGAAACAAAAGATAAGAGTTTGACACTTGAATATTTATTAAATTTACTCCAAGGTTCTTTGACACAAGATGGAACTATTTTTATTGCTACTACAAATCACAAAGACTTAATTGATCCCGCATTTTATCGAGATGGACGATTTGATGTAAAAATAGATATGAAATTATGTGATAGATACCAAATTAATTGTATTTACAGAAAATTTATGAATCGTGATGTTCCTGAAGATATTCTTGCAAGAATATCTGAAGATACATTTGCACCTGCTAATATAATATTTAGAGTAAAAGACTATATTTGCAGTGATTTAAGTGATGAGGCTATTCTTGAGCCATTTATCACTTAAAAATTTAATTTATATTATAAAAAAATAATTTGATTTTTATTAGTAGCATAAAATTTGATATTTATTTTATAATTTTTTTATAAATCAATTTCAAAAGTAAAATCTAAAGTTGCACCATTTCTTTCTTCTTTAGGATAACCAAATGCATTTATATAACAGGGAACATTATTTATGGTTTTTTCGATTCTTCCATGTGAATGACCAGCACACCATGCTTTTATTGTATCATCCATTAAATAATCTAAATTTGACGCAAAATGTGAATTATATGCATTATATGTATAAGTTTTATATTTTTCTAAAATTAATTGATATGAAGGTAAGTGATGTGATATTACTAATAATTTTTTATTATTTTCTTTTGCAAATTTAATTTGTTTTTCTATAAATAACACATTTTTATTATGTAGTTCTCTAATATAATCATCATTTATTAAGGTTTTTTTATTTAAATATATTTGGTAGCTATCATTTATACTTTCATTATCTTCACTAATATTAGTCCAAAGTGTTGAACCTATAATTCTCAAATTATCATCGAAATCATAAAAATCATTATCTAAAAAATAAACATTATTAAATTTACTAACAATATTCTTTATAATATTATTGGTTTCTTCAATATTATTTATTTTTTTATTTTTATTTTTTTTCCAATTTTGATAATATTCATGATTGCCTGTAATATAAAATACTTTATTAAAAGTTTTACTTACATTCATCAAAAAATCCGTAAATAGTTTGTATTCTGGATAACAAATATCACCTGCCAATATAAGATTATCTGCAAATTTAACAATTTTTTTACAAGCACCAAATTCTAAATGAATATCACTTAATAGTTGAAATTTGTACATTATAATTAATATATATTACATTTTTTATATATAAATATTTATTTTTCAAATTTTATTATATGTAAAAAATTAAAAAAAATTACATAATGTATCATAATTGTAATAATATAAAAAAAGATTAGTAAAGATTATAAAATTATTGCAATTAAATATTATTTAGAAAATAATACAAAATTTCTTACATATTGGCCCTACTTATTGGCTTACTTATTGGCTTACTTATTGCTGTTGCTATTTTGTTATATAATTTATCAATTGTATTTTCTATTTTTACAATATATGGATAGTAAAAGTGTATTAAACTATTATGAAGAATCCATTTTCAAACTATTAAAAAAAGACATACATACTAATATCATATATGCACGTATTTTTACTAATAAACAAAAAGCAGATTTAGAAAGACAAATATTAAATTTAAGTTATAATTAAATAACCAGTATATTATAATCTATTGGTTCATTGATTAATTTATAAGAATTAGATTTATCTTATCAAATACCTATTATGCCAAAGTCTATTGATTCATTGATTAATTTATAAAAATTATTTTTAGGTAGCAATCAAATAATTAGTATACTAGAATCTATTGGAACATTGGTTAATTTACAAATATTAGAATTATCTTATAATCAAATAACCAGTATACCAGAATCTATTAAAGATAAACCATATTTAATGCTTTAAAAAATTGATAAATAAACAATTAACTACCATACTTTTATTATTAAAAAATGCTATATATTAAAGAATATAATTATACAACAATTATAGAGAATGATATTGAAGAAGTTATTATAGATAATTTAATTAACCCATTAGATAATCTACCTCCAACTGTTAATAAAATAACTATTAAACAAAGTAAAAATATTTATAGAAGACAAAATAAAATTCCATATAATTGTAAGTTAATTATTGAAAATATTACAATTGATGATATCAATATTTTCAATAATATGAAAGAAGAAGATTATTTAGATATCACACAATTAGATTTATCTTGTAATGAAATGACCAGTGTACCAGAATCCATTAGTTCATTAGTTAATTTACGAATATTACATTTATACAATAATAAAATAACAAGTATACCAGAGTCTATTAGTTCATTAATCAATTTGGAAATATTAAATTTAAATAATAATCAAATAACCAGTATACCAGAGTCTATTAGTTCATTGATTAATTTACAAGGTTTACATTCATATAATAATCAAATACCTATTATACCAAAGTCTATTGGTTCATTAATTAATTTACGGGAATTAGGTTTAGGTAATAATCAAATAACTAGTATACCAGAGTCTATTAGGTCACTAATTAATTTACAAGAATTAGATTTATCCTATAATAATATAATAAGTATACCAGAGTCTATTAGTTCATTAATCAATTTACAAAGATTAGAATTATTTAATAATAAAATAACAAGTATACCAGAGTCTATTAGTTCATTAATCAATTTACAAGAATTAGAATTATTTAATAATCAAATAACTAATATACCAGAATCTATTGGGTCATTGGTTAATTTAAAAATATTATGTTTATCTTATAATAAAATAATTAGTATACCGGAATCTATTAAGTCATTAATTAATTTAGAAGAATTATATTTATATGGTAATAAAATTACTAATATACCAGATTCTATTAGATTATTGATTAATCTACAAATATTGGAATTAACTAATAATCAAATAACCAGTATACCGGAGTCTATTAAAAATAAACCATATTTAATGCTTTAAAAAATTGATAAATAAACAATTAACTGCCATACTTTTATTATTAAAAAATGCTATATATTAAAGAATATAATAATACAACAATTATAGAGAATGATATTGAAGAAGTTATTATAGATAATTTGATTAACCCATTAGATAATATGAAAGAAGAAGATTATCTTGATATTACTATATTAGATTTATCTTATAAAGGAATAACTAATATACCGGAATCAATCGGTTTATTAGTTAATTTACAAAAATTATGTTTACGTGGTAATAAAATAATTAGTATACCTGAAATTATTTGTTCATTAATTAATTTACAAGTATTAAAATTATCTAATAATAAAATAACTATTATATCAGAGTCTATTAGTTCATTAATCAATTTACGGGAATTATCTTTATACAATAATAAAATAACAAGTATACCAGAGTCCATTAGTTTATTAATTAATTTACAAGCATTATATTTATCTGATAATCAAATAACAAGTGTACCAGAGTCTTTTAGTTCATTAGTTAATTTACAAAATTTATATTTATCTAATAATCAAATAACCAGTATACCAGAATCTATTTGTTCATTAGTTAATTTAGAAAAATTGATTTTATATAATAATAAAATAACCAGTATACCAGATTCCATTAAAGATAAACCATATTTGACGCTTTAAAAAGTTGAATAATAAAGTTTTTATTACTATATTTTTATTATTAAAAAATGCTATATATTAAAGAATATAATTATACAACAATTATAGAGAATGATATTGAAGAAGTTATTATAGATAATTTAATTAACCCATTAGATAATCTACCTCCAACTGTTAATAAAATAACTATTAAACAAAGTAAAAATATTTATAGAAGACAAAATAAAATTCCATATAATTGTAAGTTAATTATTGAAAATATTACAATTGACAATATTAATATTTTCAATAATATGAAAGAAGAAGATTATTTAGATATTACTGAATTAGCTTTATATAATGATCAAATAACGAGTATGCCAGAGTTTATTAGTTCATTAATTAATTTAAAAATATTAAATTTATCTTGTAATAAAATAAGAATTATACCAGAATCAATCGGTTTATTAGTTAATTTACAAAAATTATATTTATATAGTAATGAAATAACTAGTATACCAAAGTCTATTAGTTCATTAATTAATTTACAAGAATTAGAATTAGCTGATAATAAAATAACTAGTATACCAGAATTTATTGGTTCATTAATTAATTTACAAGTATTAGATTTATCTAGTAATAAAATAACTAGTATACCAAAGTCTATTAGTTCATTAATTAATTTACAAGAATTATATTTAGGTAATAATCAAATAACAAGTATACCAAAGTCAATTAGGTCATTAGTTAATTTATGGGAATTAAGTTTATATGATAATAAAATAATAAGTATACCAGAGTCTATTTGTTCATTAATTAATTTACAAAAATTATATTTACATAATAATAAAATAACTAATATACCAGAGTCTATTGGTTCATTAATTAATTTACAAAAATTATATTTATCTAATAATCAAATAACTAATATACCCGAATCTATTAAGTCATTGGTTAATTTACAAAATTTATATTTATCTTATAATCAAATAACCAGTATACCGGAATCTATTAGTTTATTAGTTAATTTACAAAATTTATATTTATCTAATAATCAAATAACCAGTATACCAGAATCTATTTGTTCATTAGTTAATTTAGAAAAATTGATTTTATATAATAATAAAATAACCAGTATACCAGATTCCATTAAAGATAAACCATATTTGACGCTTTAAAAAGTTGAATAATAAAGTTTTTATTACTATATTTTTATTATTAAAAAATGCTATATATTAAAGAATATAATTATACAACAATTATAGAGAATGATATTGAAGAAGTTATTATAGATAATTTAATTAACCCATTAGATAATCTACCTCCAATTGTTAATAAAATAACTATTAAACAAAGTAAAAATATTTATAGAAGACAAAATAAAATTCCATATAATTGTAAGTTAATTATTGAAAATATTACAATTGACAATATCAATATTTTCAATAATATGAAAGAAGAAGATTATTTAGATATTACTGAATTATATTTAGGTAATAATCAAATAACGAATATACCAGAGTCCATTGGTTCATTAATTAATTTACAAGTATTAAATTTATCTAATAATAAAATAACAATTATACCAGAATCAATCGGTTTATTAGTTAATTTACAAAAATTATATTTATATAGTAATGAAATAACTAGTATACCAAAGTCTATTAGTTCATTAATTAATTTGCAAGTATTAGAATTATCTGATAATAAAATAACTAGTATACCTAAGTCTATTGGATCATTAGTTAATTTACAAGGATTAGATTTATCCCATAATAAAATAGCAATTATACCAGAGTTTATTAGTTCATTAATTAATTTACAAGTTTTAGTTTTATATGGTAATGAAATAACTAGTATACCAGAGTTTATTAGTTCATTAATTAATTTACAAGGATTAGATTTAAGAAAAAATAAAATAACCAATATACCCGAGTTTATTGAAAATAAACCATATTTGCTACTTTAAAAAAATTGATAAATAAACTATTAATTATTATACTTTTATTATTAAAAAATGCTGCATATTAAAGAATATAATGATACAACAATTATAAATAATGATATTGAAGAGGTTATTATAGATAATTTAATTGACCCATTAGATAATCTATCTCCAACTATTAATAAAATAACTATTAAACAAAGTAAAAATATTTATAGAAGACAAAATAAAATTCCATATAATTGCGAGTTGATTATTGAAAATATTACAATTGATAATATTGATATTTTCAATAATATGAAAGAAGAAGATTATCTAAATATCACTCAATTAGATTTATCTAATACAGAAATAACTAGTATACCAGAATCAATTGGTTTATTAGTTAATTTACAAATATTATATTTACATGGTAATAAAATAACTAGTATACCAGAGTCCATCGGTTTATTAGTTAATTTACAAGCATTATATTTATCTAATAATCAAATAACAAGTGTACCAGAGTCTATTAGTTCATTAATCAATTTACAAATATTAAAATTATTTAATAATCAAATAACTAGTGTACCAGAGTCTATTAGTTCATTAATCAATTTACAATACTTATGTTTAGCTAATAATAAAATAACAAGTATACCAGAGTCTATTGGATTATTAGTTAATTTACAAGAATTAAATTTAGGTTTTAATCAAATAACTAGTATACCAGAATCTATTAGTTTATTAAATAATTTACAATTATTACATTTATCTTGTAATAAAATAATTAGTATACCAGAATCTATTGGGTTATTACTCAATTTACAAGAATTATATTTAGATAATAATCAAATAATTCACATACCAGAGTCTATTAATTTATTAGTTAATTTACAAGAATTAGGTTTATCTAATAATCAAATAACTAGTATACCGGAATCTATTAGTTTATTAATTAATTTACAAAATTTATATTTATATAATAATCAAATAACCAGTATACCCGATTCCATTAAAGATAAACCATATTTAATATTTTAAAAAAATTGATAAATAAAATATTAATTACTATAATTTTATTATTAAAAAAATGCTGCATATTAAAGAATATTATTATACAACAATTATAGATAATGATATTGAAGAGGTTATTATAGATAATTTAATTGACCCATTAGATAATCTACCTCCAACTGTTAATAAAATAACTATTAAAAAAAGTATAAATATTTATAAAAGACAAAATAAAATTCCATTTAATTGTGAGCTAATTATTGAAAATATTACAATTAATAATATTGATATTTTCAATAATATGAAAGAAGAAGATTATCTAGATATTACTGAATTAGATTTATCTTATAAAGGAATAACTAGTATACCAAAATCTATTAGTTCATTAATTAATTTGCGAGAATTATATTTAGGTGATAATAAAATAACCAGTATACCAGATTCTATTAGTTCATTAATTAATTTACAAATATTATATTTAAATAATAATCAAATAACAATTATACCAGAATCAATCGGTTTATTAGTTAATTTACAAGAATTAGCTTCACACCATAATAAAATAACCAGTATACCAAAGTCTATTAGTTCATTAATTAATTTACAAATATTAAATTTTATGGGTAATCAAATAACGAATATACCAGAGTCCATTGGTTCATTAATTAATTTACAAGTATTAAATTTATCTAATAATAAAATAACTGATATACCAGAGTTTATCAGTTCATTAATCAATTTACAAATATTATATTTATGGTGTAATAAAATAACCAGTATACCAGAGTCTATTTGTTCATTAATTAATTTACAAGAATTATATTTAACTAATAATCAAATAACTGATATACCAGAGTCTATTAAGTTATTAGTTAATTTACAAAAATTAGGTTTATCTAATACTCAAATAACTAGTATACCGGAATCTATTAGTTTATTAATTAATTTACAAAATTTATATTTATATAATAATCAAATAACCAGTATACCCGATTCCATTAAAGATAAACCATATTTAATATTTTAAAAAAATTGATAAATAAAATATTAATTACTATAATTTTATTATTAAAAAAATGCTGCATATTAAAGAATATTATTATACAACAATTATAGATAATGATATTGAAGAGGTTATTATAGATAATTTAATTGACCCATTAGATAATCTACCTCCAACTGTTAATAAAATAACTATTAAAAAAAGTATAAATATTTATAAAAGACAAAATAAAATTCCATTTAATTGTGAGCTAATTATTGAAAATATTACAATTAATAATATTGATATTTTCAATAATATGAAAGAAGAAGATTATCTAGATATTACTAAATTAAATTTATCTAACAATAAAATAACCAGTATACCAGAGTCTATTTGTTCATTAATTAATTTACAAGAATTATATTTATCTAATAATAAAATAACTAGTATACCAGAGTCCATCGGTTTATTAGTTAATTTACAAGCATTATATTTGTATAATACTCGAATAACTAGTATACCAGAATCTATTTGTTCATTAATTAATTTAAAAAGATTATATTTAAATAATAATCGAATAACTAGTGTACCAGAGTCTGTTAGTTCATTAATCGATTTACGATACTTATGTTTAGCTAATAATAAAATAACAAGTATACCAGAGTCTATTAGTTCATTAGTCAATTTAAAAATATTAGAATTATCTGATAATAAAATAACTAGTATACCAGAATCTATTGGATCATTAGTCAATTTAAAAATATTAGAATTACCTGATAATAAAATAACTAGTATACCAGAATCTATTGGATCATTAGTCAATTTACGATACTTATGTTTAGCTAATAATCAAATAACTATTATACCAAAGTCAATTGGGTTATTAATTAATTTACAAATATTAAGTTTATCAAATAATAAAATAACAAGTATACCAGAGTCTATTAGTTCATTAGTTAATTTACAAGTATTAAATTTATCTAATAATCAAATAACTAGTATACCGGAATCTATTAGTTTATTAATTAATTTACAAAATTTATATTTATATAATAATCAAATAACCAGTATACCCGATTCCATTAAAGATAAACCATATTTGATACTTCAAAAAAATTGATAAATAAAATATTAATTACTATAATTTTATTATTAAAAAAATGCTGCATATTAAAGAATATAATTATACAACAATTATAGATAATGATATTGAAGAGGTTATTATAGATAATTTAATTGACCCATTAGATAATCTACCTCCATCTATCAATAAAATAACTATTAAGGAAAGTATAAATATTTATAAAAGACAAAATAAAATTCCATATAATTGTGAATTAATTATTGAAAATATTAAAATTAACAATATTAATGTTTTTAATAATATGAAAGAAGAAGATTATCTTGATATTACTAAATTATATTTAATTAATAATAAAATAACCAGTATACCAGAATCTATTGGTTCATTAATTAATTTACAAATATTATATTTAAATAATAATAAAATAACCAGTATACCAGAGTCTATTGGTTCATTAATTAATTTACAAATATTATATTTAAATAATAATAAAATAACCAGTATACCAGAGTCTATTTGTTCATTAATTAATTTACAAGAATTATTTTTATCTTATAATCAAATAACTAGTATACCAGAGTCTATTAGTTCATTAATCAATTTACAAAAATTACATTTAAATCATAATAAAATAACCAGTATACCAGAGTCTATTAGTTTACTACTCAATTTACGGGAATTAAGTTTATCAAACAATCAAATAACTAGTATACCAGAATCTGTTTGTTCATTAATTAATTTGCAAGAATTATTTTTACCTTATAATCAAATAACAAGTATACCAGATTCTATTAGTTCATTGGTTAATTTACAACAATTATGTTTATCTCGTAATCAAATAACTAATATACCAGATTCTATTAGTTCATTAATTAATTTACAAAAATTATATTTACATTTTAATAAAATAACTAGTATGCCAGAGTCTATTAGTTCATTAGTAAATTTACAAATATTATATTCATCTAATAATAAAATAATAAGTATACCTAAGTTTGTTAATTAATTTAGAAATATTAGGTTTGTCTAATAATCAAATAACTAGTATACCGGAATCTATTAGTTTATTAATTAATTTACAAAATTTATATTTATATAATAATCAAATAACCAGCATACCCGATTCCATTAAAGATAAACCATATTTGACGCCTTAAAAAAAATTGATAAATAAAATATTAATTACTATAATTTTATTATTAAAAAAATGCTGCATATTAAAGAATATAATTATACAACAATTATAGATAATGATATTGAAGAGGTTATTATAGATAATTTAATTGACCCATTAGATAATCTACCTCTAACTATTAATAAAATAACTATTAAGAAAAGTATAAATATTTATAAAAGACAAAATAAAATTCCATATAATTGTGAGTTGATTATTGAAAATATTACAATTGATAATATTGATATTTTCAATAATATGAAAGAAGAAGATTATCTTGATATTACTAAATTAAATTTATCTAACAATAAAATAACTAGTATACCCAAGATTATTTGTTCATTAATTAATTTACGAGAATTATATTTATCTAACAATAAAATAACTAGTATACCCGAGATTATTTGTTCATTAATTAATTTACGAGAATTATATTTATATGATAATAACATAACAAGTATACCAGAGTCTATTAGTTCATTAATTAATTTACAAAAATTATATTTATTAAATAATAAAATAACCATTATACCCGAGTCTATTAAGTCATTGATTAATTTAAAAATATTATGTTTATCTTATAATAAAATAACTAATATTCCAGAGTCAATTGGGTCATTAATCAATTTACAACTATTAGATTTATCTAATAATCAACTAATAAATATCCCCCTATCTATTGGTTTATTAATCAAATTACGAGAATTATATTTATATAATAATAAAATAACTGATATACCAGAGTCGATTGGATCATTAATTAATTTACAAATATTATATTTAAGTAATAATAAAATAACCAGTATACCTGAGTCTATTAGGTTATTAATTAATTTACAAGAATTAGATTTAAGTTATAATAAAATAACAAATATATCAATGTTTTCTGAGTTGTTATATAATTTGAAAGAATTACGTGTATATTATATAAATAATCAAATATTACACTTTTTTCACTGAAAAATGGAGGACACTTAACAGTAAAAAAATATAATTGCATCTATAAGGCTTAATGACATTTGACGCTATTATTTATACCAATAATAGGGTTGTCATCTTTTATCGTTTTGAGAAATTTATAATCTCTCCTAAATTTTTCTGGTCGTGTTTTATTCAATAAATATGTATTTACTATTTTTATTATATTATTTACGGGTATTTTCATCACGATTAATACAACGTTTTTTTTATTTTTGGTTTGATACCTTAGAACTGAATTAAATATGTTCAGTATAAATAAATATTTTGACAAAAGATATAAAAATATTACCATTAAATTTAAAAATAATATGATACAAATTATAAAAACTATTATGCTTATATATAGAAAGCTTAAAAACTAATTAGTCATAGTTATCGCTATAACATAATCATAATTTACATATTCCTGCAATGGATAAAAAACCTTGAAGATATTCATTTTGAAAATTATTTTAATTATTTATTCACACAAGCTAATGATTTTATTTATAAAAAATAGTTAAATAATTGTCCCATTTTTTAGTGAAAAGGTGTAATGACTCTAAGTCTATCAAAAAAATAAATAATATTTGAAGCTTTAAAAAAATTGATAAATAAACTATTAATTATTATACTTTTATTATTAAAAAATGTTATACATTCAACAATATACTAAAAATACAATTATTGGCAATGATACTGAAGAAGTCATTATATATGAATTAATTAGTCCATTAGATAATTTACCTCCAACTGTTAATAAAATAATTATCAAAAAAAGTATAAATATTTATAGAAAACAAAATAAGATTCCATATAATTGTGAGTTAATTATTGAAAATGTTGTAATTGATAATATTGATGTTTTTAATAATATGAAAGAAGAAGATCATCTTGATATTATTGAATTAGATTTATCTTGTAATAAAATAACCAGTATACCTGAGTCTATTCGTTTGTTAGTCAATTTACAAAAATTAGATTTATCTTATAATCAAATAACTAGTATACCAAAGTTTATTTGTTCATTGGTTAATTTACAAAGAATATATTTAGCTGATAATCAAATAATTTGTATACCAGAATATATAGGATCATTAATCAATTTGCGAATATTGTATTTATCTGGTAATAAAATAACTAGCATACCTGATTCTATTAATTTATTGGTTAATTTACAAGGATTATATTTATCTAACACTCAAATAACCAGTATACCAAAGTCTATTGAGTTATTAATTAATTTACAAAAATTAGATTTATCTAATAATAAAATAACTATTATACCAGAATTTATTAGTTCAATGGTCAATTTACAAAAATTAGATTTATCTTATAATCAAATAACTAGTATACCGAAGTGTATTGATTCATTGGTAAATTTACAAGAAATTGTTTTGTATGGCAATATAATAACCAATAAACCAAATTATATTAAAGATAAATCATATTTGATATTTTGAAAATATTGATTACAATATTTTTATTATTTAAAAATGCTACATATTAAAAATATAATTGCACCTATGATAGGCTACTTATCACTTGACGTACCTATAAAATAATAAAATAAGTAGGTTGATATGTTTTATTTCTTTAAATCATTTTATTATTTTTTAAGTGTCCTATCTTTCAGTGAAAAAGGTGTAATATTGATGAATTAATTAGTCCATTAGATAATCTACTTTTAACTGTTAGTAATACAATCAATATATCCAAGTTAATTAATTTATAAGAATTATGTTTATATAATAATCAACTAACTAGTATACCAAAATCTATTTGTTCATTAATCAAATTACAAATATTATATTTAACTAATAATCAAATAACTAGTATACCAGAGTATATTAGTTTATTGGTGTTAATTTGCAACAATTAAGTTTAGTAGAAATAAAATAACTAGTATACCGGAGTCGATTGGATCATTAATTAATTTACAAAAATTATATTTATATTATAATCAAATAACCAATATACCAAATTATATTAAAGATAAACCATGTTTAATACTTTAAAAAAAATTGATAAATAAACAATTAATTGTCATACTTTTATTATTAAAAAATGCTACATATTAAAGAATATTATAATACTATAATTATTGATAATGATATTGAAGAGATTGTTATAGATTATTTAATTCACCCATTAGATAATTTACCTATATCTATTAGTAAAATAACTATTAAAAAAAGTGTAAATATTTATAGAAGACAAAATAAAATTCCATATAATTGCAAATTAATTATTGAAAATATCAGTATCAATAATATTGCCAGTTTTAACAAGATGAAAGAAGAAGATTATCTTGATATTACTGAATTAAATTTATATAACAATAAAATGACTAGTATACCTGAATCAATTGGTTCATTAATTAATTTACAAAAATTAATTTTATCCAGTAATGAAATAACATGTATACCAGATTTTATTAGTTTATTAATCAATTTAGAAACATTATGTTTGGATGATAATAAAATAACCAGTATACCAGATTTTATTGGTTTATTAGTTAATTTACAAATATTATATTTACATCATAATAAAATAATCAACATACCATGGTCTATTGAATCATTGATTAATTTACAAACATTGTGTTTATGTTATAATCAAATAACCAGTATACCAGAGTCTATTAGTTCATTAGTTAATTTAAAAATATTAAATTTAGGTTATAATCAAATAACTAGTGTACCAGAATCTATTGGTTTATTAATTAATTTAAAAAATTTAAATTTATCTAATAATAAAATAATTAGTATACCAGAGTCTATTAGTTCATTAGTTAATTTAAAAATATTAAATTTAGGTTATAATCAATTAACCAGTATACCTGAGACTATTAGTTCATTAGTTAATTTACAAACATTATCTTTATTGTATAATCAAATAACTAGTGTACCAGAATCTATTAGTTCATTAATTAATTTAAAAAATTTAAATTTATCTAATAATAAAATAATTAGTATACCAGAATCTATTAGTTCATTAGTTAATTTACAATAATTACGTTTAATTAGCAATAAAATAACCAATATATCTGATTTTATTGAAAATAAACCATATTTAAGACTTTAAAAAAATTGATAAATAAAATATTAATTATTATACTTTTATTATTAAAAAATGCTATATATTACAAAATATAATAATACAATAATTATAGAGAATGATATTAAAGAAGTTATTATAGATGAATTAATTAGTCCATTAGATAATTTACCTCCATCTGTTGATAAAATAATTATCAGAAAAAGTATAAATATTTATAGAAGACAAAATAAAATTCCATATAATTGTGAATTTATTATTGAAAATATTGCAATTGATAATACCAATATTTTTAATAATATGAAAGAAGAGGATTATTTAGATATTACTCAATTAGATTTATCTTTTAGCAAAATGACTAGTATACCGGATTCTATTTGTTCATTAATTAATTTAAAAATATTGTATTTATATAATAATCAAATAACTAGTATACTAGAATCTATTAGTTCATTAATTAATTTACAAATATTAGATTTAAGTTATAATCAAATAACTAGTATACCAGAATCTATTTGTTCATTAATTAATTTAAAAAGACTATATTTAAATAATAATCAAATAACCAGTATACCAGAGTCTATTGGTTCATTAATTAATTTACAAAAATTAATTTTATGTGATAATAAAATAACTGATATATCGATGTCAATTAGTTCATTAATTAATTTACAAGTATTAAATTTATCATATAATAAAATAATAAGTATACCAGAATCTATTAGATTATTAATCAATTTACAAATGTTATATTTATCTGGTAATGAAATGACTATTATACCAGAGTCTATTGGTTCATTAATCAATTTACAAATATTACATTTATCTCGTAATAAAATAATTAATATACCAGAGTTTATTAGTTCATTAGTCACTTTACAAAAATTGAATTTATCTGATAATCAAATAACTAGTATACCACAGTTTATTAGTTCATTAGTTAATTTACAACAATTAGATTTACATTATAATAAAATAACTAGTATACCAGAGTCTATTAATTCATTAATCAATTTACAAAAATTAGAATTATCTTGTAATCAAATAACTAGTATACCTGAATTTATTAAAAATAATCCATATTTGAATCTTTAAAAAAGTGATAAATAAAATATTAATTATTATACTTTTATTATTAAAAAATGCGACATATTACACAATATGATGATACCAAAATTATTAAGAATACTATTGAAGAAGTTATTATAGATGAATTAATTAGCCTATTAGATAATCTACCTCTATTTGTTAATAAAACAACTATTAAGAATTGAATTAGATTTATATAGTTAATAAATGACCAGTATATCAGATTCTATTAAAAATAAATCATATTTGATACTTTAAAAAATTGATATATAAAAAATTGAAAATAAAATATTAATTACAATACTTATATTTAATAATGCTGTATCAATTGCTATATTTTTAATATTTAAAAATGCGATATATTAAAAAATATAATAACAGTACAATTATTGATAATAATATTAAAAAGATTATTATAGATGAATTATATAGTCCATTAGACAATATACCTCCAACAATTAGTAAAATAATTATTAAAAAAAGTATAAATATTTACAGAAGACAAAACAAAATTCCATATAATTGTAAGTTAATTATTGAAAATATTACAATTAATAATATCAATGTTTTTAATAATATGAAAGAAGAAGATTATCTTGATATTATTGAATTATATTTATCTGGCAAACAAATAACCAACATACCAGATTTTATTAGTTCATTAATTAATTTACAAATATTAGATTTATCTTATAATAAAATAACCAGTATACCAGAGTCTATTAGTTCATTAGTTAATTTACAAAGATTGAAATTATGTAATAATAAAATAACTAGCATACCAGAGTCCATTGGATTATTAATTAATTTACAAGAATTATATTTAAATAGCAATGAAATAACTACTATACCAGAGTCCATTGAATCATTATTTGATTTACAAAAATTATATTTATCCAATAATAAAATAATTAGTATACCTGAGTCAATTGGGTCATTAGATTATCTAAAAGAATTAAATTTATATGATAATCAAATAACTATTATACCAGAAGCTATTGGTTCATTAATTAATTTACAAATGTTAAATTTGTCTAATAATAAAATCGCCATTATACCTGAGTCTATTAGTTTATTAATCAATTTAAAAATATTGTATTTAAATAATAATCGAATAACCAGTATGATCGCATCAATTGATTCATTAATTAATTTACAAATATTGAATTTATGTAATAATCAACTAACTAGCATACCTGAATTTAATATTAAAGATGAACTATATTTTGTATTTTAGTAAAAGTTTGATAAATAAAACATCAATTACTATACTTTTATTATTAGTTAATTTACAATGATTATATTTATTTAGTAATAAAATAACAAATATACCAAAATCTAACAGTTCATTAATTAATTTAAAAAAATATGTTTGAATGATAATTATCTAATTATTCTACTAAAAATTATTGAATAGTTTATTAGATAATATGAAATATGAAATTTTAAATTTTATATGGTAATAAAAAAGTTGAATAAAGTTTTTATTACTATATTTTTATTATTAAAAAAATGCTACATATTAAAGAATATAATAATACTGCAAATATAGAGAATGATATTGAAGAAATTATTATAGATCAATTAATTTATCCATTAAATAATCTACCTCCAACTGTTAATAAAATAACTATTAAAAAAAGTATAAATGTTTATAAAAGACAAAATAAAATTCCATATAATTGTGAGTTAATTATTGAAAATATTACAATTAATAACATTGATGTTTTTGATAATATGAAAGAAGAAGATTATTTAGATATCACTGAATTACGTTTAATTGATTGTCAATTAACAAGTATACCAAAGTCTATTAGTTCATTAGTCAATTTACAAAAATTAAATTTAAATAATAATCAAATAACAAATATACCAAAGTCTATTAGTTCATTAGTCAATTTACAAAAATTAGATTTATCTGATAATAAAATAATCAGTATACCAAAGTCTATTTGTTCATTAATTAATTTACGGGAATTAAGTTTAGGTAATAATCAAATAACTAGTATACCAGAGTCTATTTGTTCATTAATTAATTTACAAAAATTAGATTTAGATTCCAATCAAATAACCAGTATACCTGAGTCTATTGGGTCATTAGTCAATTTACAAAAATTAAATTTACATCATAATAAAATAACTAGTATACCAGAGTCTATTAGTTTATTAATCAATTTGCAAAAAATAGATTTATCTATTAATAAAATAATTAATATACCAAAGTCTATTTGTTCATTAATTAATCTACAAAAATTATGTTTATATGGTAATAAAATAACTAGTATACCAAAGTCTATTAGTTCATTAGTCAGTTTACAAAATTTAGATTTAGCTATTAATGAAATAACTAGTGTACCAGAATCTATTAAATTGTTAGTCAATTTGCAAGAATTATGTTTATCTAATAATAAAATAAAAAGTATACCACGGTCTATTACAAACAAACCATATTTGAAGCTTTAAAAAATTAATAAATAAAACATTAATTACTACACTTTTATTATTAGTTAATTTACCTCCAATTATTAATAAAATAACTATCAAAGAAAGTATAAATATTTATAGAAAACAAAATAAGATTCCATATGATTGTGAGTTTATTATTGAAAATATTATAATTAATAATATTGATTTTTTTAATAATATGAAAAAAAAAGATTATCTAGATATTACTTAATTATATTTAATAATAAAATAACAAGTATACCTGAGTATATTGGAATATTAGTTAATTTATAAAAATTAGATTTTAATTATAATAAAATAATAAGTGTGTTGTAGTCTATTAAGTTAATGCGCTTTTGTATAAGTATTTGTATTTTGATATTTTTATAAATATAATTCTAACCAATCATTTAAATCTTTATTTGCACCAACATATGATTTCAATTCATCAAACATTTTAATTATTTCATCTGGTATTTTTTTTGGTAACTTATTATTTGTTTCATTATATTCATCATTGTTAAAATATCCTTTTTTTACATAATAATATGCCAAATGTAAATGAATATAATCGTCTTTTTCATTTTTACTGATATTCCATCCTTTTACTTTATTTTGTAATTTATTGATTTTGTTGTTATAATCAATATCATTTAAATGTTTTAATCTATTAATTAATTTATTGTAATCATATTTGTTTTTAATCAAAATTGCCTTTAATTTTTTATCTGTTTGAGAAAATTTTTTAAGATCATAATTTGATATACTCATTTGTTCTTTTGATAACAAATTAATTTCCAAATCAGGATGTGCAGATATACCAAAATCAGTTATATAAAATACATAATTGGTTTTAAAATTATACTTTTTATTTTTTATTTTATATTGAATATTATGTATATTTACATTAGATGAATTATTATATAATATATTTTTTGGTTGTAAATCATTATGAATAATTTTCATTTTTTGTAAGCTAATTAAAGCAATTACTATTTGAAATATTAAACTTTTCCAATCATCTATTGAATGTTGTTTGTATGATGCCCATGAAATCATATCATCATATGCATATTCCATTGAAATATATGAAGTATTGTCAATTACTGCAACATCATAATATTTTAAAAATCCTCCTTGTTTATTATTAATAGCTATATTATTTAACATATTACTAAAATGTGCTTCTCTATAACTATCATATTTACCAAACGACAATTTAGTTACTTTAACTGCCCATTTAAATTTATTTTTATAATCATTCAATATATATACATTTCCCTGCACCCCTTTACCTACTTGTTTATATTCGATATCATTTATTTTACCATTAAATGATTTTAATAAATTATAATTTAAATTTTTATATTTAAAATCATTTATGTTACTATTAGCCATTTTTGTACAGTAATTATTTATCACATTATACGCTATTTTTGCTATTATTTTTTTATTTATTTTTTGTCCTTTTTTATATCCATTATTAACTATTTTAGTATATAATTTATTATTTTTTTCAAATTCATTATATATCATTTCTATGTTTTTTAATAGATTGTTTAAATTATTTGATTGATCTATTGAACTGTATTCATAATTTAATTCAACATAATCTCTATTTTTTATAAACATCGGATCAAAAATATTTATCCATTTTTTGTCATATGAATCAGAATATTTTCTCAATAAAGCAATATTGATAATCAATGATTTCATTAAAAACAAAAATTTAAATCTAAATGACCATGGACTCATTCCTGGTAAATTCAATAAATATTTATAATTGCAAAAATTGCTCATTGGTACATAATTATTATTGTCTGTCAATAGTATTTCTAAATTATCTAATCTATTTTGGTGTTCATATAACCATTTTCTTATATTAAATTCTGTTTTTTTCATATTGATATTCTGTCCAATAAAAAATATTTTGTTTTTTTTTTCAGTTATTTTTATCTTATTGCATTTTTCATTTATCATAGTTTTATTATCATCCCAGTTTATCATTTTTTTATTGTCTATTGCAGTTTTTGTTTCAGGTTCAATATCAACAAATGTATTATCAGGTATCAATATTCCAGTTTTATCCTCTGGTTTTGCAATTATCATAAAAGGTAATTCAGGATATTGATATATATATTCATCTGCTACATGTAAATATATAATCCCATCTCTAATTTTCCCATATTTTAATGCCATTTTTACAATTTTTATTAATCCTTCTTCCCTTCTCTGATATGCTTTTACTTTATTTAAAATTGTCATTTTATTGTTTTCTATTTTTATTTTTAAAATATGATGATCTAATTTAAATGTTGATTTTAATGCAATGTCCATTTTTGCATATGTATTATTATAATATTTAAAATCACATGCATCCGATTTAATTTGACATAAGACTGGATCAATAATATTTTTTTTTTGTTTTTTACTAATAAATACCTCTGCAAAACGTTCTAAAATTTTATCATATGTTAAATATGTTTGAACATATTTTTGTCCTCTTTTGCCAATTTTTTCACATTCTTCCTCATTATCAAATGTCCATTGAATTATTTTATCAAGTTCATTGATATTTTTTAATGGTATATAATGTACCCATGGTTTAAATGTATCATTGTAAAAAAACCATTGTTCATATGGTCTTTCATGTATAATAACTGGCCTACCAGTACTTAATATAAATGGCAATCTACCTGAATAACCATTAGGTATACCATCTAATAATACTCTATATTTGGTATGTTCCTCTAATGATATAAAATTAGGGGTTATTTTTGACATATCTTCAATTTTATTATTTCCGCTTACCCAATAAATGTGTTCAAATAAAGTTTTATCTGAATGTTTTTTGCTATAATCAATGTATTTCCATCTTTCTGGATTACTATTACAATTTCCTATCCAAAACACTCTTTTATCTGTCCATTTATTTTTACTTGCTTTTATAATTGAAGATATTTTTTCTTCATAATTATGAATGCCAACTTGTTCCCATGAATCATAAATAAATGGTGGTATTAAATTGTTATAATTTTTTTTTTCTCCTGCCATTGAAAATGAATTAATGGCATTAATATCTTCTTTATATTTATCACCGGTATATACTTTTCCTTCTATTTTGTGTTTTTTTATATTTCCTTTTATTAATTTATTATATGATTCTGTTATTAATTTTATCATTGATCTGTTTCTTGTTTCATAACCTCCTTGATCACATGTTATTTTCAAAATATAATTATCCATATAAAATTCAAATGATTCATCTGTTATTAATATATTTTCTTTTGAATATTTTTTAACTAATTGTTTTGCCTCAATCATAGGATTTAATGATAGTTTTATATATTGTTCAGCAGCTTCCTCTTCTTTCTCCTCCTTTGTTTTACCTTTTATAAATTCTTCATGTTGTCTAAAATATGTTTCATTCATATGAACTGCACTAATAAAATCTATTACATATTTATTTTCAACTATTCCTGGCTGACTCCACACTTGATCAATTCCAAAACCAGTCGTTACTAAATCGTCTGTCAAAATATGATATATTTTTTTTAAAAAATTTACACTTAATAGAGGACATTGAATTTCAATAAAATCAGTTGATCGAATTACTTTATCTTTATATTTTTTTAATAAAAAAGGATACGAGCAACCATATAAAATACCATTTATAATTGATTGTTTTTCGGGATATTTTTTTTTTAATTCAATTAATGGTGTTACACTATATTGATCTTTTTCTGAACTTAATAATTTTAATATTTCTTGACAATCATTCCAATCATATTTTGATAATAATATGCTTGGTTGACATAATTCAATTCTGGATTTGTTTGCAGTTTCAAACAATAAATTAATATCATCAACTGAAATTTTAAGATCATCATCTGGTAAAAATATATATTTATATTGTTCCCATGGTATAAGGGGCAATGTTTCTTTAATCAATTTATATTTTGGTGATTTTTTTTTAAAATAATATTCACTTTGAGATTGAAAATAATCTTCTTTACCTTCATCAAAATATATTATACATACATCAAAAATTCGTTTATCTTTATCAGAAAAATCATGATATGTATTATTTCCAGTACATACTATCGCTAGATATTTTCTCATATATTATTACTATTATATTTATTTAAAATAATAAAAATTTATTAAAAATAAACCATATTTCGGCCTTTGAAAAAGTTGAAAAATGAAATATAAATTATTTTATTTTTATTATTAAAAAATGCTGCATATTAAAGAATATGATGATACAACAATTATAGATAATGATATTGAAGAGGTTATTATAGATAATTTATTTGACCCATTAGATAATCTACCTCCAACTATTAATAAAATAACTATTAAAAAAAGTATAAATATTTATAAAAGACAAAATAAGATTCCATATAATTGTAAGTTAATTATTGAAAATATTACAATTAATAATATTGATGTTTTCAATAATATAAAAGAAGAAGATTATCTTGATATTACTAAATTAAATTTATCCTATAATGAAATAACTAATATTCCAGAGTCTATTTGTTCATTAATTAATTTACAAAAATTAGATTTACAAAATAATCAAATAACTAGTATACCAGAGTCTATTGGGTCATTAGTTAATTTACAAAAATTAGATTTATCTTATAATAAAATAACTAATATTCCAGAGTCTATTTGTTCATTAATTAATTTACAAAAATTAAATTTAGGTTTCAATCAAATAACTAGTATACCAGAATCTATTAGTTTATTGGTTAATTTACAAGAATTAAATTTATCTTATAATATAATAACCAGTGTACCAGAATTTATTAGTTCATTAATTAATTTAAAAAGATTAATTTTATCTGGTAATAAACTAACCAATATACCAGAGTCTATTTGTTCGTTAATTAATTTACAAGAATTATATTTATATAATAATCAAATAACTAGTATATCAGAATCTATTGGTTTATTAGTTAATTTACAAGGATTACATTTATCTCATAATCAAATAACTAGTATACCGGAGTCTATTAGTTCATTAATTAATTTACAAATATTGAGTTTATTTGAGAATCAAATAACTAGTATACCAGAGTCTATTTGTTCATTAGTCAATTTACAAAAATTAAATTTGAGTAATAATCAAATAACTGGCATACCAGAATCTATTAGTTCATTAATCAATTTACAAACATTATATTTATATTGTAATAAAATAACTAGTATACCACCGTGTATTAGTTCATTAGTTAATTTACAACAATTATATTTAAATTATAATCCAATAACTAGTATACCAGAGTATGACAAAGATAAACTTATATTTAAAACTTTAAAAAAGTTGATAAATAAAATATTTATTCCTATAATTACTATAATTACTATATTATTATTAAAAAATGTTACATATTAAAGAACATAATGATACAACAATTATAAATAATGATATTGAACAAGTTATTATAGATAAATTAATTAGTCCATTAAATAATTTACCTCCAACTATTACTAAAATAACTATCAAAAAAAGTATAAATATTTATAAAAGACAAAATAAAATTCCATATAATTGCAAGTTAATTATTGAAAATATTAGAATTAATGGTATAAATATTTTTAATAATATGAAAGAAGAGGATTATCTAGATATTACTAAATTATATTTAAATAGTAGTAAATTAACAAATATACCTGAGTCTATTAGATCATTAGTCAATTTACACAAATTAGATTTATCTTTTAATCAAATAACGAGTATACCAGAATCTATTAGATCATTAGTCAATTTACACGAATTGGATTTATCTTTTAATCAAATAACGAGTATACCAGAATCTATTAGATCATTAGTCAATTTACACGAATTGGATTTATCTTTTAATCAAATAACGAGTATACCAGAATCTATTAGATCATTAGTCAATTTACACGAATTGGATTTATCTTTTAATCAAATAACGAGTATACCAGAATCTATTGAGTCATTAATTAATTTACAAAGATTATACTTATGTCGTAATAAAATAACCAGTATACCAGAGTCTATTAATTTATTAGTTAATTTGCAAGAATTATATTTATCTCGTAATAACATAACTAGTATAGCAGAGTCTATTGGGTTATTAGTTAATTTACAAATATTAAATTTATCTGATAATAAAATAACAAATATACCGGAGTCTATTAGGTCATTAATTAATTTGCAAGAATTATATTTATCTAATAATAAAATAACTAGTATACCAGAGTCTATTTGTTCATTAATTAATTTACAAATATTATACTTAACTATTAATCAAATAACTAATATACCAGAGTCTATTAGTTTATTAGTCAATTTACAAATATTAGATTTAGGTTATAATAAAATAATCAATATACCAGAATCTATTAGTTCATTAATTAGTTTATGGAAATTATATTTAAATAATAATCAAATAACTAATATACCAAAGTCTATTCATTCATCAATTTAATTTATAAAAATTAAATTATTAATCTAATAATTGCACCTTTTTTCACTAAAAAAATGAAACATTTGTTTAACTATTTTTATTTATAAAATAATTTGCCTGTATGAATAAATAATTAAAATAATTTTTAAGATATTCATCTTGAATCAACTAAATAATTTTTTTATTAGATTAAAATTTTGGTTATATGCAAGTGAATATATTATTTTATTTCTTAATTTTTCTATATTATCAACTACATATTTATTGAATAACTCCCTCTATACTAAGTAATTATATTTTTTTATTGTTAAATATCTCATTTTTTAGTAAAAAATATGTAATTGCCATAGTCAATTAAAGATGCACCATATTTTAAACTTTAAAAAAGTTGATAAATAAAATATTAACTATTATAATTACTATAATATTTAAAAATGCAATATATTGAAGAATATAATGATACTACTATTATTGAGAATGATAATAAAGAAGTTATTATAAATCAATTAATTTATCCATTAAATAATTTACCTCCAACTATCACTAAAATAACTGTTAAAAAAAGTATAAATATTTATAGAAGACAAAATAAAATTCCATATAATTGTAAGTTAATTATTGAAAGTATTATAATTAATAATATCAATGTTTTTAATAATATGATAGAAGAAGACTATCTTGATATTACTAAATTAGATTTAAGTAATAGTAATTTAACAAATATACCTAAGTCTATTAAATCATTAGTCAATTTGCACAAATTAGATTTATCTTTTAATCAAATAACGAGTATACCAAAATCTATTAGATTATTAGTCAATTTACACAAATTAGATTTATCTAATAATAAAATAACTAGTATACCTGAGTCTATTAATTTATTAGTTAATTTACAAAAATTATATTTATATAATAATCAAATAACTAGTATACCAAAATTTATTGGATCATTAATCAATTTACAAATATTGATTTTATTTGCCAATCAAATAATAAGTATACCAGAATCTATTGGATCATTATTTAATTTAAAAAAATTGGATTTAAATTCAAATCAAATAACTAATATACCAGAGTCTATTGGGTCATTAGTTAATTTAAAAAAATTGGATTTAAATTCAAATCAAATAACTAATATACCAGAGTCTATTGGGTTATTAGTTAATTTACAAATATTAGATTTACATAATAATCAAATAATTAATATACCAAAATCTATTGGATTATTAATTAATTTACAATACTTAGATTTAATTTCAAATGAAATAACTAGTATACCAGAGTCTATTGGGTCATTAATTAATTTACAAATATTATATTTATGTAATAATAAAATAACCAGTATACCAGAGTCTATTGGATCATTAATTAATTTACAATACTTAGATTTAATTTCAAATCAAATAACTAGTATACCAGAGTCTATTAAGTCATTAATTAATTTGCAAATATTATATTTATGTAATAATAAAATAACCAGTATACCAGAGTCTATTGGATCGTTGGTTAATTTACAAAATTTATATTTATTTAATAATCAAATAACTAGTATACCAGAGTCTATAAAATCATTAATTAATTTACAAATATTATATTTATATCAAAATGAAATAACTAGTATACCTGAGTCTATTGGGTTATTGGTCAATTTACAAGAATTACATTTATCTTGTAATAGAATAACTAGTATACCAGAATCTATTGGGTCATTAATTAATTTACAAGGATTATATTTATTTAATAATCAAATAACCAGTATACCAGAATCTATTCGGTTATTAATCAATTTACAAGAATTACATTTAAATAATAATCAAATAACTAATATACCAGAGTCTATTGGTTCATTAATTAATTTAGAAAGGTTAAATTTATCTAATAATAAAATAACCAGTGTACCTGATTATATTAGAGATAAACCATATTTAAATCTTTGAAAAAAATTGATAATTAAACTATTAATTACTATACTTTTATTATTAAAAATACTGCATATTAAAGAATATAATAATGCTACAATTATAGAGAATGATATTGAAGAAGTTATTATAGATAAGTTATTTCATCCATTGGATAATTTACCTCCGACTGTTAATAAAATAACTATTAAGGAAAGTATAAATAGTTATAAAAGACAAAATAAAATTCCATATAATTGTAAGTTAATTATTGAAAATATTACAATTAACAATATTAATGTTTTTAATAATATGAAAGAAGAAGATTATCTTAATATTACTGGATTAAGATTATCTCATAATGAATTAACCAGTATACCAAAATCTATTAGGTTATTAGTCAATTTAAAATGCTTAAGTTTATCATATAATAAAATAACCAGTATACCAGAATATATTAGTTCATTAGTTAATTTACAAGTTTTAGATTTACATGATAATCAAATAACAAGTATACTAAAATCTATTAGTTCATTAGTTAATTTAAAAATATTGGGTTTATATAATAATCAAATAACCAATATACCCCAATCTATTAAAGATAAACCATATTTGAAGCTTTAAAAAGTTGAAAAATAAAATATTAATTATTATACTTTTATTATTAAAAAATGCTACATATTAAAACATATAATAATACTATTATTATAAATAATGATATTGAAGAAGTAATTATAGGTAAATTAATTAGTCCATTAGATAATTTACCTCCAACTGTTAATAAAATAACTATTAAGGAAAGTATAAATATCTATAGAAGACAAAATAAAATTCCATACAATTGCGAGTTAATTATTGAAAATACTATAATTAAAAATATTGATATTTTAAATAATATAAAAGAAGAAGATTATCTTGATATTACTGAATTATGTTTAAATGGTTATCAAATAACTAGTATACCAGAGTTTATTAGTTCATTAATTAATTTACAAATATTAAATTTAAGTTTCAGTCAAATAACAAATATACCAGAGTCTATTGGTTTATTGGTCAATTTAAAAGGATTATATTTAAGTTTCAATCAAATAACAAATATACCAGAGTCTATTAGTTCATTAATTAATTTACAAATATTATATTTATCTAATAATAAAATAACAAGTATACCAGAGTCTATTAGTTCATTAATTAATTTACACGCATTATATTTATATAATAATAAAATAACCAATATACCAGAATCTATTAGTTCATTAGTTAATTTAAAAATATTGGGTTTATATAATAATCAAATAACCAATATACCCCAATCTATTAAAGATAAACCATATTTGAAGCTTTAAAAAGTTGAAAAATAAAATATTAATTATTATACTTTTATTATTAAAAAATGCTACATATTAAAACATATAATAATACTATTATTATAAATAATGATATTGAAGAAGTAATTATAGGTAAATTAATTAGTCCATTAGATAATTTACCTCCAACTGTTAATAAAATAACTATTAAGGAAAGTATAAATATCTATAGAAGACAAAATAAAATTCCATACAATTGCGAGTTAATTATTGAAAATACTATAATTAAAAATATTGATATTTTAAATAATATAAAAGAAGAAGATTATCTTGATATTACTGAATTATGTTTAAATGGTTATCAAATAACTAGTATACCAGAGTTTATTAGTTCATTAATTAATTTACAAATATTAAATTTAAGTTTCAGTCAAATAACAAATATACCAGAGTCTATTGGTTTATTGGTCAATTTAAAAGGATTATATTTAAGTTTCAATCAAATAACAAATATACCAGAGTCTATTAGTTCATTAATTAATTTACAAATATTATATTTATCTAATAATAAAATAACAAGTATACCAGAGTTTATTAGTTTATTAATTAATTTACAAATATTAAATTTAAGTTTCAATCAAATAACAAATATACCAGAGTCTATTAGTTCATTGGTCAATTTAAAAGGATTATATTTAAGTGTTAATCAAATAACCAGTATACCAGAATCTATTGGTTCATTGGTTAATTTACAAAAATTATATTTAGATCATAATCAAATAACTAGTATACCAGAGTCTATTAGTTTATTAATTAATTTAAAAGAATTATATTTAGATAATAATCAAATAACTAATATATCGGAGTCTATTGGGTTATTAGTCAATTTACGGATATTAATTTTGCATAATAATAAAATAAAAATTATACCAGAGTCTATTAGTTTATTAATTAATTTAAAAGAATTATATTTATATAATAATCAAATAACCAGTATACCCCAATCTATTAAAGATAAACCATATTTAGAGCTTTAAAAAAATTGAAAAATAAAATATTAATTATTATACTTTTATTATTAAAAAATGCTACATATTAAACAATATATTAATGCTACAATTATAGAGAATGATATTGAAGAAGTTATTATAGATGAATTAATTTGCCCATTAGATAATTTACCTCCAACTATTAGTAAAATAACTATTAAAAAAAGTATAAATATTTATAGAAGACAAAATAAGATTCCATATAATTGTAAATTAATTATTGAAAATGTTACAATTGGTAATATTAATGTTTTTAATGATATGAAAGAAGAAGATTATCTTGATATCACTGAATTAGTATTGATTCATAGTCAGATAACTAGTATACCAGAGTCTATTAGTTCATTAGTTAATTTACAAATATTAAAATTATCTTTTAATAAAATAACCAGTATACCAGAGTATATTGGTTTATTAGTTAATTTAAAAAAATTAGATTTATCTGGTAATAGAATAATCAGTATACCAGAGTCTATTGGGTTATTGGTTAATTTACAAGAATTAAGATTATTTAATAATAAAATAACAAGTATACCGGAGTCTATTGGTTCATTAGTTAATTTACAAAAAATATATTTATATAGTAATCAAATAACTAGTATGTCAAAGTCTATTGGTTTATTGGTCAATTTACAATACTTAGATTTAACTCAAAATAAACTAATTAGTATACCCGAATCTATTGGTTCATTAATTAATTTACAAATATTGCATTTATCCTATAATCAAATAACCAGTATACCAGAGTTTATTAGTTCATTAATTAATTTGCAAGTATTATATTTAGATAATAATCAAATAACCGGTATACCTGAGTCTATTGGTTTATTAGTTAATTTACGAGAATTATATTTATATAAAAATCAAATAACTAGTATACCAGAATCTATTGGTTCATTCGTCAATTTGCAAAAAATAAATTTGGCTTATAATCAAATAACAATTATACCCAAGTCTATTGGTTCATTAGTTAATTTACGAGAATTATATTTATATAATAATCAAATAACAAGTATACCAGAGTCTATTGGTTTATTAGTTAATTTGCTAGAATTATATTTATTTAAAAATAAAATAACTAGTGTACCAGAGTCTATTAGTTCATTAATTAATTTGCAAAAATTATATTTATCTAATAATAAAATAACCAGTGTACCAGAGTCTATTAGTTCATTAATTAATTTGCAAGAATTATATTTATCTAATAATAAAATAACTAGTATACCCCAATCTATTAAAGATAAACCATATTTCGAGAATTATATTTATATAATAATCAAATAACAAGTATACCAGAGTTTATTGGTTTATTAGTCAATTTACTAGAATTATATTTATTTAAAAATAAAATAACTAGTGTATCAGAGTTTATTAGTTCATTAATTAATTTGCAAAAATTATATTTATCTAATAATAAAATAACCAGTGTACCAGAGTCTATTAGTTCATTAATTAATTTGCAAGTATTATATTTAGATAATAATCAAATAACCGGTATACCTGAGTCTATTAGTTTATTAATTAATTTAAAAGAATTATATTTATATAATAATCAAATAACCAGTATACCCCAATCTATTAAAGATAAACCATATTTAGAGCTTTAAAAAAAGTTGAAAAATAAAATATTAATTATTATACTTTTATTATTAAAAAATGCTACATATTAAACAATATAATAATGCTACAATTATAGAGAATGTTATTGAAGAAATAATTATAGATGAATTAATTCATCCATTAGATAATTTACCTCCAACTGTTAATAAAATAACTATTAAAAAAAGTATAAATATTTATAGAAGACAAAATAAGATTCCATATAATTGTAAATTAATTATTGAAAATGTTACAATTGATGATATCAATATTTTCAATAATATGAAAGAAGAAGATTATTTAGATATCACACAATTAGATTTATCTTGTAATGAAATGACCAGTGTACCAGAATCCATTAGTTCATTAGTTAGTTTACGAATATTACATTTATACAATAATAAAATAACAAGTATACCAGAGTCTATTAGTTCATTAATCAATTTACGAGAATTAAATTTACATAATAATCAAATAACAAGTATATCAGAGTCTATTAGTTCATTAATTAATTTACAAGAATTAAATTTATCTTATAATAAAATAATAAGTATACCAGAGTCTATTGGTTCATTAATTAATTTACGAGAATTATATTTATATACTAATGGAATAACAAGTATATCAGAGTCTATTGGTTCATTAATTAATTTACAGAATTTACATTTATCTAATAATCAAATAACTAGTATACCAGAGTCCATTAGTTCATTAATTAATTTACAAAAATTATATTTATCTTATAATAAAATAACCAGTATACCTAAATCTATTGAAGATAAACCATATTTGAGGCTTAAATAAAATTGATAAATAAACTATTAATTACTATACTTTTATTATTAAAAATGCTGCATATTAAAGAATATAATAATACTGCAATTATTGACAATGGTATTGAAGAAATTATTATAGATAAGTTAAATTGCCCATTAGATAATTTACCTCCAACTATCAATAAAATAATTATTAAGAAAAGTATAAATATCTATAGAAGACAAAATAAAATTCCATATAATTGCGAGTTAATTATTGAAAATGTTACAATTGGTAATATTAATGTTTTTAATGATATGAAAGAAGAAGATTATCTTGATATCACTGAATTAGTATTGATTCATAGTCAGATAACTAGTATACCAGAGTCTATTAGTTCATTAGTTAATTTACAAATATTAAAATTATCTTTTAATAAAATAACCAGTATACCAGAGTATATTGGTTTATTAGTTAATTTAAAAAAATTAGATTTATCTGGTAATAGAATAATCAGTATACCA
>Ga0194129_10001548_pt1 | contig 37490 bp, 31 predicted proteins | sample TA2KigCa35mmetaG_FD_150862 | JGI IMG/M metagenome (GOLD analysis project Ga0194129, IMG submission 150862) | Freshwater microbial communities from Lake Tanganyika, Tanzania - TA2015038 Kigoma Deep Cast 35m | ecosystem: Environmental > Aquatic > Freshwater > Lake | place: Tanzania: Lake...
ACCTCAACCGCCTACATCCCCACCGTAACCTGGAGCCAAACCGGCAATGCCACCGTTTTTCATCGGGTAAGCCTGAACCCCCAATGCAAAGACTCCAGCAGCACCACCGTGAATGTGATCAACTGCCCCAGCGGTTCTCAAACCTTTAATTACACGGGCGCCATGCAAACCTTTACCGTGCCCGCTTGCGTAAATTCGGTCAACATAACCTGCAATGGAGCCGCGGGCGGTGATGGGAATAATCCCGGCAACCAACCTAAAGGTCAAGGGGGCATCGCCTCCGGAACCCTTTCCGTGAGCCCAGGACAAACCTTGTATGTGTATGTGGGTGGCCAGGGACAACGATCAAGCAGCTCGCCTATGCAAGGCGGTTGGAATGGTGGAGGAAACGGATACAATTATGGAAATACCGGCTGGACTTGTGCTGGCGGTGGCGGAGCCAGCGATGTGCGCTCGGGGGGTACCGCTCTGGCCAACCGCGTTATTGTAGCTGGAGGTGGTGGCGGTGGCGGTGGTTCTGGAAGTTGGCCAAATGGAGCAGGAGGAAATGGAGGCGGCAACAACGGTGCAAATGGGTACGATATCGGTGGGGGTGGTTACGGTGGCGACAGGCATGGTAAAGGCGGTACGCAAAACGCCGGTGGGGCAGGAGGGAGCGACCTTTCTGGCGGAAGCGCAGGAAGCGCAGGAACCCTAGGGTTTGGAGGAAACGCCTCCACAGGAAGCAACACGCTCGCCTCGGGCGGTGGTGGAGGATATTATGGCGGCGGTGGCGGTTCTTACCACGGAGGCGGCGGTGGCGGTGGTTCTTCTTACCTTGGTGGAGTAACAAACGGATCAACAAGTTCTGGAGGCATTACCGGAAACGGTAGTGTGGTTATCAGTTGGTGATTTTCCCCAATCCCCCTTTTTAATTTATTGATATTAAAATCAATATGGCTTGGGGCTCTAGTTTGTACTCTGTATCTTAGTTCTCAAAACCGCCCCATGAAGCTGCGCCCCACCTTGCTCTTTTTGTTGCTATCTTGTTCCCTGCTTGCCCAACAAGTTGGCATCAACACCCAACAGCCCGATGCCTCGGCTTTGTTTGACATTACCGGAACCAACGGGGGCTTGTTGATTCCGCGCATGAGCACCACCCAAAGGAACGCCATACAAAATCCGGCAGAAGGCCTTTTGATTCTCAATACCAGCACCTCTTGCCTTGAAATTCACTATGCCGCCAACGGCTGGCGTTCCATAGCTTGCAATTGCACCACGGCACCTCCCAGCCCGGCATCCATTTCGGGTTATGCCGATGTTTGCCCTGCGCAAGCCAACATCAGTTATGTGACGGCACCCAGCAGCGGAGCCACCACCTACACCTGGCAGGTGCCCAGCGGCTGGACCATTGTAAGTGGTCAGGGGAACGATACGGTAGTGGTAACCGCCGGAGCCACCGGAGGCAGCATTTCGGTGCTGGCCTCAAACCCCTGCGGAAATTCAGCTCCCACTTCGCTAACCGTTGTGGTGCGTACGCCAAATGCGGGTTACACCAACAGCCCAGCTACTCCTTCGGTGGGCACGAACATTGTATTCACCTCAAATACCGCCAATGCCTCGGCCTATGCCTGGAATTTTCAGAACGGAACTCCTGGAACATCAACCGCCTACAACCCCACCGTAACCTGGAGCCAAACCGGCAATGCCACCGTTTTTCATAGGGTAAGCCTGAACCCCCAATGCAAAGACTCCAGCAGCACCACCGTGAATGTGATCAACTGCCCCAGCGGTTCTCAAACCTTCAATTATACAGGCACCATTCAAAGCTTTACAGTTCCCGCCTGCGTTTCGTCGATCAGCATTGATTGCCGAGGGGCACAAGGGGGCGACAACATTGATCTAATCCCACAGCAATTGGGAGGGAAAGGCGCGCGCATGGTAGGCACCTTCAACGTTTCCGGTGGCACTGTTCTTCAAATCATTGTTGGACAAAAGGGCATTAACGCAACAAGCGGCAACTCCGCCAATGGGGGTGGCGGTGGAGGGGGTGGCAGCTTTGTATGGGTCCAAGGCCAAACCAACCAGCCCCTTATTGCTGCAGGAGGGGGTGGGGGCTCTTGCCTTACAAATAACGGAGTTCCTCATTACTATGGCAAAGATGGCGTTACCACCAACGCCGGCAGCGGTAGCCGAAGCCACGATGCCTTTGGCAATGCTCCTGGAGGAACGGGCGGACAAGATGGATATGGTGGCTCTGGCGGAGGAAAAGGATGGATTTCCATCGTTCAAAACCCAGCAGGGAAACTAGCTACGAATTACGGAGGGAATGGAGGGTATGGCGGTGGCGGTGGCGGTGGCGCAAGCTGCTGCGGCAATCCCATGCACGCCGCTGGTGCCGGAGGAGGCTATTCAGGTGGCGGCGCTGGCGGGTCAACCTATTATTATGGCGGCGGTGGCGGCGGGTCCTACAACTCCGGCAGCAACACCTCAAGCTCCGGCGGTTTCCAAAGTGGAAATGGACAGGTTATCATTACCTATTAAGCGAGTATGGTTTTCAACCCGACAGCCCCTTCCCGTTCACTTCAGAATGCCACTTTAACCTAAATCTGTGGGCAGGTACACCCGCTCAATCCCTCGAGTAAAATACAGATTTTGATGCCCCGGGGCCTGAAAAGCTTTAATGCGGCGCTTCATTTCATTTTGGTCGTTGAGCACTTTGCTTACATCGCATTTTTCTAAAAAATCGTTCCGACTTGTTTTACGGGCCGACCAGGTTTCGTTTATGGGAACAAGAGCTTGATTGCCATGTATTTTTTCAAGCAAAGAAACGATGCAAACCAAGGCCATCTTATTTGCTTTCATTAACAGGGAAATGGGCGAATCGGTGGGTTCAACAGGGAAACGCAGAACCTCGACTATGGCTCCGGCATCCACGCGCTCTTCCATGAGGTGAGCCGTAACGCCGTATTCAGCTGCGGCATGGTAAACCGCCCAATGGTGGGGATCTCGGCCCGGGAATTCAGGTGGTCCGGCATGTACATTAACCGACAGGGCAGATTTTTGCAGTATAGACTTGGGAACAATTTGGTTGGTGTTGTGGGCCATTAAAATATCGCCTTCTTGAAAGACCTGCAGCAATTCTTCAATGGCATGCACAAACCGAACATGAATGCCTGCAAACGGAAGCAACAGGGGTGCTATTTCGGCAGACCGGGTGCTCAGAAACATCAAACGTTTTTCTTGGGTTTTCAAAGGCAGAGGGGAAATTTGTAAAACCCAAAGATAATCTCAATTTTCGGCCCTAAAAGTTCCCAAGCATAGCCGTTTAACATCTGATGTTTAAATTTACCGTGTAGGCTAGGTGTACCCCGTTTTTAAGAGTGTAAATTATGGGCATTCATGCCCTTTAGCCTGTCCGTTTGGAAATCGGAAAGGGGCCTAGGCACACTTTGGTTTCATTGAAACAACGTATTCCAAAGTTTTAAATCTAAAAATACTCGGCAGGTATCATTTTTAATGCATACCCAAAATCAACACCGCTTAGTTTATTTGTAAATTCGGCTTTTGACCCATTCAAATAGGGCCCATAAAAAAACGGAACCATCTTTTCATACTGCTGATTCTTGTGAAGTACTTGCAAATAGGTCAGAATATCTGTGTTGTAAAAGCACAATGGATTTTTAAACAAACAATTCTCTTGCGCAAAGCTGGGGCTAAGGCTCATGAAGAAAAGCAGACCAATTATTCCTATTCTATGCATTTTTTATCTTAATAAACGGTAGTTTGGTGGACTTCAGGTTTAAAAATTAATTTGCCCCTTGCATTTCGGATTGGGTTAAAATTTCCCTTGGAGGCAAGCCGTACGAATCCCATTCCGGCGGCAGGAGTCAACCCCCTTCAGGCCTTGTATGGGCTGCACAATTTAATCAATAAATTTCTTTGACTATTCAAAAATCCCATATTTTCTAGGCTCTAAGGCCGCCCACGCAAAGGCAGCATGATAAACAGCCCTGAGTCCCGCAGCAGGGATTGAGCCCCCTAATCCCCAAAAAGAGCCTGTTTTTGGGGATTCAATTCCCCAAATTTATACTATATGTGGGGATTATGATTGCAAGGACACTCGAGCCAATTCTAAAAAAACGGTTTAATCAAGGAAAGGCCATTGCGGCAGGGATTGAGCTGGCTACCCCGCAAGGGTGCCGAAGCCTGGCCCGCTAGGTGCGGAGGCGACCTTGGGAGCCCCCGCAAACCAGCTGGGCCAGCCTTTCGGCAACCGCGGAGTAGCCGCGAAAGCCCGTTTGCCGCCCATACAATCCAACATCATAAACCGCCCACAATCAATTATCATTACCTTTGTGCACCAACACCATGGCTGATGTACGGAAAACTTAAACAACACCTGACTCAGGAACTGGCTGGAATACAAGAAGCCGGCCTTTTTAAACAGGAACGCATTATTCAAAGCCCTCAGGCTGCCGAGATTCAACTGAACAGCGGACAAAAAGTTCTGAACTTTTGCGCCAACAATTACCTGGGACTGTCTTCGCACCCCAGGGTGCTTGAAGCCGCCCACAATGCCCTTGAATCGCACGGTTTTGGAATGTCTTCCGTGCGCTTTATTTGTGGAACCCAAGACATTCACAAAGCCCTAGAAAAGAAAATCGCCGACTTTTTGGGAACCGAAGACACCATTCTGTATGCCGCAGCTTTCGATGCCAATGGCGGAGTCTTTGAACCCTTGTTTTCAGAAGAAGATGCCATTATTTCAGATGCTCTGAACCACGCTTCCATTATTGACGGAGTGCGCCTGTGCAAAGCCAAACGCTACCGCTATGCTCACTCAAACATGGAAGAATTGGAGGCCTGCCTCAAAGAGGCCCAAGCCCAACGCTTCCGCATCGTTGTTACCGATGGCGTGTTTAGCATGGACGGCGACATTGCCCGACTCAATGAAATCTGCGATTTGGCCGACCAATACGACGCCCTGGTTATGGTGGACGAATGCCACTCGACCGGATTTATCGGAAAAACAGGCCGTGGAACCCACGAGCACCACGGTGTTATGGGGCGTGTAGATATTATTACTGGAACCCTCGGAAAGTCATTGGGAGGAGCCATGGGAGGTTTTACCACCGGCCCAAAAGAAATCATCGATATGCTTCGGCAGCGCAGCCGCCCCTATTTGTTCTCCAACAGCCTTGCCCCTTCGATTGTGGGAGGCTCTTTGGCCGTTTTCGACATGCTTTCTGAAACCACAGAACTGCGAGACCGCCTAATGGACAATGCCGCTTACCTGCGCAAAGGACTGCTGCAGGCCGGCTTCGATATCAAGCCTGGGGAGTCGGCCATTGTTCCGGTGATGCTGTACGACGCTGCCCTAAGTCAAAAATTCGCTCAGGAATTGCTGCTTGAAGGCATTTACGCCATTGGATTTTACTACCCGGTTGTGCCCAAGGGCGAAGCCCGAATCCGCGTTCAGCTGAGCGCTGCGCACAGCCAAGAACACCTTGATGCAGCGTTACAAGCCTTTGTTCGCGTCGGGAAGAAATTAAACGTTATTTCCTAAAGTATGGTCTATTCCATGACCGGTTTTGGCAGCGCCTCTGGGCCGGTGGGAAACCGAAAACTTCAGGTCGAAATTCGAAGCCTAAACAGCAAAGGTCTTGATGCTCAATTAAAACTGCCCCAAGAGTTCCGAGAATACGAAGGAGAAATACGGCAGCTGGCCGCCCGAATTTTAGAGCGAGGCAAGGTGGATTTGTGGCTGCAGTGGGACGACCAATCTCAAACACAGCCTGCCTTTAACGAGGAACGGCTCATGATGTACATCAGCCGATTTCAGCGCCTGTCTGCCCGCATTGGCCTGCCCGACTCCGATTGGCTGGGATTGGCCCTGCGCATGCCCGATGTGCTGGCGAATGCCCCCACGTCCCTCAGCGATGAAGAATGGACCCAAGCACAGGCTTACATCGAAAAAGCCATGCTGCACACCCAAGAGCACCGCCGTGCCGAGGGCGAAGCAATGGCCCAAAACCTAAAGCAAAACCTGGACCTGATTCTGGAACGCTTGGAACAGCTGCAGCCCTTGGACACAGGCCGCAAGCAACGCATACGCGAACGCTTGCTTAAAGCCTTAGACGAAGCCAAGCTAAACAACGAATCGGGCGAAAACCGCTTAGAACAAGAACTCATTTTTTACCTTGAAAAATGGGACATTAGCGAAGAAAAGGTGCGCTTAAGCACCCACTGTGCCTATTTTTTAGAAACCATGCACAGCCCCGAAGCCGCAGGCAGAAAACTCAACTTTATTGCCCAGGAAATGGGCCGAGAAATCAACACCATCGGATCCAAAAGCAACGAAGCAGCCATGCAGCGCTGCGTGGTTGAAATGAAAGACGAACTGGAAAAAATCAAAGAGCTGGCATTGAACATCTTGTGAGCGGAAAGGTCATCATATTTGCAGCGCCTTCAGGGGCGGGAAAAACCACCATATCCAGGTATGTACTGCAGCAGTGCCCTCAGCTGGAGTTCAGCGTTTCCGCGGCAACACGGGCTCCGCGGCAGCACGAGGTAAACGGCAAGGACTACTATTTTATGAGTCCGGAAGAATTTAAGCAACGTATTGACAATCAAGATTTTGTTGAGTGGCAAGAGGTGTATCCGGGGCATTTTTACGGGACCTTGCACAGCGAAGTCGAGCGCATTTGGCAGCAAGGCCACCACGTAGTGTTCGATGTAGATGTGTTGGGCGCCCTGAATTTAAAGCGCATTTACGGAGACCGCGCCTTGGCGATATTCATCATGCCGCCCAGCATCGACGTTCTTGAAAAGCGGCTTCGCAGCCGCAAAACCGACGACGAAAAGGCCATTCATGTGCGGTTGGCAAAGGCCGAAAAAGAAATCTCAACCTACCGAGGCTTCGACCGCATGCTGGTAAACAGCCGCTTGCCCAAAGCCCAAGCAGACGGGTTAAACATGGTTTTGCGTTTTTTATCTAAATGAATTTAACTTTTTTGGGCGGCGAACGGGCTTTCGCGGCTACTCCGCGTACCGAAACCGGGCCAGCCCGCGCCCGGCAGGAGCTCCTCGCGTCGCTCTGCCGATCAAGGGCCGGATGCCGTTTCGGTCCTTGCGGGGTAGCCAGCTCAATCCCTGCCGCGGGCCCCAAAAACGACGAAAATCAACCTTCTGTTAAACCCGACTTGGAAGGCGTAACCACGAAGAAAACACATGCAAAGACACAAAAATCGCGTCGGAAAGGGTAGCTACGAATGCAAAAATATGCGTGGTTAAATGGGTTGCGCCGGAGTCGTTGCGAGGGCCTTTAATTCGTGCATTCCTAACTAAGCTGCCCTGATTATACATCGAGCCGCCCAGCCCTGAAAGGGCGAAATATACTAGCACAGGGTGCAGCCCTGTGTATTTGTCCGTTCGTGCATCCGTTCATTCGTGCATTCACCCGTTCGTTCGCGTATTCACCCGTTCGTGCATCCGTTCATTCGTACATTCAACCGTTCGCGCATCCGTTCATTCGTGCATTCACCCGTTCGTTCGCGTATTCAACCGTTCGTGCATCCGTTCATTCATCCGTTCGTTCGTACATTCATTCCTTCGTTCGTTCATTCACCCGTTCGTGCATTCCTAGCTAAGCTGTCCAGATTATGCAGCGAGCCGCCCAGCCCTGAAAGGGCGAAATATACTAGCACAGGGTGCAGCCCTGTGTATTTGTCCGTTCGTGCATTCCTGGCTAACCTGTCCCTAAAACAGGGTGCAACCCTGTGTATTTCAAATCCCACACGATAAGCGGCCAAGCCGCCATAAATTTGTTACTTTTGTGCTGAACGCTGAATTTCGCTTAAGGCTATCGTCGCATGGACTCATTTTCCTACCTAAGCAACGCCTCTCCCGAATCGGTTGATGCCTTGTATCAAGCCTACCTAAAACATCCTGAAAGCGTGGATGAAAGTTGGAGGGATTTTTTCAAGGGCTTTGAATTTGCTCAACAGCATTTTCCTCAAATGCCTTCGGCCACCCAAAACTTTAGCTCTAAAGAGTTTAATGTTATGGCGCTGATTGAAGGCTACAGAACCCGGGGCCACCTGTTTACCAAAACCAATCCCGTTCGCGAGCGCCGAAGCTACAGCCCGAACCTAGCGCTAGAACAGTTTGGTCTTTCTTCGGGCGACCTTGAAACCGTTTTTCAAGCTGGAGTTCAAATTGGAATGGGGCCAGCCAAACTAAAGGACATCGTTGCCTACCTTGACGCGGTTTATTGCCACCACATTGGCATTGAGTTTATGTACATCCGCGATCCGGAAAAACTGCAATGGCTCAAAGAACAGTTTCACGAAATCAGCCACGAACAAACGTTTAACAACCAAGAAAAACTTGAAATTCTTGAGGCCCTGAACCAAGCCGTAGGATTCGAAAAATACGTTCACCGAAAGTTTGTTGGGCAAAAACGCTTTTCGCTGGAAGGCGGCGAAAGTTTAATCCCCGCCCTGGCCTCGGCCATTCAGCGTGGAGCCGAAAGTGGTGTAGAGGTCGTCGTTATGGGCATGGCCCACCGAGGCCGCTTGAACGTGCTGAGAAACGTTTTTCAAAAACCCGCCGCCGAAATCTTTGCTGAATTCATGGGCAACGCCTACATAGAAAGCAATTTTGATGGAGACGTAAAATACCACTTGGGCTACGACGGAACCGTTAAAACCGCCTCTGGGCAGTCCGTTCACCTAAACCTGTTGCCCAATCCTTCGCACCTAGAGGCCGTCGGGCCCGTTGCCGAAGGATTAACCCGGGCCTTTGCCGACCAAGATTTGGGGGGCGATCTGAAAAAAGCCATGCCCATAGTCATACACGGCGACGCAGCCATTGCTGGGCAAGGTGTTGTGTACGAAATGGTTCAAATGTCCAAACTAGAGGGATACCGAACCGGAGGAACCCTTCATTTGGTCGTGAACAACCAAGTTGGATTTACCACCAATTACCTTGAAGGTCGATCTTCTACCTATTGCACCGATGTGGCAAAGGTGGTACAGGCTCCAGTTTTTCACGTCAATGCCGACAATGCCGAGGCCGTGGTGCGGGTGATGCGCCTGGCCGTTGCCTACAGGCAGCGCTACAACGAAGACGTCTTTGTGGATTTACTTGGCTACCGAAAACATGGCCACAACGAAGGCGACGAGCCCCGATTTACCCAGCCTCTGCTCTACAAAAACATCGATAAACACCCCGACATTTACCAGTTGTACAAAAAACAACTGCTGGAGTCTGGCGTTTTAGATGCCGCTCAAGCCGAATTGAAAGAAAAGCAGTATGCGGCGCATTTGGATGAGGAATTGGAGAAAAGCAAGCAGGTTCAAGCCGCTTTTGTTCGGCCTTTCCTCGGTTCCAGATATGCCTCGTTCAAAAAGGCCGGTATTGCCGATGTAGAAAAAAGCCCCGCCACAGGACTTCCGAAAAAGACTTTGCAAATCTGGCTCAATTCCCTGAATTCCTTGCCCGCCGACAAGGCCTTTTTGCGGAAAATCTCAAAAATATTCGCCGACCGGCAAGAAATGGTAAAAACCGACCGCTTGGATTGGGCCTTAGGTGAAGCTTTGGCGTATGCCAGTGTGTTGGCCGAAGGGGGACACGTTCGATTGAGCGGGCAAGATTGCGTTCGTGGAACCTTCTCGCACCGGCACGCCATTGTGCGGGTTGAAGATTCGGAAGAAGAATATACGCCTCTAGACCATATTCCAGGAAAAAAAGGCCGCTTCAATGTGTACAACTCCCTGCTTTCGGAATATGCCGTGCTGGGATTTGAATACGGATACGCCCTTGGCATTCCCTCGGGCCTTACCCTGTGGGAGGCCCAATTTGGCGACTTTAACAACGGAGCCCAAATTGTTATTGACCAATACATTTCGAGCGGTGAAGACAAATGGCATAGCCAAAACGGTTTGGTAATGTTGCTTCCGCATGGGTACGAAGGCCAAGGTGCCGAGCACTCCTCGGCCCGGCTTGAGCGCTTCTTGAATTTGTGCGCCGAATTGAACATGCAGGTGATCAATTGCACCAGTCCGGCCAACTTTTTTCATGCCCTACGCCGTCAATTGCACCGTCCTTTCCGCAAGCCCCTGGTGGTCATGAGCCCAAAAAGCCTGTTGCGCCACCCAGAATGCGTCAGCTCTATCGACGATTTCGCCGGAAAAACAGCTTTCCAGGAAGTTATTGACGACCCTAGTGCTAAAGCCTCGGAGGTAACAACCTTGGTGTTTTGCAGCGGCAAGATCTACTTTGAACTGATTGCACGCAAGAAAGCGGAAAAAGCAAACCACATTGCTCTAATACGGATTGAACAGCTGTTCCCCTTCCCTGCCACACAGGTAAACGCAATAATTGACGGGTATTTAAAAGCCGACCGTTTTATTTGGGTGCAAGAAGAGCCCGAAAACATGGGGGCTTGGAGTTTTATCCTTAGAGCCAACCACAAAAGCCAAAAACGGGTGCTACCACTTGAAGTTATTGCTCAGCAGGCCTCGGCCAGCCCGGCAACCGGCTCGTCCAAAGAAGCTGCCCGCCGGCAAGCCGACATCATCAATCGGGTATTTGAACGCCCGGCTACATCGAAGACCTCATCGCGTACTGCAACCTCAAAATCTGCCTGATTATGATTTTATCCATGAAGGTGCCCAGCCCGGGCGAATCCATATCGGAAGTTCAAATCGCCTCTTGGCTTAAAGCCGATGGCCAATACGTTCACAAAGACGAAGACTTGGTTGAAGTTGATTCCGACAAAGCAACCTTGGCCATTCCTGCCGAAGCCTCTGGCATTTTGCGCATTACCATAGCCGAAGGCGAGGTAGTGAAGGTGGGCGATGAAATATGCACCATCGACACCTCGGCAAAAGCACCCGAGGGCGAAGCCGCCGCTCCGGCACCTGTTGCCGAGGCAAAAGCGGCTCCGGCGGCAGCACCAAGCCCTGTCAATACACCAACGGCCCCGGCAGCTCAGCCCAAGGCCGATGCCATTCCCTCGCCGGCGGCAGCAAAAATCATGCGCGAAAACAACATTAGCCCGGCTCAAATTCCTGGAAACGGCAAAGACGGACGCATCACCAAGCAAGATGTGTTGGCGGCCTTGGCCTCGGGTTTTGCGCCAGTTTCTGCTGCTGGAACGCGCACTACCGAGCGTAAAAAAATGAGCATGCTACGCAAAAAAGTGGCTGAACGCCTTGTGTCGGTGAAAAACGAAACCGCCATGCTTACCACTTTCAACGAGGTAGATATGACGGCCATTATGGCCATGCGGACTCGGCACAAAGAACAATTCGGAAAGGTGCACAACATCGGTCTTGGCTTCATGTCTTTTTTCACCAAAGCCGTAACACAGGCCTTGGAAGCGTTCCCCGCCGTGAACGCCATGATTGACGGAGATGAAATTGTGTACCACCATTACTGCGACGTGGGCATTGCCGTTAGCACCCCAAAAGGGCTAATGGTTCCCGTTATTCGAAATGCCGAGGACCTTTCTTTGGCCGGCATTGAACAGAGCATAAAAGACTTAGCCATTAAGGCCCGCGACGGAAAACTCAGCATTGAAGACATGAGCGGAGGTACGTTTACCATCACCAATGGGGGTGTTTTCGGCTCCCTAATGTCCACTCCCATCATCAATCCTCCGCAGGTTGCCATTTTGGGCATGCACAAAATTCAAGACCGCCCTATGGCCATCAACGGAAAGGTCGAAATCCGCCCAATGATGTACTTGGCATTAAGCTACGACCACCGCATTATTGACGGCAAGGAATCGGTGAGTTTCTTGGTGCATGTCAAAGAATCGTTGGAGAATCCAGAACGTATGCTGTTCGGTGGCAAATCGCCCGAAGAGGTGTTGCTGGGGCTGTAATTCGCCTGTAGGCCTGTTCGGCGCTTATTCCCAGCTGCTGTTTTGCTGATGGCATTGTCTTGCTGCACTTGATGCTATCGTTTACCTTTGTGCATTAACCTAGAAAAATGATACAACGCGTTCAAACATTGTGGATGCTGGCGGCGCTCATCAGCCAGTTGGTACTGGCTTTTCTGCCCTTTGCTGCCGGCCCCGGCTACAGTTATTCTGCCTGGACTTTGCTTGGCCAAGGGCATGTGCTTCCTGGCGCAAGCACCCTGCTTACCGCCTTTGGCATGGGGCTGCTGATGCCCCTTATGGCGGTATTTTTGTATAAAAAGCGGAAAGTGCAGGCCCGGGTTTTGGTGTACGCCCTGGTATCGCAAGGCTTGTTTTCCATTTTTGCTTGGGCCCGAGCCTTGGGCATGGAAGGGCTGAATTTGGCGGGTTCTGCCGGCCTATTTTGGCCGGTTATCAGCATTGTATGCTTGTCGCTGGCCATTCGTGGAGTTATGAAAGACGAGGCCTTGGTGCGCAGCATGGACCGCGTACGGTAAACGCGGGTTGCGACCGTTTTTCGGACTTAGATTTTTTTGGGGGCGGCAGCCGGGCTTTCCGGGTTAGTCCTCGGTGCAGGATTGGGGCACTGCCTAGCGGCCCGTAGCTCCCAAGGTCGCTCGGCCCGCAAGGCATTGCCAGCCAACCTGCCCGCTGCGGGCTATCCACGTCAATCCCTGCCGCAGTACCGAAATCCCTTCGTTTGCGAAATCTGCGAGGCTGCCTGGGGCCATCCTGCCGCCCGGCTTCGTTGGTCGGCCTTAAGAGCGCCGGTTGCCTTGCCCCTTGGGGACAGCCCGAATTAATCCCTGCCGCAGTACCGAAATCCCTTCGTTTGCGAAATCTGCGAGGCTGCCTGGGGCCCAAATTATTGCCAACGTGGGTGGTGTTTCAGGAGTTGATGAACTTAAAAGCTATGGAGATGTAACAGTTGAATTAACTTCGAAATTTTGGACTATGTTCGTTATATCAATTATTATGTTTATTGTCGACATATATTTTGCAAGGAAATTGAATAATATTAATTCGTCCCAAGATAATCAGGGAAATGAAACTAAATAAGTTTAATAATATTAGAATTTCAAAAGAAACTGATCAAGAACAAGCCCATAACAGCACCTAAAAGAAATTGGCGGAAATGTGCTCCGTAGAAAGATTTGTGGTAAAAGAATTTTTCTTCTCCGCAAAAGCATCTCGGTTAAAACCCGCCAACTTCTTTTAGCCGCAAAACGGACCCTGTATTGCGGATGCACTACAAAGCACTTACGGCTGCCCAGTGGGAAAAGGTATATCCCATTGCTATTTTAGACGAAATTCAAAAAGAGCCCTCTTTGATTGAAAGCATTAAGGCGGTTTACGACCAATTTGAGGACCCCAGGTATTTGCTCTTGGGCAGCAGTCAAATCATGCTCCTAAAACAAGTAAAGGAAAGCCTTGCCGGGCGGTGCATCGTTGAAGAGTTGTATCCGCTAACCCTAACAGAAATGCAAACGGATGGCTTTGACGTTCCGGCTCGGCTGTCTGGATTTCAGCAAATGCTAAAGGAATTAAAGCTGCCCAACATGGCCCCTGCTCTGCAAATGGATGCCCGACACCCCCAGATTTTAGCCGCATTTTCTAATTATTTACAGTTTGGCGGGTACCCTGCGCTAACTTCGGAAGGGCTGAGCGATTCAGAGAAAAGGGAATGGCTGCGCAACTACCAACGGACGTATTTGGAAAGAGATGTTCGGGACCTTGCGGAATTCCGGAATTTAGAACCTTTTGTTCGAATTCAAAAAACGGCAGCCCTTTCAACCGGGCAGCTGATAAATTACTCTTGGCTAGCCAAAGAGGCTGGAGTTCAAATCAATACTGCTCAACGGTTTATTCATTATTTAGAGCTGAGTTATCAGGCCATATTGTTGCCCTCATGGCATAAAAATGCATTGAAAAGACTCGCTAAGTCGCCCAAGATTCATTTTTTAGATCCTGGGGTACAGCGCAGCATTGTCGGAAATCTTGAGGGGAACCTTTCTGGCCATGAATTTGAAAGCGCCTTGATTGCCGAAATGTACAAGCAGGCCAAAAACATGGGTTTTACCGGGGATTTTTACCACCTTCGAACCCTAGACGGGCGGGAGTTGGATTTGTTGATTGAAACTCCTGAAGGGTACATGGCCGTCGAAATCAAAAAAAGCAACAGGGTAAATGCAACGGATGCTCGGCACCTTAAAGGATTGGAGGATTATCTTGACAAGCCTATTTTACAGCGCCTTTTGCTTAGCCAAGATCCAGAGGTAAAGAGCCTGGGCAATGGAATTATGGCATTGCCGGCCGCTTTGTTTTTATCATAAATGCTGTTTTGACAGCTGCCAAAAACGTACATGGGTTGGGGAGCCGTTCGCCATTTATGCCGCCCGCGGCAGGGATTGACGTGGCCAGCCCGCAAAGGGACGAGCGGAAGCCGCTGCCGCTAAAAAAGAGCGACCTTGGGAGCTCCTTTTTTAGCCACAGCGGCCCGCTTGGAACTGCGGACTGAGCCCGGAAAGCCCGGCTGCCGCCCAACAAAAAAACGTTTTACCCTTTTGGACCCGGCGTAAAAGCCTTTAAATAATGGGGTTCCAAGTAGGTGGCGTCGGCAAATTTCTGTTGCTCCAAATACTGATTTGCCAGGCGGGCAAAGGCTTGGGCGAAGGGGAGGTCGGGAAGCACTTTGCTGTACCCGAATTCTTGAACCAGTTTTGGGCTGCCATCGCCCGCGATCCAAGCGCCTTCTAAATCGTCTGAACGTTGAACCACCAAAGCCTGGTCGGGGCCAAGCCGCTCGGCACGGTGGTTAAACCGGGCGGTGTACACCTCCATGCGGCGCGCGTCCATAACCGGCATAAGCACATCGTGTTCTCCGGCCTTTTCATTCAAAGTCAGGTGCATAGCCAAGGCCAAAACATCTAAGGTGGGAATGGCCAAAATGGGAACGTTTGCGCCAAAGGCATAGCCTTTGGCCACCGATGCGGCGATGCGTAAGCCGGTGTAGGAGCCGGGACCCAGGGTGATGCCAACCGCGTCGGCTTTGTTTCCGTTCAAGGATTGCTGTGCCAGCACGGTTAACATTGAGGCGTGCTGCATGGGCTCATTCAGTTCGTGCCAGGCTGAAAGCCTGTTGTTTTCGATCAATCCACATCGGCAAACCGATGTGGAGGCGTCCATCAACAGAATGCGCATTAGGGTTCTACCAGTGTTTCGTACAGCATGGACTTGTCGACCACCTGAATAAGGTCGCCCTCTTTCAGGGTTTTAGAAATCAAGGAATAAGGACCAGAAACAACTTGTTTGTAGTTACCTAAGCCCGATTTAATTTCGATGTACTGAAGGTCTTGGATGCCGGTTTCGACTTGGAGCATTTTGGCTTTACCTGAGTCGGCAAAGAAAACATACTCTTTAAAGGAAGCAAGACTTGAGGCGGGTTGGGTGGTGTCGGCGCGGGCAACGACGGCGCCGATGGGAATGGACTTGACGCGTATGGCCCGCCGGGTTCTGATGTCGACCGAAGCAGACATACCTGGCCGAAAGGGCGACATTTTTGAATTTAGCCCTACGAGCAAATCCTGATACGAGGCGCGCAGAATTCGGATACGGACTTCAAAATTTGTAACCTGGTCGGTAGAAACGATGGCATTTTGCCCTGCAGGCGAATTGGCAATCGAGGTAACGACACCTAAGAAGGTTCGGTTTGAGTAGGCATCAACCTCAATGCTGGCCGTGTCGCCCAGTTTCACTTTTACGATATCGTTTTCGTTTACTTCAACCCGGACTTCCATGTTGCTTAGGTTGGCAATGCGCAGCATCTCGGTTCCGGTCATTTGGGCGGTACCCACCACGCGTTCTCCTTTTTCAACACCAAGGCGTGAAACGACGCCATCCATGGGCGACAAAAGTCGGGTTCTGTTTAGGCTTTCGTTAGCGGCTTTTAAACTGGCTTGGACGCTGCGCACATTGTAAGCGGCACCATCGACGGCTTGTTTGGCGGCTTTAATTTCGTTTTGAGCCACCAAATAGGCCGATTTGCTTTGTTCGTACTCGGCCGAAGAAATGGCCTCTTTTTGGTACAGTTTTGTGCTGCGCTGAAAAGCCAGTTCCGCTTGTTCAAACTGAGCTTCGGCTTGAGATTGACGGGCTTTTGCCGAGGCCAGCCCTGATTGAGCCTGAAGGACCATGGCCTGCATTCGATCGCTTTCAGAAGCGTAAATTTCGGGGTTGATTTCCATCAGAAACTGACCTTCCTTTACGGAATCGCCTTCGGCTATAAACAAGTCAACGATTTCACCTGAAACATCTGAGCTTATTTTCACTTCGACCTCGGGCTGGATTTTGCCGGAGGCTGAAATGGTTTCGACGATGTCGCGGACGGCTACGCTGTCGGTGTACACCATTTCACCATCGGCTCCGCCACATTGAACAAAAAACAGGCTAAGAAATGCGCTAAGGAAAAGAAAGAGCTTTTTCATGGTTATTTGGCAAATCGTTGGCCCTGATAAAATTCAAGAACCAGGTGTTTAAAAAGGGCGTCAAACTGTGCGATGACGAATTCGGCTTCGGCGTTAAAGAGTTTGGTGGTGGCATCGTTTAGTTCGAAGGCATTGGCGGCTTGGGCTTCAAACCTACTTTGAACATAGCTGAAAGACAGGCGCAGGGCCTCCACGTTTTTTCGGTTGGCCTCTAGGCTTTTTTCGGCAGCTTGGGCGTCGGCCCAAGACCGGTAAATGGTATTGCGTAGGGTTTGCCGTTCCTGTTCTAGGGAAAGTTCGGCCCCAATTAAACTCAACCGTGCGCGTTGAACGGCAGTTCGAACACCCAAGCCATTAAATACTGGAATGCTAAGGCTTAGGTTTAGGGTTTGAGAATTGTTTAAGCGAACTTGATCTAAAAAAGGTATGGGGGGCGATGTTGGGTCAAGGGGGTTTTGTTTTCGAAGGCCAGAATAAACCGTATTGATGCGTGCTCCGGCAGAAAGGCTCGGGAAATAGGAACCCCTTGTTGCCCAAAGGGATTGGCGGCCCGCGGTAACCCGAGCTTCGGCCGCCTGCAATCCAGGCCGCTGCCCCTGTGCCGTTTGAAACAATTGGTCTGGGCTTAGATTTGCGGCGGTTTTTGAGGAAACCTGACGAAGCATCTTTAAGGTTTCTGCCGTATCTAAGGTCAAATCGGGGCCGGGCAGATTTATGGCTTGGCTTAAAGCCAGTTTGGCCAAAACCAAGGCATTGTTCGCCCGAACGGCCTGAATTTCTTGGGTTGAGCGTTGGGCTTCGAGCAAAAGCCATTCTCCTTTGTTAAGGGCGCCGCTTTCGTACAGCACTTTGGTACGATTGCATTGGGTTTGCATTAGTTGAACCTGTTTTTCGGCAATTTGTGCCCGCTCTTGAGCAAAAACGGTTTGCAGAAACAAGTCGGCGACGTTTAGGTACATGTCGTCCAATGCCTGTTGAAAATCAAGGTCCGCCGCCTCTTTGGTGTTTATTGCACTGCGAAGCCCGTAGTACCTTTGCAAACCCCCGAACACAATCAAATTGGTAGATGCTCCTGTGAAAAAGGTGCTGTAATTGTCGTTTTGAAGGGTAAGGGAGTTTGGGTCAAAGCTCAAACCATAATTCTCAGAAAAGTCGGAACTAATGTTGGCGGTAGGTAGCATTTGTGCCCAGGCTTGGTGAAAACCTGCCCGAGCTTCATCGACCCTTAATTTAACCTGCTTAAGGCTGATGTTGTTTTCTTGGGTATGTTCTAGGCAGCGCTGAAGGGTCCAGACTTCTTGTGATTGGGCATAGCAGGCAGAAGCACTAAAAAGCAACAGGCTGAAGAGCCTCCCGACGTTAATCATAATGGTAAAGGTCTATATTCCATTCCAATCTTGTAAGAAATCATGCGTTAAAAAGTTAAAAGTATGAGCCCTATTGCCACGTTGTTTGAACATCGAAGCCGGCCTTTAGTTCAAAAACCTTTGTTGTTCGTTCGGTTTTCTCTGGGAAAAGTCGTTCTTTCCAATGGCCTGGCGTCCATCGGCCGTCTTTGTTTTTATCTGTAGTTTTTACTAGCCTATAACGGCCTGTGGGCAAAACCGCGGTGATTTTTCGGCTGCCCATTGTTGGTCTGAATGGGATTCGAATCTCTGGCTTTCCTTCTGGTTCTGCCCAAACCAAGGCTCCGTTCTGCATTTCCATTTCAGGAAGGTCAATGGTCCATTCCACAAAGTCGCCCGGTTCCAATGTTGCTTCTCCGGCAGGGATGGGCAATGAAAACAGGTCGATCAAGGCTGCGCTATCCCAAACCAATCGGGCAGATTTGCCTGTTTCAAGGTCCAGATTTAAATACAAAATGCCCTGCTGCAAGCTTGCTTCCACAGGAAGGCTGTCGGTAGGTGTAAACAAATGAAGTCCCTTGGCATTAAAGGTTGAGAGTGGCCGGTCGTAGCTAAGGGGCCAAGGATTTTGGGCTGGCCCCTGCAGGGTTGGCTTGCTTAATTTGGGGGGCAGGGGGCGCCCAGAAGGAAAAATTGTGCGCTGTATTATTTGTCCGTCTATTGAAAAAGCCAAATCCAGGCTGTCGGCTTGATTGAAATTTGGAAGCCACAGCAAAAAGGAATCTGTCGTTCCCTCGGCCTTTTGCAGCAAAAGGCCGGGCAAATCTTCTACGGGGTTTTGGATTGCCATTTTGGCGGCGGGGCGGCTTAACTTAAAGACCCATTTGCCGGCATACAGTTCCTTGGCCGAAGTTAAGTACAAAGAATCTGGCTCCTCCCTAAACAGCCAAAGCGTGTCGATGGAGTAAGGGTTGGACGGTTTGTTTTCAAATCCAACCCATTCTGAGGCTGGGCGGTTGTACCGCAAATCGGGCGAGGGTTCTTTTAATCCGAACAAAAAGAGGGGCTTTGATGGCAAATAACGAAGGCGTGCCCGCCCTGTTGAATCGGCAAGGGCTAAAAAGTCAGGGGCAGGCGGTTGGGAATCTGAATTTATGTCTTGATTAAAGGCCAATAAGGCGGCTCCGGGCATCGGAAGGCCTGTTTGTGCGTCTAAGAGGACGCGCTCCATCCAAGCTGAGTCTAAAATGGGGCCGGTTGAAAAGACCAGCCGAAGTTGGTTTGCTGGATTTCCCTCGGTAATATCGCGGATGGCCTCACCGAAGGCAATTTGATAGGTAGTATTCGGCCTAAGGCTATCTTGAAGTTGCAGCAGTACGGATTTGCCCCGAACTGAAATTTTTGGAGGGTTTTCTTGAGGTGGGCTCACCTGAACTTCTCGATCGGGATTTTTAAGGTCCACCCATTCGTCAAAGGTTAGGGTTATGCTGCCAGAATGAACATTAATGGCAAAGGTGTCGGGGGTTGATGCCCGCAAGGTTGGGGGCCGCTTGTCCACTGGACCTCCTGTGGGCATTACAGGATTAGCGCAGCCAAGCACCAAGGCAAGGCTTAGGAAAAAAAACAGAATTAAAGGATGCTTCCTGCCCATTTTTTGGCCAATAGATCCAAGAGGTGGCGCAGGTACCTTTCATCCATGTCTCCGTAAAAATTAAAGTCCGTTGAATCCATATCCAAAACGCCGACCAATTGATTATTTACGGCAAAAGGTACTACAATTTCAGAATTGCTGGCGGGGCTGCAGGCAATGTGCCCAGGAAAATCATGCACGTTGGGCACCACTATGGTGGTTTGTTGGCTCCAGGCGGCTCCGCACACTCCTTTTCCGAAGGGTATTCGGGTGCAGGCTACGGGGCCCTGAAAGGGGCCTAAAACAAGTTCCTGACCCTTTACAAAATAGAATCCAGTCCACCAGTTTCCAAGGCCTTCGTGCAAAAGAGCCAACAGGTTTGATGCTGCTGGCAGAAAAAAGGGCTCGTCTTTAAATACGCTTTCTGCCTGTCGAACCAGGTGTTTGTAGGTGGCTTGCCTGTCCACGCTGTTGAATTAGCCGCCGAAGTCGTCGAAGGCAACATGCTCTGGGGGAACACCCCAGTCGTCGCACATTTTAATGACCGCTTGGTTCATCATTGGGGGGCCGCAAAAATAGAACTCTATTTCTTCTGGCTCGGGGTGTTTGCTCAAGTAGTTGTCGATAAACGATTGGTGAACAAAGCCCAGAAATCCATCGCCGGGTGCATCCAACGATTCCTTAACCTGCCAATTGTCTTCGGGCATGGGCTCGGAAAGAACCACATAAAACTTAAAGTTGGGGAATTCTTTCTCGATTTTCCGGAAATGGTCGATGTAGAATAGTTCTCGTTTGGAGCGCCCACCGTACCAATAAGACACTTTGCGGTTGCTTTTTAGGGTGTGGAACAGGTGGAAAATATGGGCGCGCAGGGGTGCCATACCGGCTCCGCCGCCCACATACACCATTTCTTTCTCGGTGTTCTTGATAAAGAATTCTCCATAAGGACCCGAAATGGTTACTTTGTCGCCTGGTTTGCGGCTAAACACGTAGCTGGAGCAGATTCCGGGGGGCACATTCATCCATCGGTTGTTGGCCCGATCCCAAGGTGGGGTTGCAATCCGAATGTTCAACATAATGATGTTTCCTTCGGCGGGGTGGTTGGCCATAGAATAGGCGCGAAAGATGGGCTCTTTGCTGTCTAAGGTCAAATCCCAAAGGTTGAACTTATCCCAATCTTCTTTGAACTTATCTGGACCCGCAGGATCTTCGGAATTTGGAGTAATGTCGAAGTCCCTGAAATTGGTTTTGAATGCCGGAACGTCAACCTGAATGTATCCTCCCGCCTGAAAATCGAGGGTTTCTCCTTCGGGCAAGCGCACGATAAATTCTTTGATAAAGGTGGCAACGTTGTAGTTTGAAACAACTTCACACTCCCATTTTTTGATTCCAAAGATTTCTTCTGGAATTTGAATGTTCATGTCTTGCTTCACCTTAACCTGGCAGCCTAGGCGCCAGTTTTCTTTGATTTCTTTGCGCGAAAAGTAAGGTGCTTCGGTAGGTAGGATGTCTCCCCCACCTTCCATTACCTGACAACGGCACATGGCGCAGGTTCCACCACCACCGCAAGCAGAGGGCAAGAAAATTTTTGCGTTTCCGAGGGTAGATAAAAGTGTGCCTCCTGCAGAAACCTCAATGGGTTCTTGGCCATTAATGGTTATGCGCACTGGGCCTGATTGAGTCAGCTTAGACTTAGCAAACAAAAGCAGGGCCACCAGCAAAATGATGATGGTTAAGAAGACGGCAACGGCCGCAATCAAAAGAGTCGTGGTACTTGGGCTCATATGGTTATACTGCTGTCAAGATTAAATTTTAATTCCGCTGAAGCTAAGGAATGCGATGCCCATTAATCCTGTTAGAATAAAGGCAATTCCAAGGCCACGCAGTGGTGCTGGGATATTAGAATAGCGAAGTTTTTCGCGGATGGCGGCAATGGCAACAATGGCAAGAGCCCAACCAACGCCGCTACCTACGGCATAAACGGTGGCTTGGCCTAGGCTTGGAAAATCCTTTTCCTGCATAAACAGAGCGCCACCTAGAATGGAGCAATTCACCGCGATCAGGGGTAAAAAGATTCCCAAAGAGGAATACAAGGCAGGACTAAATTTTTCAACGGCCATTTCTACCAGTTGAACCACCGCTGCGATTACCGCAATAAACATAATAAAGGAAAGGAAGCCCAAATCGACTTTGGCCAATTTAGGGCTCATCCAAGCCAAGGCTCCCGACTTTAGCAGATAATTCTCAAGCAAGTAATTTATGGGAATGGTTACTGCAAGCACGAAGATAACGGCAATTCCAAGTCCAACGGCCGTATTTACTTTCTTAGATACGGCCAAATACGAACACATGCCTAAGAAGTAGGCAAAAATCATGTTCTCGATAAAAATAGACCGAACGAATATGTTAACTAGTTCCATTTCTGTAATAACTAAAGGTTAATTGGCCTCGATTAGTTTTTGGTTTTTGCTGCGTTGAATCCAAATAATGATTCCAACCATAATAAGAGCCATTGGAGGCAGAACGAACAATCCGTTGTGCTTGTACCCTAAATCAAGGGCCCACTGACCAATAATAGGGAAGCCCAAAATGCTGCCGCTTCCAAGCAGTTCGCGAACCACTGCAACGGCAACCAAAATAAGGGAATACCCAAGGCCATTCCCAATGCCGTCTAAAACGGATGGACCGGGCTTGTTTGCCAAGGCAAACGCCTCTAGGCGCCCCATAACGATGCAGTTGGTAATGATTAGGCCTACAAATACCGAAAGTTCTTTGCTCACGTCGTAAGCATAGGCTTTAAGGGCTTGGTCGACCACGGTAACCAGGGCGGCAACCACCACAAGTTGAACAATAATGCGAACTCGACTTGGTATAAAGTTCCGAATAAGCGAGATAACAAAATTACCCATGGCCACCACAAAAATTACACCCAAACACATAAATAGTGCGGGCTTAACCTGAACGGTTACCGCTAAGGCCGAGCAAATACCCAGAACCTGCACCGTAATGGGGTTGTCGTCGTTCAGCGGATCGGTTATTAACTTCCGATCTTTTGTGGTAAATAAGGGTTTGCGCTCCTTTTCAATAGCAATCGATTCGGTACTCATGGTTGCTGGTTTGATGCGTTTGTTTGCAAATTTGCCTGTTGAGTTGCGGGGGCAATGCCCGCTTTTTTAATGTATGCGTCGAAGGCTTTAAGGTATTTTTGCAACATATTGCTTACCCCATCTGAGGTAATGGTTCCTCCCGAAATTCCGTTTACGACATGCTTGTATTCTTCAGACGTTTCAGAGGTTTTTCCTTTTTTCTCAACAAGCACCCCGCGAAATTCATTGTTCTCGTATATTTTCTTTCCCTTGGTCAATGCAAATTGGTCTTGGAAAATAGCCTGCTTGATTTCCGCACCCAACCCTGGAGTTTCTCCTTTGTGGTCGAAATTGGCATAGAATACAGAGTTTAGATCAGACTCAATGGCTATGTATCCCCAAATTGGGCCCCAAAGACCGGTTCCGCGCATACCCAAAATGTAGCGAACGGTTGAGCCGTCTTGGAAGATAAACATGGGATACAGCTGTTCGGCTTCGGGTTTTTTCAGTTCTTTCGACAAATCCAATGTAAATGCATCTTGTCCTTGAACTTCTTCTCCTGCCGAGTTGTACACCTTTGATTCTTTGATGTATTGAACGAACATCTGGTCGGCTTCTTCGCGGGTTAAGGTTTTACCCATTGCGGCCGACAAAATGTTTTGGCGCTTCTCCATTTCGACGCTCTTTTCGTAGGGTTTGTTGGTGATTTCAAACACCACGGTGAGCAAAACGCCCACCAATACGACCAGCACCGCCGAAAATATCAGCGTGTAGCTGTTGCTTTCTTTATTAACCATGGGTTGCTACTTTAACTCGTTTCAAACGGCGGTTGATGTTTCCTTGAACCACATAGTGGTCAATCAACGGAGCCATAACGTTCATAAATAAAATGGCCAGCATCATGCCTTCTGGGTATGCGGGGTTCAGCACCCGAATAATTACGGCCAACACTCCAATTAAAAAGCCATAAATGTATTTTCCAGTAGGTGTTTGCGAGGCGGTTACGGGGTCGGTGGCCATGAAAACGGCACCAAAGGCGAAGCCTCCAAAAATCAAATGGTAATAAGGAGGAATAGCCAAATATCCATTGTCTGGAAAAGCTCCGCTAAATCCATTCAATAAATAACCCATGGCTAAGCCGCCCAAGGCGACCGAGGCCATAATTCTCCAACTTCCAATTCCGGTAAAAATTAAAATGGCGGCTCCGATTAAAATAGCCAATGTGCTGGTTTCGCCCACAGAACCGGGAATTAAACCGATAAATCCAGCCCACAAGAAGTCGGCTTGCGAGGCAAACGACTGCCCGCCCATGGCTGCAACTTCTCCGCCCGATTTGGCAAACTGCGCCAGAGCCGTTTCGCCGGTATATCCGTTTACCACTTGTTCCCCAACACCCGAAATCCAAACCTTATCGCCCGAAATGTCGGCAGGGTAGGCAAAGAACAAAAAGGCCCGGGCGGTTAGTGCCACATTCAAAATGTTCATGCCGGTTCCTCCGAACACCTCTTTGCCAATAACAACGGCAAAAATAACGGCTAGGGTTAGCATCCACAACGGTAAATCTGGAGGGCAAACCAAAGGGATCAACATTCCTGAAACCAAGTATCCCTCGTTGATCTGGTGTCCTTTAATAATGCAGAAAACGAATTCAACGCCCAAACCTACTCCATAGGATACAATTACCAAAGGAAGCACCTTCCACATTCCATACATAAAAATGTCCATAAAGGCGGCTTGCTCGCCAATGGCCAAGAAATGTTGGTAACCTACGTTGTACATTCCCAGCAGCAAAGCAGGAACCATGGCCAAAATAACCATAGACATGGTACGTTTTAGGTCAATCCCATCGCGGATGTGAGCACCCTTGTGGGTGGGGTGTCCGGGGGTGAACAAAAACGTAGCAAAACCGTCAAACAGCGGCCAATACTTCCTCCATTTTCCGCCTTCGGCAAAATGGGGTTCTACATTCTCAACTAAACGTTTTAGTGGTTTCATAGTACCAATTCCGTATATCTATCGTTATTAGTGATGAACAGGTTCTTTGCGGCTATCAACCAATTCGCCGTACAGCAAATCGTGGGCGGAACGCACCATAGATTGCGATTCGATTTTAGATGTGCACACAAACTCGCACAAGGCAAAATCTTCGGGCGAAACCTCATAAATACCCAGGTTTTCTTGTTGCTCAATGTCGTCATTGTGGATGGCTTTGAGCAACTGAACGGGGTAAATATCCATTGGGAAAACCTTTTCGTATTCGCCAGTAACCACAAAAGCCCGGTGTTCTCCGTGCATGTTGGTGGTTAGGGCGTACTTTTTGCCTGGGGTAATCCAGCTGAAGAAGGTACGCGACAGGCTAAACTTATCAAATCCCGGAGCCGCCCAGCCAAAAAACTCTCTGTGCTTTCCTTCGGGAATAACGGTTACTTGGTGGTGGTAAAAGCCGAGGTATCCGTCTTGGCCCACCTCGTCGCCGGTCAGCACGTTTCCAGAAATAATCCGGTTGCCAAATTCTGTCTCGGCCAATTTTTGGTCTTTTAATAAGGAGGCCATGCTGCTGCCTTGAATGGTTTCAAGGTACATGGGTTTGTTGACGCTTGAGCCGGTCAAGGCAATTCGGCGGCTTCCGTCAAAACGAGCTTCCAAAATTAAAGTGCCGATGCGGGCAACGTCCTCTGCATGAACGTACCAAGCGAATTCGCCTTTGTTTAGAGGCGAAATGTGGTGCAATTGAACACTAACGCTTCCGGCGGGGTGCGCACCACTAAAGGCCACGTTTTCGGTGCCCGAAAAAGCGTTGGCCCAGCCAGCAGAATTTGCTTTGGTATGAGTGGTTAAGAACACTTTGGCTCCCGAAACCTTAGCCAAAACTTCTAGGCCCTTTTTAAAGGCTTCCTCTTTGCCTTTCAACAAGAACTCAACCGAAGGAGCCAAGGGGGCCGAATCGAATCCGCTCACTACAACCGCTTTGGGCTTAATGTCGGGAAAGGCAACCGCATCAAAAGGTTTGGTACGGATAAAAGCCCATGCCCCGTGGTCGCATAGGTAATGGGTAAGTGTATCGGCATCGGCGTTTTGAGCGTCAATGCGGGGAAATTCCAAGGACCTAACCGATTTGTCTGCCAAAATTTTGATGCCAAGAAGCACCCTTTTGGGGCCGCGCACCACTTCAACCACTTCGCCACTTACGGGCGAAACCACCTTGAAGTCGGGATTGTTTTTGTCGAAGAAAAGGGGGCTTCCCGCCAACACTTCATCTCCGGCCTGAACCAAGGTTTTGGGTTTAATTCCTACAAAGTCTGTAGGTTTAATCATCACCGTATCGGACACCGATGCGGGTTCTATACTCAGAGCTGCTTCGCCCACTAGTCGAATGTCAAGCCCCTTTTTAAGGTGAATGGTTTTTGCCATGCCTTTGTGTTGTAACTTAAGTTGGGTGCAAATTTAGAAATATCTCAACATGAATTTGTTTCTACAGTGGGTTTTAAGCATTTTATTTTTTACCTGCTGATGAACCCATGTTTTCAATAGAAACGTCCTATGGTAGCAAAGGGTTTAGAGGCTGGTTTTTTTAGATTGGGTTCAGGATTTTTGGGGGCCGCGCCCCTGACCGATACGGAAAGCCCACAGGGGGGCGGGGCGGCCGGAGCGAGGGGGCGACCTTGGGAGCCACCGCAGCCCGATGCCGCCACCCCCACGGCACCCGAGGACTTGCAGTGAGGGCAGGAAAAGGCGCAAAAAATAAAAAAACTTTGACTAAGCCCTTGCGAGTCAGCAATTCTCTTCCGTACTTTGCAAAAAAACAACTATGAAACTCGCTTTTTCAACCCTGCTTTTAGCCCTTGCCTTTTTGTTCAGTTCCTGCGAAAAATCCCCTACCGACTTTTTGGTGGAAAAGCCCTGGGAAGTGCAATCTCTAACCGCCATGGGCACCGATATTCTGCCTTTTATTTCGCAAGGCCAACCGGTGTCGTTGATTATGGACCGGGAAGGAAATTTTGACCTAGACCTTGTCGTAACTCAAATTACGGGCACTTGGTCCTTGTCGGCCGACGAAAAACAGCTGATTGTGGAAGGTCAGGGGCAAACCACCACTTGGGATATTCAGACTCTGAAAGAAGGCGAACTGCGCATGAGCACAACCCTTGATTTAGGAGGACTGCCCCAAAATGCTCAGCTGTACGCAACTCAGCCTTAAGCAATTATCCCACATCGTTGCCAATACCTGTTCCCCAACCCTTGGGCTAGATGTTTATTGCCCGTTGGAAAAGTATACCTTTGAACAAAACCAAACCATGAATATTGAAAAAGACGCGGTGGTGGGCATAACCTACACCTTGAAAGAAGCAAACAGCGGGGAGCTTGTTGAAACGGTTACCCAGGCGCAACCCTTTTACTTTTTATTTGGATTCGGGAATTTACTTGACGAGTTCGAAAGGCATTTGGATGGAAAGTCGGCCGGCGAAGCCTTTGATTTTCAGCTGAGCCCAGAACAGTCATATGGGCCTGTTGACACCGAGGCGGTGGTCGATTTGCCGGTTTCGGCATTTATGATTCAGGGGCGTTTTGCCGAAGAATATGTGAAAGAAGGCGAAATCATTCAAAAGCAGGACCCCGAAGGGAATGCAATGCCGGGAAGGGTCGTGAAGCGCGGACTGGAAACGGTTACCATTGATTTCAATCACCCTATGGCGGGCAAGCACCTTCCTTTTGCCGGCACGGTGGTTGAGGTGCGCGCAGCCACGGAAGAGGAGCTGGACCATGGGCACGTGCATGGGCCGGGCGGGCATCATCATTGATTGGGAGAGGTTTTAGATTGTTGAATTTGGGCGGCAAGCGGGCTTTCCGCACTACTCCGCAGGCCCCGAAAGGCTGGCCCAGCTGGTTTGCGGGGGCTCCTAACGTCGCCTCCGCACCTAGCGGGCCAGGCTTCGGCTCCTGTGCGGGGTAGTTGCGTCAATCCCTGCCGCCACCCGTGGCCGTTTATCTTTCCGCAACATCCGGAAGGTTGAACGTTTGCCGGCGACGGGCCGACCAGCCCTGAAGGGGCGAAATACCCCAGCACAGGGTGTAGCCCTGTGTATTCAATCAATCATTCGTTCGTTCACTCGTGCCTACCCCGGCGCAAAAAATTTAACCCGGAACATTCCTGGCTACCCTTTCAGACGCATTTTTTGAAGAGCGTAATTTCACCAGGAAGATGCCCTCTCTGGGGCATCCGGCAAACATTTTCTTTATCCCTATTCCCTAGGCATCAGAACAAGTCGTTCCGGTTTGCTTCCTGCCCAATTCAAAAAATATATCCCCGGCGGAACAGCCTTTAAATTCAATTCCGGCTGCAAAATAGCACCGGAATACCACGCTCTTCCTTGCAGGTCGGTAATGCACAAAATTTTTCCCATGAGCTGCTCCGAAAAATGCAGCATGCCAAAACATGGATTGGGGCCCCAGCCCAAGGCACTTGGTTCTGTAAAACCCAATCCTTGAAGTTGCGACATGGCCGATGAGTACCTTGAGCCAATGTATGGCTTTACTGCCCAAATGTCGCTGTTTGTACTAAAGTTCTGGCTCCAGCGCTGCTCGTCGCCCAAATATCCACTAGAACCATTGTAATTCGGGTCTTGAGCAATGAAGGGCTGAAGTCGGTTGCGCAGGCTATCTAGGCGGGGAAATAGATGGGTTGAATTAAAAACGCTGCCCAGAAACTGTTCAACATAGCCTTCGAAGTCGGCACGAAACTCCGGAATAGCAAGCAGTTTGTTGGTTAAAGGCGCCTCGGCATTGTTGCTGCCCCAGTCGTGGATGTCCCGATCGTCCGCATCTGGACACACATTCCAGTGGATACCAAAGGTGTTGTCCATGTCGTAAGGGAAGTATTCCCAACGGTTAAACTGGGGAACGTAATACAGGTAGAAGTTGTTTTTGTTGTAGTAGTAATTGTCCCAATGTCCTATTAGAATTTCCATTGCCAGCGATTTCAAATACCCTTGCACATTGAACCGGCTTTCGATTCCTGATTTAAACTGTTGGGCAGATGTTTGATTGATGAATTGGATTAAATCAACCAAACCAGAATAATCGTCTTGGGCCAGCAGCGTTTTTAATTCGTAAGCCCTTTCATTTAAGGGCGATGGGTTTACGATGTCTTTGTAGGTTTGTTCTTGACTGCCTTCCCAGGCCAGGTCGGCGGGCCAGGTGCATTTGAATAAGGGGCCTACCGGATTGCTTCCAAACCGTGTCTTCACAAAAAGTTCGTCGGCATATTCAGCAAGAATGCGCAAGCCTTGGTATTGCCCATTGATGTACACCGCTGCGGGATTGCACCTAGGAACATGCACCCCTGCTTTATCCATTAAATAGGCGGCTGTAATTTCCCTTGCCATGGATGGGTCGTTTCGGGATCCGTTCAGGGCTATATTCCGTATTCCTTGAAGGGTTTGGCCAGGCTGCCAATGGTTAAAATCCAAGCGATAACTAAGTTTTCCGGCCGGGGCGTTGCGCGAGGTATTTCCCCTAAGACGAATGGCGACCTGGGGCAGGGTATCGGCTTGGTCGTAAACAACAGTACACATGAATTCCCTGTTGGTCCAGCGTTCGGCCGAACTCCAAAGCAAACTAAGCGAATCGGGAGCAATTTGAATGTCAACCCTATGAACCTGTTCGTCAAACAGGGTTCCCGTTAAGGGGTAAATAGCCTGTTGGGCCACCGAAAGCAGGGGGCTCGTCAGGGCCAAGAAAAGGAAGCGCAAGCACATAGTGTCAAATGTACACAATTCGTGCTTGCTTTTTCAAAGCATTACCAAGAAACAATGACCTGTCCGTGTCCCGACTGAAACCCAGAGCTGTTGTTTTGGTTGGTTCCGGTGTTGTAAGACCCGCCACCGCCGCCGGCTCCGTTGCAATTGGTACCACCGCCGCCGCCGCCCGAATATCCGCCGCCGCCGCCACCGCCGTGGTTGCCGTTTTGGCAGCCATAAATAAAGGTGTCGCCGCCACCACCGCCGCCGAATCCGCCGGTTGAATTTCCTCCCACTCCGCCGCTGACAATGGCTTGCCCGCCGTTCACTCTTGGGGCCGAACCGCCGCTGCTTAGGTATCCTGCTCCGCCCCCGGCATTTCCCCAGGCTCCGCTGCACAGCGAACCGCTGCAGGTGCCGATGGCTCCGCCGTTGCCGTTGCTGCCCGCGGCTCCGCCGCCGGTAAACATGCCCGCCTGTGCGGTATTCGAGGTGGTTCCGTGGCTTTGAGCATTATTAGAATACGCATTGTTGTGCCCTGTTCCGCCGCCACCGCCAGCTGCAATGAGCAAACCGGTTCCGCGTTTCACAACGAAGCTGCCTCCACCGCCGCCGTTTCCTACCGAGTTGGGTGCCGACAGGCCTTGCTGCCCAACCAAAATGTCTAAGGTGTCCCCGCCCGAAACCGAAAAAGTGCCAATCATGCGGGCTCCTTTTCCGCCGCCGCCGCCGCCTTCGGCTCCACGGGCTTGCAAAGTAACCGATGTGGTGCAGGCGCCCACCACAAACATTTGCCAGTTTCCGTTGGGCCCTGTGGACGTTGCATTGAAGGTTTGAGTGCCCGATTGATAAACGCAATTGATCACCGTTACCTGAACCGTGTCGGTGGCCGAACACCCGTTCAGGGTTCGGGTTAGAATAACGTTGTAGGTTCCTGCTTGGCTCCAGGTAACCGATGGGGTGGCCGAGGTGCTGGTGGCGGGGTTGCCTGAGGCAAAGCTCCACTGATAGGTTCCGCCGGTTTGCTGGCTGCTGAAGTTGGCTGGAGAATTCAGGTAAATGGCATTGGGAACCACAATGCTCGGGTTCACAAATACACTATTCACCGTAAAAGAAGTTGGGGCTGAACTGCCACAACCATTGTTTGCCGACACCGTAATAGTCTTGTTTCCTGTACTTGTGTCGGAATTGGCCGTCATCAACAGGCTATCTTGTCCTGAGGAAATTTGCCAGCCTTGGGGAACAGACCAAGTGTAATCAACCGCACCCAAAACAGAAGCTATGCTAAACTGAAGGGCCGTATCGCCTGGACAAATGTTGGCCGGTCCAGAAATGGTTGATGGAGCTGGAGGCGGGTTTGTGCAATCGCAACGAACATTGTTCCAACCTCCCGGAAAATACACCTGCACACAATGCACAGTGCTGTTGTAAATTTGAAGACCTACCGCAGGACTTGCAATGGCATTGCGTTGGGTTGTGGTTAAGCGGGGCATAAGCAGGCCCCGGTCGTTAAAATTTACCTCCAAACCCGCACTTGAATGGGGGGTGGTGGTTTGATTTGATATTACCACTCCTTGACCAAATAGGAATATTGGAAACAAGGAAAGGGTTAAAAGCCAAGGGAATGGGTTCATTTTTTTATTTCGAAGGTAGGAAGTTTTCATTAGGGTTATTTCGCTAAAGCCTTAATAACACGTTCGGGTTGAATGACCACGTCTTTCATAAACAAAATATAGGGAAAACTGCTGTGCCGCTTATTTGCTTTAAAATAGTCCCGAATTTGCTTTAGGGATAAAGCCGATATGAGAGATAAATTTAGCTCCATTTCTGAGTTGGTGTCATTGATGAAATCGTCACTGAAATCAGGGGCAATTAATAATGTTTTTATGATACTATAGCCATTTGTCATAGCTACCTTTTTATATGAAATCAATTGCCTGGAAACAGCCGAGAACTTGTTGTAGCCCTGATCCTTTGATGTTTTACATTCCACAAGAATCAGGTTCTTTTCCCCCAAATTGATGAGAATGTCAATTTTGTCTTTTGCCGTATTTAAGGTTTTCCTTAACTCCTCATCAACATTAAAACCAAGTTCTTGAAACAACTGCTTTGTTAGCGCTTCAAAAATCAAACCCAATTCCGCTTCTTTTATCTTTAATCCCCTTTCCTTAATAGAATGCAAATCTCGATTTGCAATATCCACATACCCCTCTAAAAACAAATTCTGAGTGTCGGTATAAAACTCTAAAATATTATCTAAGAGACTCCCTCTGCTTTTTGCCCCAACCGAATTTATAAAACTCTGAAGGCTAGATTGATTAAGAATATCTAATACGTCCCTTGGCTTAATATTATAATTAATCAAGCCCTCTCCTGAAAGCTGAAAATCGTCCTCCAATTGAAATTCTTTTAAAAAAATCAGCCGAAATCCAGCAACGCTTGAATCTAAATCGTTTATTAACCTGTTGTAACCATCTAAAGAAATGCCTATGCGCTCATCATTATTTAGGTCCTCAAAAAATTCTATAATGCTGTTAATTTTATCTTCAAGCGTACTTCCTTTTAATGGAGCCGCTATTTTTAGGCTATTACCCCAAAAATCATTTAACCATTTCTTTTTTTCGGTAACAGAAAGGGGTTCTTTATGAATGTCGTCAATCAAGACCTTTTTGAAATTTAGGCCCCCATTAATAATAGACCTTATTTTGTCATCAAGTCCCTGTTTAACATCTAAATTATGCTTTCTACAAATTAGGTTAATTTGGGGCTCTTTAAGCGATCGTAATACCCTTCTAAAATGTTTGTCAGAAAGGTCCTTGTTTCTAATTTTTCTTAAAATTTCGACTATTTCGTCAGGAACATAAATAATGTTGGTTTTTTTCGAAAAGAATATTACACCGATGTTTTTTAAGTCATTAATTATCAAATCTATATCCTGCTTAACAATTGGAATCACCAAGTAGTTTATTTTTTTTACTTCTTCTTGAGACAATTCCAAACTTTCCCTTAAGGCATTTAAAATAGATTGTTCGTCCTGACTAATTTTCTTGTCCCTGTTGTTTGCAAAGTCGTTGTTATAAGAAACTTTAAGGCAATTAAGGTAGATATTATAGTCTCTTTTTCTCTGATTTTCAATTTCTGATTTTTCCGCTTCTATTTGCTCTTTAAGAGTCTTTACCTCCTTCTGAATATGTTTGATTTCGCTTTCGTAAAGTTTAGAGAACCAAACATTCTTCATTATTGAATTACCATCCCGAATTAAAATATCAATTAAAATATCAATTTGCGATTCTGTATTATTGAATTCTTTAATTATATGATTTTTAAAGGCTTCCTTTACCAAGTTAAAAACTAGGGATACTTCACGATTGTCTGCATCCTTTAAACCATTTGAGGATTTTCCTGAGAGTACATTTTCGATTTCCTTTCCACTCAAGCCCGTCGAAGAAATGAGAGAATCCAAGATTTTGATGAAGGCATTTTTTTCAAATGAATTTAATTGCTCAAGTACCCTTTCTAATTTCATAAAAAATGTATAATGTTTAGCCAAAAATAGGGTTTTTTGTCCGTTTAAATAAATTCGATTGGCCCCTTCTGGGTGTTGTTTCAAACGATAAACTCCCCCTCTAAATTCGTACCTTGTACCCGAATACAAATCAAACGTTGCCTGATTATGATGAACCGACGTCGATTTCTTCGCCAAACTGCCGTATTGGGCGCTGCGGCAAGCCTTGCCCCGGGAATGCTTTCAGCAGAAGCCCTGCGCGATCCTAAAAAAAAGAGCGACGCACACCTATGGGTGGTGTTTTCGGGAGGAATTGCCTTGCATGTTCCAGATTTAGATGGCTGGAACGTGCATGAACAGTGCCCCGTTCCATCTCTTGGGCCGGTTGAGTTCTTTCAAGCCCTAAATTACTCAGGCTTTGACCCCCAAAAACACCGGGATCTTGCCAACCACGCCTTAACCCAAAACGGATTTGACTTCTCGATAGGAGCCCTTTTTAGCAACAAAAGCGGTGGACTGGCCGAAGACCTGGCCTTAATTCAACAGGTTCCAACATGGATTGAAAAACACAAGCAGCTGGCGCTGATTTTGGCAGGCACCGAGGCGGCCCATTCTAGCCTGAAACGCTACCGCTTAAATCTGGAATCGGTAGGAAAAGCCTTAAGCCAAGCCTTTCAGGTTTGTGGCGCCCGACCCAGCATTACCCTTATTTCGCCCTTAGGCCGAAACCGAACGCCCAATTCCATGGGCGGTTTTGACCACCATCACCCCGATTGCCTGCGCGAGGGCTGGCTGGCTCGCTTTTCTTAATGCCTTATTTGGCCCCGGCCGCGCTGCCCTTGTAGCCAAGTTCTGTCGATGCCGATTCTATAAAACCCCAACCCAATTTTGGCAAGGTCGCCTCGGTTGCCATTAGAATGACAACGTCGTGGGCGGCCAACTGCTCCTGCAAACGGAGTTGTTTAACGGTAGTCGGGCTTTTAAAATGCTCGGGATATACTTCGTGGTTGTAAAACCAAAAGTGCCCAGGATTAAAACTCCGCGATATTCCAAAATTAAACAGCCCCCAATAAAAGCTGTCGCTAATCACCATTACCGCCGGCCGCTGCTTGCCTTTTTCCAATTCAAATTTTAAAACCGGATAGGCCATCGGAAACGATTTCATGTCCCATAAAAGGTTCATTCCGCCCGCTATGTCGTAGTCGCTCCCCCGGGGCTGATCCCATTCTACCCGATCCCAAGATATGCGGGGCAACCTCCAGCCGCATTCCTGTTCAATGCGGCGAATCAAGGAGTCGCCCGCCAATGCCATTCCATACTCACTCCAATGAATGCCGTACTGGGGGTAAAGCGGGTACGCCGATCTTGCCTTTTGTTCCAAAAAATAGGTGTGGAAATCAAGAACGGGTATGCCTTGCCGTTGCGCTTCGTGCAGGTAAATTTGGTGGTTTGTGGTTCCGCGCTGCCGCACACGATCTTGGGGAATGTACTCGGAATAATACGAACCCTTGCCCGCAGCAAACACCAAGAGCAAGAGCTTGCCTTGGCGTTGCAAGGTTTCGCTGATAAATTCGAGGCGGTCCATGCGCCGGCGAATGCTGTCCCTTCCAATGAAATCTGAGCCATAGTAGGCCTTTATGTAGTTTTCTTCGAACAGGTACCGCTGTTTTCCTACAACCACCCCTTTGGCTCCGGCTTTGTTAAATAGGCTGTAGTTGATTTGGTTGTTGGTTCGTATCCACAGCGGCCGAAACCCTACATGGTGGTTTAACCATGCTTCGGATTCAAGTTGAAATTCCGCATCCCACCATACTTTTAATCCCAACACAGGGATGCCGGGCTCTTCAATTGCCCCTTGAAGTGGTTTTATTCCTATGGGAGCAAACAAACCCTGAAAGGCTGGCAGCGCCAACAAAAGCAGCCAAAGTCCCCAAACCCATTTCCCTATGTTGCCCTGCTGCTTCAAAACCGAAAATAAATAAAAGGATTAAAAGAAAATCCGGCGATGCCCGACAGGCACAGCCACCACAATACCAAAGAAATGGACGAAAGCAACACATGGCGCCGACCGCTGTGTTCTGCAAAATATACCGCATTTTGCAGGGCCTGCCCTTTGGGCAACAAAACCCAAAAGGCGAAAATCAAGGCCGGCAAAATCCGGGCCCACACTTCTGCTCCTGCTGCAACAGTCTGACCCCTTTCAAAAGCAAACAGCCTACCCATGAATTCAAGTGCTTGATTCAGGTTTTCAATACGGAAAAAAGCCCAGCCCAGCATCACCAAGCAAAAGGTAATTAGGCGCGGAAGCCAAGGGCCCATTTTTTGGTAAATTCGGAGTAAAAAACTGCGTTCAAGCACCAAAAAAAAGCCGTGGTAGGCTCCCCAAACCACAAACGACCAGGACGCTCCATGCCAAATGCCCGAAGCCAAGAATACCAACCACAAATTCAGGTAGGTTCTCCAGCCCGGTCCTCGGTTTCCGCCCAAGGGAATGTACAGGTATTCGCGCATCCATGCACCCAAGGTCATGTGCCAGCGGCGCCAAAATTCGGTGATGCTGCCCGACACATAGGGGTTGTTGAAGTTTTCGGGCAAACGAAATCCCATGGTCTGGGCCAGCCCCAAGGCCATGTCTGAATAGCCGGAAAAGTCAAAGTAAATTTGCAGGGTGTAGGCCAAAAGTCCCAGCCAGGCCGAGGCGCTGCCCAGCCCCTGAACTTCGGTAGCAAAAACTTGGTCGGCAAAGGCCCCCACATGGTTGGCAATAAGCACCTTTTTGGCCAGGCCCAAGGCAAAACGGTACAAACCTTGAAGCCGGTTGTCGGCGGTTTCGTGCTTCTGCCGGTCTTCTATTTGCCCGGCCAAATCGTGGTAGCGAACAATGGGGCCTGCTATCAGCTTCGGGAACAGAATAATATAAAGCTGATAATCCCAAAATTTGCGCAAAGGCCGGTGCACCTTTCGGTACACATCTACCACGTAGGTTATGGTTTCAAAGGTGTAAAACGAAATGCCAATGGGCAAAACAAGTTTGGTCCAGTGAACGCCCTGCATGCCGCCCAGGGCAAGCACTCCATTTAGGTTTTCAATAAAAAAGTTGGAGTATTTAAAGTAGAACAGCAGGCCCAAATTCACCAACAGCGATAGGGCCAGCAGGGACTTTCGCTTCCAGGCTACTGCCATGGAATCCATAAGGCGAACCAGATGAAAATCAAGCAGGGTTGTACCCAGAATAACAAAAATAAATCGGGGGGCTCCCCAGCTGTAAAAGACAATGCTGAACAGCAAAATCACCACATTTTTTGCTTTGCGGGGCGCCCTGGTATAGCAAAGCAAAAAAAGAGGCAGAAAGTAGAGCAGAAAAACAATGCTGCTAAAAACCATAGGGCAAAGAAACGGAGAATTGCTCGGTTTTAAAGTTGGAGGATTGTGGGGGGCGGCAGCCGGGCTTTCCGGGCTACCCCGCAAGGGTGCCGAAGCCTGGCCCGCTAGGTGCGGAGGCGACCTTGGGAGCCCCCGCAAACCAGCTGGGCCAGCCTTTCGGCAACCGCGGAGTAGCCCGGAAAGCCCGGCTGCCGCCCAAAAACTCAAGAAAATTCGGTTAAAACGCCATTCCGAACTGCGCCCCCAACGAAATGGGAATTCCGGAACTGCCCTGCAAGGTGTTGCTTGCATTTAAACGGGCCGAAAATGTGGGCCCCGCATAAAAAGATAGCCCCGAAGGGCGGGTGTGAACCATGGAAAGCGACAGCGACCCAGACAGGGTAAAAGGATTCAATCCCTGTATTTCGCCCACCTCAGCCTGAGCTTGGTCGGAATGGGCTGTGGCCCGGTTGTACATCAAAAGCCCCGGAAAAACAAAGGCCTCGGCCTGCCATGACCAAGCATTGGGCTTAAGCCCCCCGTTCTTTTGGGGCCTAAAGCTAAGCCCCAAAGCCAAGGAAATCTCTGAGCGCTGTACATCTATTCTCTGCATGGGCGAGCCCAACAGCGTGTCGGCATTCAAAACCTGTGCCTCTGATTCGGGAGCAAAATAGTCGATGTTCATGGTCAATCCAGAAACAGGGCCCAGGGGCGAGATGATGTTGCTGTGCACCGGACCGCTGGCGATGGAATTCAAAGGAGCATAGTGCAAGGCCCCCCGTGAAAACGTGAGTTGCTGCCAATTTAGGTTTATTCCGGCATTTAAACTCCAGTGCTGGCCCATGGGGCAGCGCAGTCCCAGCTGAATCCAGGTTGTCTGGGCACTGGGGTCGGCAGCCGTGGCTTTTCCTAAGGCAACCTGCTGTGGCAAACTGTGCGAGGTTGATTGAAGGCCCCAGTTTATTCCGGCACGAACATCTAGGCCCACTCGGCTCGACCTGCCTGCGCGGGTCGTACTAGGCTGTTCAAAATGGGAATAAATCCCCTCGGCCTGCCGTTGAATTTGAATCGGTTTGGGTCGCTCTTCAACCCATTCTATGAGCCCAATTTGTTCGGCCGAACCTCGATTTTCCGAAAGCCCAATCGCTGTTTTGGTGTTGAAGTTGGGTTCTTGACCTGGAAAACCCGGCTTGCCTATGTTGGTTTGGGTGGAGTGCTCCGCCAAGGCCGGGGCATTGGGCCCCAATTTGGCCCTTGGTCCTTGAATTTTTGGGCCTTCGGGAATAAAGTCAAGCACCTGGGAAGATGGACTGGGCAGATGGGGGGCATCGGGTACGGATAACCCCGACAGCATGGCCAAAATCAAAACGGAGGCAAAGGCAAAAATCCGTGTCGGCCAGGCCCATTTTGCCTGCGTTGGGGCGG
>Ga0194129_10001549_pt1 | contig 37484 bp, 38 predicted proteins | sample TA2KigCa35mmetaG_FD_150862 | JGI IMG/M metagenome (GOLD analysis project Ga0194129, IMG submission 150862) | Freshwater microbial communities from Lake Tanganyika, Tanzania - TA2015038 Kigoma Deep Cast 35m | ecosystem: Environmental > Aquatic > Freshwater > Lake | place: Tanzania: Lake...
CCGCGGCCGGGCGGTGAAATCGCTGAGCAGCAGCTGCTCGCTGCGGCTCCACTGCGCGGCCGCCTGGTCGTAAAGGTCCTGGGTGCTGATGGCGTTGCTCATGGTGGTTCAGGCTGCGGCGGGCATCGCTTTGGCCCGCTCATGCAGCCAGCCCCAGAAGGCATCGCGCAGGGCGAGAGCCTTGCGCATCCCCTTGGCGAGATCGGCACGACCCTGGGCTGTGGCGGCGAAATCGGTGGCGATCGTCTTGAGGGTAGCCTGGTGATGGTCGTCGACGGCGGTGTGCAACGGGAAGAACACGGCGTCTTCGGGGCTGAGGCTGCCGATCCGATCGATCGCATCGACGAACGGCTGGTAGATCGTCTGCACGATCGTTTCGGTGCCCAGGCCCATGGCGCCGAGCGCTTCGGCCGGTGAACCGTTGGTCAGAATCGAGAGGAACAGCTCCCGCCAGCACACCACTTCGATGTGGTCATCGGCGGCATCGGTGTTGTCGACCCCCAGGGCCCGGCGGAACCGCTGGAACAGCTGCGGATGGGGAATGCCGACGATCCATTCGCTCTGCACGCCGCACTGCTGCAGTTCAGCCAGCTCCTCGTCTTCGTACTGACCCGATTCCTCGGTCAGGTTTTCGAGCAGGGCGGCGCGGTGATCGGGGCGCTCCAGCTTGGAGATCAAGGCAGTGAGGTAGCGGGGAAAGTGGGCGGAGTAGCCGTAGTAGTGACGGGCAAAATCGGCCAGGGCTGCGGTGCCGTCGGGCAGGTCCCCCGACGCCAGCGCCTGCAGGTACGGATGGTTGACGGCGCGATGCGCAAGCGCTTCAGCGGCCAGCGCATCGACGACGGCGCCATGCTCGCGCTGGTCCTTGGCGGCCACGTCCTGCAGGCGGCTGCGTTGCAGACCGGCCAGGCGATTGATCAGCTCGTTGAGTTCCAGCGGCCTGTCGCTGAGGTGCTGGAAGGTGGCCTCGCGGTCAAAGGCCAGCACGGTGCTGGGGCTGCTGACGACCACGGTCGCCGTGCGCGGCCGGTTGTCGAGAAAGGCCATCTCGCCCACCACGTCGCCGGGCTTGAGCGCGATGCTCAGCTCTTGCCCGTTGAGGCTGGTATCAACCCGCAGCTCACCGCTTTCGAGCACGAACAGGTTCTTGTCAAAGCCCCCGCGCGCGATCAGCACTTCCCCGGGCTCCAGCTGGCGCCGCAGACCGAGTTGCTGCAGCGCCTGCTGCAGTTCGCTGGGCAGGGTGTTGAAAAAGCTCATCGATTCAGGGGGTCTGGGGATCTTGCGCAAAGGCGACGCCGCCGCCGGCTTTCAGCCGTGTGCGGGAGTCGTAATCGCCTAGCACGGCTGAGGTCAGTCCGAAGTCGGTGATCGCCAGCAGCGTCAACGGCTCGCTTGCCGAGCGGTTTCGGCTCTGGTGCACCACCCAGCGGGGGACGTAGGCCACCGCGCCAGCTCCCAGCACGGTGGTCTGCTGGCCGATCTGGATCTCGGCCTCGCCGGCGAGCACCACAAAGATCGACTCATGGGCGTGGCGATGTTTCTCGTTGCAGCAGCTGCAGCGATCACCAACACCCGCGGGTCCATGACCTGGAGGCCGGCAAATGCCAACTTTTCAACCTGAAAGTCGATCTCCAGGCGCGCATTGCGGTTGCTGTAGTGCAACCCCACGCCTGCGGCTTGATCAGTTGACCATTGGCATTGCGACGGTTCTGGCGCCTCAACCCGGTGCTGGGCAATGTTGGCGAGCAAGTGCTACAGATCCACCCGACGATCGCCAACCTGCCCGCATTATGTTGGTGCCTCAGGCGCCTGACAACGCCTCCACGGGCATCGTGCTTTCGGAAAGCAGGCTCTTGAGCGTGTCGCCTTCGATCACCTCCTTGTCGAGGATCTCCATCGAGATGCGCTCGAGCAGATCGCGGTTGTGCCGCAGGATCGCCAAGGCCCGGTCGTGGGCGCGGTCGACCAGGCCCCGCACCTCGCGGTCGATGGCCTGGGCGGTGGTGTCGCTCACGGCGCGGCGGGGGTTGTTGGTGCCCCCCAGGAAGCGGCTGCCGCCCTGCTTGTCGTAGGCCAGGGGGCCCAGGGTTTCGCTCATGCCATAGGTGCCCACCATCTGCTCGGCGATGTCGGTGGCGCGCTGCAGGTCGTTGGCGGCGCCGGTGGTGACCGCCCCAAACACCACCTCTTCGGCGCTGCGCCCCCCCAGCAGGGTGGCGATCTGGCCTTCAAGGTCGTCCTTGGAGTTGAGGAAGCGCTCTTCGGTGGGCAGCTGCAGGGTGTAACCCAGGGCGCTCATGCCGCGGGGCACGATCGAGATCTTGGCCACCTTGCTGCCGCCGGGCATCAGGTGACCCACGATGGCGTGGCCCACCTCGTGATACGCCACCACTTTCTTTTCGTCGGGCTGCAGCACGCGGCTCTTCTTCTCGAGGCCGGCGACCACACGCTCGATCGCTTCATTGAGGTCGCCCTGCTCAACGCTGGTGCGCTTGGCGCGGGCGGCCAGCAGCGCCGCTTCGTTGACCAGGTTGGCCAGGTCAGCGCCGGCGAAGCCAGCGGTGGCCTGGGCGATGCGATCGAGATCGACCCCGCCGGCCAGCTTCACCTTCTTGGCATAGATGTCGAGGATGGTGCGGCGACCGCTGAGGTCGGGGCGGTCCACCAGCACCTGGCGGTCGAAGCGGCCCGGGCGCAGCAGCGCCGCGTCGAGGGTTTCGGGCTGGTTGGTGGCGGCCAGCACGATCACCGGTTTGTCCTTGGCGGCGAAGCCGTCCATTTCGGTGAGCAGTTGGTTGAGGGTCTGCTCGCGCTCGTCGTTGCCGCCAACCACACCCATGGAGCCGGCACGGCTCTTGCCGATGGCATCGAGCTCGTCGATGAAGATGATGCAGGGCGCCTTCTTCTTGGCTTCCTCAAACAGATCCCGCACGCGGGCGGCACCGGCGCCCACAAACAGCTCGACAAACTCTGAGCCGCTGATGATGAAGAAGGGCACGCTGGCTTCGCCGGCTACGGCCTTCGACAGCAGGGTCTTGCCGGTGCCCGGAGGGCCCACCAGCAGCACACCCTTGGGGATGCGGGCGCCGATGGCGGTGTAGCGCTCAGGGGTCTTGAGGAAGTCGACGATCTCGGTGAGCTCGGCCTTGGCCTCGTCGACGCCGGCCACATCATTGAACGTGACCCGCGATTCCTCGTCGGGCACGTACACCTTGGCCTTGCTCTTGGTGAAGCTCAGGGCGCCCTGGGCACCGCCCATGCCGCTGCGGCGTGCAAAGAACTGCAGCACCAGGATGAAGATCAGCGGGGGCACCACCCAGCTGAGCGCCGTGGTGATGAAGCTCGGCTTCTTGGGGGGTGCGGCAGCGAATTCGACCCCGTGCTGCTCCAGCCTCTGGGGCAGATCCATGTCGAAGATCGGCGTGGTCGAGAGCACCGTGGGGGCGTCCTCGGCCGGTGGCGCCTTGAGCTCGTAGCGGATCTGGTCGCTGGTGATGTAGGCCCGTTTGACGTTGTTGTCGTTGACCTGGTCGATGAACAGCGAATAGGGCACCCGCGGCACCTGCGTCGCAGGATTCGGCAGGAAATTGCTGAACAGCAGCAGCACGCCGAAGCCGATCAGCACCAGGTTGACGATGCCGAAGCGCCGGTTGGGCTGGTTCTCGTCCTGACGGATGGCCATCGCGGGCTGCCTCCACGGGCGTGTTGGCGCCCAAACTAGGGCCGCCCAGTGCGGAGCCGTTCCGCCTGTGGGGTGGGTTCCCGAACGCATGTGTGGACGCTTTGCCCTCGAGAGCCCGCTGCCGGTGCTGCAGCAGCGGTTGCAGGGGGAACTGCCGTCGGGGCTGGCGGCACACTATGCGCCCCGCGCGCTGATCAGGCCTGGCGAGCCGGTGCTGATCCAGCACCAGGAGCATGGGCGCCTCGAGACGGCCCTGGTGCTCTGGGGCCTGGTGCCCGACTGGGTCAAGGACCCCCTGGCACCGGGGCCTGATGGCCGCGCCCGGCCCAGGCCCTTCAATGCCCGCAGTGAAACCGTGGCCGAGAAGGCCACGTTTCGCGGCGCCTGGCGGCACCGGCGCTGCCTGATCCCGGCCGATGGCTTCTTTGAGAAGGGCCATCGCATTGCCCGCGCTGATGGGGCGCCGTTCTGGCTGGCGGGGTTGTGGGAACGCTGGATCGGTCCCGATGGCAGCGAGCTTGAGAGCTGCTGCGTGCTCACCACCCGCCCCAATGGGCTGCTGGCGCCGTTGCACGACCGCATGCCGGTGCTGATCCCCGAGGGTCTCGAGCAGCCCTGGCTGGACCCGGTCGACGGGCCGGGCCTGCGCGCACTGGAGCCCCTGCTGGAGCCGTGGGATCCGGCGGGCTGGTGTGTGACGAGGTCGACGCAGGCGGCGCCAGAGCGGCTAGACCGGTCCCAGTTGACTCTGCCGCTGTGAGCCTTGCCCAATTAGATGCCTTTGTGGCGGCGGCCCGCCTGGATCCGCAGTTGCAGGGGCAGCTGGAGCAACCGCTCGAGCTGGCCGACTTTCTGGCCCTGGCCCGCGGGGCGGGATATGCCGTCGACGAGGCCGACGTGATCGCCGCGCAGGCGCGCGCGGAGCAGGCCCTCAGCGATCAGGAGCTGCAGCGCCGTGCGGGCGAGGAGGCGCGCAAGCTGCGCCATTTTGTCTATGGCTGAACGCGTCGCCGAGTACCCAAGGCCGCCCGAACTGCGCGCCAGCCACGACAGCGTGCGGGTGGAGGCGTTGGGCCAGGTGCTGTGTGACACCGTTGCTGCCGAGGGCGAGGCTGGGCCGCTGCACGTGTTCAAGGTGTGCGAGACGTTTCACCCGCCCACCATCTATCTGCCGCCTGCGGCACTGCGGCTTGAGCTGCTGCAGCCCGCGGCCGGCCGCAGCTTCTGCGAATGGAAGGGGGTGGCCCGCTACTTCGATGTGGTGGTGGCTGGTGAGCGGATCAGCAAGGCGGTGTGGCAGTACCCCGAGCCCACGGCCGCCTTTGCGCCGATCGCCGGCTGGTACGCGCTGTATCCAGGGCTCATGGATGCGGTCTGGCTGGCGGGCGAACGGGTGACACCCCAGCCCGGCGGCTTCTACGGCGGCTGGATCACCTCACAGGTCGAAGGGCCTTTCAAGGGAGACCCGCGCCATCCGGAGCTGATCTAAGCCCGGGCAGCGGTTGGGCCAGCGCCGCGCCGTGGCGTTCGACGGCGGCGGCCATGGCCAGCAGCAGCTGTTGCTGCAGCGCCAGGGCCTGATCGAGGTCGCTGCTGCAGAAGCACTGCAGCCGCAGGTGCAGGCCGGCGGCGTCGATGCCCAGCGCATGCACCCGCTGGGGCAGCTCGGGCGCCACACCAGGGGTGTGGGCCAGCTGGGCCTGCAGCTCGGCGGTGATGGCTTCGATGGCGCCATGGTCCTGGGGGCGGAGCAGCAGCTCGAGCACCAATTCGCGCTGCGCACGGCGGCGGGCGTTGATCACCGCCTGGCTGGCAAACACCGCATTGGGGATGTAGAGCGGTTGGCGGTCGGGGGTGAGCAGTTCGGTGTAGTAGGCGCTGATGCGGCTGACCGTGCCCTGCAGGCCCTGCTCGGGAATGGTGATCTGATCGCCCACCACAAAGGGGCGGTTGATGTAGAGCATCACGCCGCTGAGCAGGTTCTCGATCAGGGTGCGGGCGCCGAAGCCCAGGGCCGCCGCGCTGAAGCCGCTGGCGGCAAACAGCACTCCGGCCGAGACCCCCAGCAGGCGCAGGCTTTCGACCACACCGATCAGCACCACGGCGGCGGTGATCAGCTTGTTGGTCAGGTCAAACAGGTACTGGCTGCGGCTGCTGCCCGGCGGCCACAGCCCCTGGTGCTCCTGCACGTGGCGCAGCAGCACCCCCTTGCAGCGCAGCAGGGTCCACATCAGCCCCAACGAGATCAGGGCGTTGCGCACCTGCTCGCCGCTGCGGGGTAGATCCACGCCCAGCTGTCCGCCGAGCTCCAGCAGCCACCAGCTCAGGCCAGCCAGCAGCACCGTGGCGCTGATGCTGAGGCGGCAGCGCAGCAGCAGCCGGCGCCCCAGGCTGGCGCTGCCGTTGCGGCGGCCCAGCAGATCGAGCAGCAGCCAGCTCAGCGCAGCAGCCCCCAGGGTGCTCAGCAGGAGCGGCAGAGCCAGCAGGTTGAGGGCAGCGGCGGTCATGGCCCCTCCTGGGTGAGCGTCCACAGCAGGTCAGCGCCCAGGCGTTGGGGCTCGGCCGCCTGCCAGGGCGGTAGCTGATCCAGTGCCGTGAAGCCCAGCTCGCCCAGCGGCGTGCGGGAGGGCACGCCGCCCAGCAGTTTGGGGGCGATGACGGCCGCCACCTGCTGCACGCAGCCTTCGCGCAGGGCCGCGGCGGCCAGCTCGGGGCCGCATTCCCACAGCACCTGATTGCACCCGCGCGCCGCCAGGGCATCGAGCAGGGCGGCCGGGGTGCAAGTGGGGAGCTCCAGCGTCTGCACATCCGGGTGGGCCGCAGTCAGGGCCGCCAGCCGGGCGCGGGCGTCTGCATTGGCCTCGGACTGGACCTCGGGGCCGTGGGCGATCAGGGTCGGGGCGGCGCTGGTGTCCCACAGCTGGGCGCGCTCGAGCAGCTCCAGGCTGCGGCTCAGCACCACCCGCAAGGGCTCGGGGCTGCGCTGGCCGCGGCTGCTGAGCAGGGGATCGTCGGCACGCAGGGTGCCGCCCCCCACGATCACCGCGTCGCACTGGGCCCGCAGCCGGTGCACCCAGGCCCGGGCCGGCGGTCCGCTGATCCACTGGCTGGCGCCATTGCTCAGAGCGGTGCGGCCATCGAGGCTCATCGCCCACTTGAGGATCCCCAACGGGCGGCCGGTTTGGATCCGATGCACAAAGGCGCGGTTGAGCGCCTGGGCCTCGGCCTCGGCCACTCCGCTGATCACGTCGATCCCAGCGGCGCGCAGCTGGGCGAGGCCGCCGCCGGCCACCTTGGGGTTGGGGTCGGCCATCGCCACCACCACGCGGCTGATGCCCGCTGCCAGAACGGCGTCTGTGCAGGGGGGCGTGCGGCCGTGGTGGCAGCAGGGCTCGAGCGTCACCACCAGGGTGCCGCCTTTGGCCCGCTCCCCGGCCTGGGCCAGGGCGTGCACCTCGGCATGGGGGGTGCCGGCCCGGGCGTGAAAGCCCTCACCCACCAGGCTGCCGGCGCCGTCGAGCACCACCGCCCCCACCAGCGGATTGGGGCTGGTGCGCCCCGACCCCAGGGCCGCCAGCTCCAGGGCGCGCCGCATCCATGGCAGCCACCGCTGTGCGTCAGCGCTTGAAACGGGGGGTGGCACTGGAGAGGTGGACGCCATCGGTTGGGTTCAGGACTCCATGCTCGCGTTTCTGGCGTTGCTGCCCAGAGTTCTGGTTACCTTCTTCTATGCCCTGGCGGCTCTCCTGCACTTTTTTGTCGATGGAACCCCTGCAGCGCCCAACCAAACCGAAGCGTCCTCTGCCCTGCTGGGTTGGAGCCTCGCGGCCTTTGTCCTGGCGTCAGCGGCTCTCCTGGTTGATCTCGGCCTTGAGTGGGACCGAGGACATGATCGAAGAGACCGCCAGGTTGAGAGAAGAGAACGCCAGGTACTACGACAGGATCGAGAAACTCGATACCGCCGATCGGTTGCGGAGGTCCTGCTCGAGCCAACCGATGTCAACCTCAAGCGATTGCGCGAGCTGATCGACAGCGAGTTCTGATCGTCGGGGTTGGCTCAGGCCGCCTCCACCAGGCTGCGCCATTCGGCCACCACAAACGGCGGCACCGGCAGCTCCACAAACACCCCCGGCAGGGCCAGGCGCAGTGGCCGGTCCTTGCGCAGGTCGTGGATCAGCGGGGTCAGGTCAAATTCGGCGGCGGCGTCGCGACTGTCGGCCGCCAGCTTGGGGTTGGCCGTGGTGATGTCGGCCAGATCCCAGTGGCGGCGGCCGGCATTCACTTGCAGCGCGGTGGGGTGATCGAGCCGCACCTTGCCCGGATAGCCGACGATGCGCAGGGTCAGGGGGCTGCCGGGGGGGCCGCTGCGGTAGGCCACCACCTGCCAGCTCTGGTAATCCAGATCGCGCAGGCTCTCGAGGCTGCGCACCACCGGCGTGCCGTTGTCGTCGGGGTGGCTGTGCAGCTGGGCCCAGCTGGGTTGGGGCGCTGCCAAGGCCACCGCCAGGGCCAGCACCACCGCCCCCAGGGTGGCCCATGCCTTGCGGCAACGCAGCACCATGCCAGGCGTCCCGTCGGGGCTTGGCGTCATCGTTCGGCCTCCGGCAGCAGCTGCGGCCCAGCGGGAATCGCTTGCCAGTCGGTGTGGGTGGCCCACAGCGCCCAGATCGCCATCGCTCGCAGGTAGTGGCAGGCCCGGAAGGTGCCTGCCGCCGTGATCGCCTCGGGGGTGCGGAACTGCAGGCCGCCGCCGTACACCTGCTGCACCACGGCGCCAGTGATCGCCAGGGCGGTGTTGGTGTCCCCCATCAGCCGGTAGTAAGCGGCCAGGCCAAAGTTGATGCCGGTCCACACCTCCAGCGGGTGGGTGCCGTTGGGGTCGAGCGGGGTGCCATCGCGGCGCAGGCCGTTGGCCACCCCCAGCCTGCCGCCCTCGAAGCGCTCGAAGCAGGCCTCCTTGACGGCGTTCAGGGTTGAGCGGGCGCGCTCATCGGCCACCACCGCAGGCAGCCCCAGCAGCCGGGCATAGAAGTCGCCGCAGAGCTGGTCGGCCATCACCACCGGCGTGCCGCTGTCGGCGTCGATGGTGTAGTACTCGCCGTTCCAGAGCAGGGCGTCAAAGTTGGTGCGGCTTTGCTCCAGCCAGTCACCGAAGGTGCGCTGCTGGCCGCTGGTGTCGAGCCCCAGCTCCAGCTGCAGCCGCTGCGCCATGGCCAGGGCCGCCTCCAGGGCTGCGATCCAGAGGGCGCCGCAGTAGGCGCTCACCCCCTTCAGCGGCCAGTCGTCAAAGGTCTGGTCGGGGGCGCCGCCGTTGTCGGGCAGGCCGTCACCGTTGGCGTCAAAGGTCTTCAGATAGGTCAGCGCTTCGACCGCCGCCGGCCAGCAGTCAGCCAGAAAGCGCACGTCTTCGCCGCCGGGTGCCAGCTTGAACGTGCGCCACACCTGCAGCACGTAGTCGCTGGCCAGGTCCTTCCAGAGGTTGCAGTCCTGGTAGGCGGTGTAGTTGGTGGCGTCCCAGGGCCGCTCGTTGGGGGCGCCCAGGTCGTGGGGCGTGGCCCCTTTGACCTTGCGGGCCGCCTCGACGCGTCCCTTGCCCTGGGTGAAGTACCAGCCGATCGGACGCGGGGTGGGGTCGGCGGCGGGAATGGCGCGGGCAAAGCTGCGCAGTACGGCCTTGTCGAGCTCGGGCCACAGCTGCAGCAGGGCCAGCGAGCCGTAGAGCCGCACGTCGAGGCTTTCGTACCAGGCGTAGTCGAGGCACTCGAGCACCCCGAAGCGGCCCACCGGGTCCTCGGGGCTGGCGGCGCTCCACAGGCTGCCGCCACTGGTCAGGTCGTAAAGCTCATTCAGCAGAGCCATGCGCAGTGGTTCGGGCAGATCAGTGCGCTGCAACACCGGTTGCTGCCAAGCCTCGATGGCGCGGCGCCAGCTGCGCAAGTGGGTCAGGGCCTCGGCGGCGATGGCGGCGGCGTTGTCGCCACCGGCACCAAAGAAGTCGGTGTAGCGCCGCAGGGCCCGGGTGCCCGTGGCAAAGGCGGTGACCGGCAGGTCCCAGCTGATCACCATGGGGATCTCAACCGTGGCGCCGGGTTCAAGCCGCAAGCGCACCGCCAGGGCCGCGCTGCTCGCTTCACCGTCGCGGCTGCGGCGGTCGTTGTTGCTCTCGGGAATGGAGCCATCGGCTGCGAAGGAACGCCACAGCTCGGCGCCATCGCTGCACGGATCCCAGCGGCTGCAGCGCAGCACCTCGGCGCTGATGCCGGCAGCGGCCAGGCTGGTCTCGTCGGGCACCGCCAGGCACCACTGACCCTGGCCCTCGGCGATCGGCGTGGAGCGGTCGCCCTCGAGCAGCACGGCCTTGAGGCCGCCCTGGTCATGCCAGCGGTTGCGCTGGCCTGTGCTGCGGCCGATGGCCGGCACGTAGTTGTGCTCGGGGCTGCCGTCGTCACGGAAGTGCACGGAGGCCGACGGGTCGGTGTTGGTGAACCAGCCCACGGTGTTGCGCCAGCTCAGCAGCAGCGACAGGTCCAGCGCCTGGCGGGTGGGGTTGTGCAGGCGCCACACGAACACCGCCACCGGGTAGCTGGTGCGCTGGTAGTCGCCCGGCAGGATCGGGCTGAAGGCCTCGCAGCTCACCTGCGCGTCAAACACCCCCTCGTAGCTGGTGCGGCTGATGGGGTAGCGGGCTTCGTAGAGGCCGGTGCTGCGCTCAGGGGTGCTGGCGGGGTACCAGCTCCAGGCGCTCAGAGGCTCGTCGGCATCGGGCCTGGAGGCATCGCGCTCCGGCTTCACCGCCAGGGCATGGACGCGGCTGCTGGTGCCATCGCTCTCAAACAGGGCGAACTGACAGTCGGGAAGGGTGCCGAACCAGTGCTCGCCGCCGTCGAGATGCCAGAGGTTGAATTGGCCATCAGGGGCGCGGCCGATGCAGCCGGCACCAAAGCCCCCCAGGGGCATGCCGTGGTTGGGGCCGTCGTCGAGGTTGCTGGCGTAGCGCACCGTGTAGGGCTGCTCCCAGCCCAGGCCCAGGGGCCGGCTCCAGGCGCAGTTCAGCGCCCCATGGGCGTGCGACCGGGACGGACTGGGTCCTGCCTGGGCCCTGCGGAAGGCCCGTTGGAGCAGTCCGGTGAGCCTGGAGAGACCAAGACGTGCCATCGGGTCGGGCCTGGGGTCAGCGTGCACTGGGCGTCAGCTTGTCAGACCCGGCGGTTCAGCGCTGCGGGCGGCCCTGGGTCTCGCCGGCCTCCTGGTCGATCAGGGTGTCCAGGGTCACCGCCGTGCGCACCAGGGCCTGGTAGCGCTGCAGCAGCCGGCGGTTGCGCTGCAACCAGCTGGCTGGGTCTCGCCCCGCTGCGCTGCCGGGGGCTCCGGTCACATCGGCATCGCCATCCAGGAGCTCCAGATCCTGCTGCTGGGCAATCAGGGCCAACACGAGCTCATGGATGCGGCGGCGGCGGTCTGCCATCGGAATGGGCCGTCTGGCTCAGCGGTGCGTCAGTGGAAGTCTGTTTCAGCGCGGTTGTGCGTGCCGTCCACAGGCATCAAGGCCCCTGCAACATGGGGCAGCACCCCTCCGTTGAAACCCCTGTCGACTCCAACGCCGAACTCTCTGCCTGCATGCGTTGATTCCGCTCTGCCTGCATGGATTCAGGTGATCGGAACCGATGCGGCCGGAGTCGATGGTTTGCCGGCCGGCCTTCAGGATCAGTTGTTGGCGGCCGACCTGGTGGCCCTGCCGCAGCGGCTGTTGCCCCAGCTGGCGCAGTGGTTCAGCCTGCGCCAGCTGCATCCGGAGCTGGTGAGCAGTGATCAACCCTCCGCACTGCTGGAGCGTCTGGAGGCCGCGCGCACGGCGCAGCAGCAGATCGTGGTGCTGGCGAGTGGCGATCCCCTCTGGTTTGGCATCGGCCGCCTGCTGCTGGAGCGGTTCGGGGCTGAAGGGCTGCGCTTTCATCCAGCCCCCAGCTCCCTGCAGCTGGCCTTTGCCCGCATCGGTCGCCCCTGGCAGGACGCGAGCTGGATCAGCCTGCATGGCCGTGATCCCGAGCCCCTGGCTGCGCGGTTGCAGCAGCGGCCGCCGGCGCTGGTGGTGCTCACCGATCCGCAGCGCGGGGGTGCCGATGCGGTGAGGCGTCTGCTGCTGGCCTCCGGCCTGCAGGCCGCCTATGAGGTCTGGCTGTGCGAGCGCCTGGGGCATCCCGACGAGCGGGTGCAAGCTCTGGCTCCCGAGCAGCCCCTGCCGGCCGATCTCGACCCCCTGCATCTGGTGGTGTTGATCGCCCGCGAGCCCGCACTGCCGCCCGGCGGCGCCGAGCAGTTGCCCCTGTTCGGCATCGATGACGGCCTCTGGCTGCAGCACGCCGATCGCCCCGGGCTGATGACCAAACGCGAGGTGCGCATTCAGCTCCTGGCCGAACTGCGGCTGCCCGCTGCCGGGGTGCTCTGGGACATCGGTGCCGGCGTTGGCAGCGTGGGCATCGAGGCGCTGCGGCTGCGGCCCGACCTGCAGCTCTGGGCCCTGGAGCAGCGGGGCAGCGGCGCCGCCGTGATTCGTGCCAATGCCGAGCGCTTCGGGGTCGCGCAACGCCTCGCCACCGGTGGTGGGGTGCTGCAGGGCCGGGCCCCCGAGGCGCTGGCCCAGCTGCCCGATCCCGACCGGGTGCTGATCGGTGGCGGCGGCACGGATCGTGCGGCCATCGCTGAAGCGGTGGTGGGGCGTCTGCGGCCGGGCGGGGTGGTGGTGAGTCCGCTGGCAACGCTCGAGGCCCTGGCCGAGCTGCGCCCGCTGCTGGAGGCGGCAGGCCTCAGGGTGACCGTGGGCCAGATTCAGGCCTGGCGTGGCGCGCCCCTGGCCGAGGGCACGCGGCTGGCGCCGCTCAACCCGGTGCTGCTGCTCAGCGCCCAGAAGCCGGCAGCGGGGTAGCCATCGGCAGGATCACGGCGGGGCTGCCGCTGCCGATGCCCAGGCGCGCCGCTTCGCCGCCGGCCAGTTCGATCACCCCATCCACCGGCATCCCCGGGCCGTAGCTGCGGCAGGGCAGGCGCATGCAGGGCGTCGCGTTGGCCACCACGGCCATCACCTGTTCGTTGCGCACGAAGATCATGTCGAGCGGCTCGGGGGTGAGGTGCATCCAGAACCGCACCGGGGTCGGTGAGCTGTAGGGAAACCACATGCCACGCAGCGGCGGCAGCTTGGCGCGGCCCTGCAGGCCCCAGCTCTGCTGCTGGGCTGTGCGGGCCACTTCCAGGCCGATGCACACCGGGCTGGAGCTGGTTGGGGCGGCACTGGTCTGGGGCAGGCACCACTGGGCCGTGATCGGCAACTGTTGTGGCGGTGGTGCGGCCTGGCTGCCGGCTGGCACGCAGAGGGCGCCGCCCGCCATGCCCAGGAGGGCCGCCAGCGACAGCAGGGGCGGTCTGCGGTGGGTCATCGCACGGTTCATTGCGGCATCAAACACGACATCCGCAGCGGCCTCAACCCTGCAGCGGTGGTTTGGCGGCCAGGCTGTAGCCCTGGCCGCGCACGGTGTGGATCAGCCGCCGTTCGCCGCCGGCCTCGAGCTTCTGGCGCAGATAGCGCATATAGACCTCGATCACGTTGCTGGCAGCTCCCTGCTGGTCGCTCCAGACCTTGGCGAGGATCGTCTCGCGGCTCAGCACCTGGCCGGAGCGCTCCATCAGAACCAGCAGCAGCTGGTATTCCCGGGCCGTGAGCGCCACGCTGCGGTTGCCGCGGCGCACCTGCCTGCGGCTGGGGGTGATCACCAGATCGGCCACCTGCAGCACCGCTTCGGGCTGGTGCTGCTGGCGCAAGCCCAGGTGCAGACGCAGACGCACCAGCAGGTCGCTGGGCCCCTGGCCCGACAGCCAGAAATCGTCGGCGCCGCTGGTGAGGCAATGGCTGCGGGCTTCGAGGCTGTCGACGATCAGATCCAGCAGGATCGGCGTGCTGCCATAGATCGCCCGCAGCGCGGGGATCCGGTCCACCGCGGCGGCGGCGAGCACCACCACATCCGGCAGGGGCAGTCCGGCAGCAACGGCGCCCTGCAGCGGTCGGTACCCCGAGGCCTCCAGCCGGGGAGCCAGGGCTTCGGCTTCGGGCCCCAGCAGCAGCACCGATGCGCCGCCCATCAGCCTGGCTTGGCCACGTGGGGCAGACCCCAGCCCAGCTTGTTGCGCAGCACCTGGAAGAACTCGTGGTCGGCCAGGCGCACGAACCGCGCCGGCGTTTCGCTGCGGCGGATCAGCACCCGGTCTTCGGGCCAGATGTAACAACCGGCGCTGCCGTCGACCACCATCATCAGCCGCTCCGGAGTGGCCGGAAACACGGTCACCGGCTCGCTGTCGCTGAACACCAGCGCCCGCGAGGCCAGCGAATGGGCCGCGATCGGGGTCAGCTGCAGCACGGCGCAGTCGGGGGTGATCACGGGGCCGCCGGCGCTCAGGGCATAGGCCGTCGAGCCGGTGGGGGTGGCCAGGATCACGCCGTCGGCGGCGATGTCGACCGGGGCATGGCGGCCGATGGCGATCTCGAAGTGACACATGCTCGTGAGCGGCTCGCGGTGCAGGGCCATCTCGTTGAGACAGAGCACCTCCCAGCGGCGCTGGTCGCCGCGCATCACGCTGACGATCAGCATCGTGCGCTCCTCGATGCTCCAGGTGCCCGCCAGCAGCTGCTCGATCACCCCGTCGAGCTGATCCAGGTAGGCCTCGGCCAGAAAGCCCAGATGCCCGGTGTTGACCGTCAGGATCGGCACGCCGATCGGCGCGGTCATGCGGGCGGCCGAGAGCACGGTGCCATCACCCCCCAGCACGATCGCCAGCTGCAGGTCTTCGCCGAACGTGCCCGGCACACAGGCGCGGTAGCCCTGGGTGCGCAAGTGCTGGTCGGGGTTGGCAAACCCCACCATGCCGCCCGAGCTGCTGGCCCGCACCACGCCATGGCCGGCGGCCTGGAAGCGCGCCTCGATCGCATCGGCCGTGGTCACGGCCAGATCCTTGCCGTCGTTGACGATCAGTCCGACGCGGGGCACCGATCGCACGCGGGGTCTGGTCGAGTTTATGGCGGGCCGCTGCTGCTTGCCTGCCGGCCCGTGGCGGCTGCCTCAGAACTGCTCGAGGAAGCGCAGATCGCTGGTGTACAGACGGCGGATGTCGTCGATGCCGTGGCGCACCATGCAGAAGCGCTCCACCCCCAGGCCGGCGGCGAAGCCGCTCCAGCGCTCAGGATCCAGGCCCAGCCCCTCGAGCACGGCAGGATCGACCATGCCGCAGCCCATCACCTCGAGCCAGCGGCCGCGCCATTGCACATCTACCTCGGCGCTGGGTTCGGTGAAGGGGAAGTAACTGGCCCGAAAGCGCACCGGCAGGTCGCCGAAGAAGGCCTTGAGAAAGGCCATCACCGTGCCGCGCAGGTGGGTGAAATCCAGCCCCTCATCAAGTGCCAGCACCTCCACCTGGTGGAACACCGGCGAGTGGGTGGCATCGACGGCATCCCGGCGGTACACACGACCGGGGGCGACGATGCGCACCGGCGGCGGGTTGGTCTCCAGATGGCGGATCTGCACCGGCGAGGTGTGGGTGCGCAGCAGCAGGCCATCCTCCAGGTAGAAGGTGTCCTGCATGTCGCGAGCCGGGTGGTGCGGCGGGATGTTGAGGGCGGTGAAGTTGTAGTGGTCGGTCTCGATTTCGGGGCCTTCGGAGACCCGGTAGCCCAGGCCCGCAAAGATGTCGACGATCTCCTCGATCGTGCTGATCAGGGGGTGGCGATGCCCCGGCGGCACGTAGCTGCAGGGTGCGGTGACATCGATGGTTTCGCGGGCGATCTTGGCGGCCATGGCCGCCTGCTGCACAGCGCCCAGGCGCGCGGCCAGCAGGCTCTGCACCTGCTCCTTGAGCACATTGGCGCGCTGGCCCACCAGGGGCCGCTCCTCGGCGGAGAGCTTGCCCATGGCCCCGAGCACCCCCGACAGGCGCCCCTTCTTGCCCAGCAGGCCAACGCGCAGCTCCTCGAGTTCAGCGGCGGTGGCGGCGGCTTCGATGCTGCGGGCCGCCTCGGCTTCGAGGCGCTCGAGCTGCTCGCTGAGCTGGCTGAGGGTGATCGGAGCGCTCACGGGCAAGCCGCTGTTCAATCGGGCGACTGTAGGCAGCAGCACCTTGGCCCCCTGAAACAGCCGGCGCCAGCCGCTTCGCTCCGTAGCCTGCAGTGCATTGGATCCACCGTTGATGCCCCCGCTGAAGATCCTGATCAGCAACGACGACGGGGTCTTTGCCGAAGGCATCCGCACCCTGGCGGCGGCGGCGGTGGCACGGGGACACCAGGTGAGCGTGGTGTGCCCCGATCAGGAACGCTCGGCCACCGGCCACGGCCTCACCCTGCAGACGCCGCTGCGGGCCGAGCGGGCCGACGAACTGTTTGCCCCTGGTGTGCGCGCCTGGGCCTGCAGCGGCACCCCCAGCGACTGCGTCAAGCTCGCCCTGTTTGCCCTGCTCGACGAGTGGCCCGACCTGGTGCTCTCGGGCATCAACCACGGCCCCAACCTGGGCACCGACACCCTGTATTCGGGCACGGTGAGTGCGGCCATGGAGGGCACGATCGAGGGGCTGCCCGCCCTGGCGGTGAGCAGTGCCGACTTCCAGTGGCGCCAGTTTGAGCCGGCGGCCGCGATTGCCCTGGATCTGGCCGAGCGCCTGCTGCAGCAGGGCTGGCCCGCCAATGCCCTGCTCAACCTCAACGTGCCGCCGCTGCCGCCTGAGCAGATCGGCGAGCTGCGCTGGTGCCGCAAGGCGGTGCGCCGCTACACCGACCAGTTTGTGCAGCGGGTCGATCCGCGCGGCCGCACCTATTTCTGGCTGGCCGGTGAGGTCGCTAACGACCTCGAGGCCCAGGTGGCCGGGCCGACCACCTGGCCCACCGACGTGGCCCACGTGGCGGCCGGCGGCGTGTCGCTCACACCGCTGCAGCCCGAGCTGTTCTGGCGCGGCGACTGCGGCGAGCTGCCGGCGCTGCCTCAGCTGGGCCGGTAGATCCGCTGCAGCAGCCAGAGGCTGATCCACAGCCCGATCAGGTGGGCAAACAGCACCTGGGTGTTGCCCAGCACCGACAGCATTTCGATGGAGGTGATCGGCAGGCCGATCACGCGCCCAGCGGCGCCGGGAGCGGCCTGGATCTGGGCCCCGAAGAAGCCCGGCACCTGCTGGGAGGCCTGCACGAACAGGCTGCCGGCCATCGATTGATAGCCCACCACCGCCAGGGTGATGCCCACCAGGTCGGCGATCAGCCCGCGTTTGATCAGGCGGGCTGTTTCGCCCTTGCTGGGCCGCACCGGGCTGTTGAGGGCACGGCCGCAGCGCACGATCAGCCAGCTCTGCCAGAGGCACCACAGCAGCAGCAGGAAGGCCAGGGTGGTGAGCGAGATGCCGGGCCCCAGGCCCAGGGCCCGCGATGAGTTGGCGGCCAGGCGGCCGCCGATGTTGTTGAAGGTCAGCACCCCGATCACCACCACGCCCAGCACCACCTGGGCCCAGAACCGCACCCAGCCCATGCGGCGCAGTGCGGCAGAGATCAGCTGCAGGTCGAGGCGGTCGGCCATGGCAGGGATGGGGCAGCGTGGCCCGCAGGGTGCTCCAAAGTTGCCATGGGAGGATCAAGGCGTCGCGCCTCTGCGTTGGGTTCTGTTGCGTTGCTGCTGCACTGATCGCGCGTGATCCCGCTGCGAACCCCTGCTGAAGCCCTGCAGCCGACGGCCATCGCCCTCGGCAGCTTCGATGGTCTGCACGAGGGCCACCGCGCCGTGATCGCTGCCGTGGCGGCGGCGGTGCGCGACAACCCCGCGCTGGTGCCCACGGTGGTGAGCTTCTGGCCCCATCCGCGCGAGGTGCTCCACGGCGAGCGGCGTCTGCGCCTCGATCTGCCCTCGGAAAAGCTCGATCTGCTGGTGCCCCTGGGGATAGCGCAGCTGGTGCTGGTGCCCTTTGACCGGACGCTGGCGGCTCTCAGCCCCGACGCCTTTGTGGAGCAGGTCCTGGTGGCGCAGCTGGGGGCCCGCTTCATTGCGGTGGGTGAGAACTTTCGCTTCGGTGTCGGGCGCTCGGGCTCGGCGCACGATCTGCAGACCCTCGCCGCAGCACGCGGGGTGGCCGTGGCGGTGGTGCCGATGCTGCACGACAGCAGCGGACGCCACAGCAGCAGCCGCATCCGCGCGGCCCTGGCGGCGGGTGACCTCAGCCAGGCGGCTGCCTTGCTGCAGCGGCCCTACCGGTTCCAGGGGCAGGTGGTCAGGGGGCGCGGTCTGGGGAAGGGTCTGGGCTGGCCCACCGCCAACCTGCAGGTCGAGGGGCGCAAGTTTCTGCCGCGGGAGGGGGTCTACGCCGCCCGCACCTGGCTGGCCGGCCACAGCGAGCCCATGGCGGCGGTGATGAACCTGGGGCCCCAGCCCACCATCGATCCGGCGTCTCCATCGGCGGTGGAGGTGCATCTGCTCGACCGGCGCCTGGAGTTGCTCGGTGAGGAGCTGATCGTCGAGCCGCTGCGGTTTCTGCGCGATCAGCAACGCTTTGACGGCTTGGAGGCGCTCAAGGCCCAGATCGCCCGCGATGCCGATCGGGCCCGCGCCCTAAGCGGCGGGGTAGGCGTTGGTCAGGCCCCAGCTGATCAAGGCGGCGATGCCGCCAAGCAGCAGAATCCCTGACACAAGCACCAGCATCGGGTTGTCGCTGTCGGGGCTGACTGGAGCCATCGCCACCTGAACACCATGCCCCCTACCCCTAGCAGTGCTGAGGTCGAACGGCTGCTCGACGCCAACCTCGACCGCGCCCGCGAAGGCCTGCGGGTGCTCGAAGACTGGGCCCGCTTTGCGCTCGATCGCGCCGATCTGGTGGCCCGCTGCAAAGACATGCGCCAACGGCTGGGGCGCCTGCATGCCGACCGCTACAAGCTGGCCCGGCACACCGCCAGCGATCCGGCCGCCGGCATGGGCCATCCCGCCCAGCTGGAGCGTCAGGAGCCGTCCCAGGTGGTGGGGGCGAATGCCTCCCGCGTCGCTGAGGCCCTGCGGGTGCTCGAAGAATTTGGCCGCGGCGACAGTGCAGCGCTGGCGGCCGAGGCGGCCGCGATCCGCTACCAGCTCTATGACCTGGAGGTGGATCTGCTGCAGGCCGTGCGGTTGGCGGGATCGGCTGGCGATGGGCGGCGGGCCCAGTTGGCCCAATGCCACCTGTATCTGATCACGGCGCCGATGGTGGGGCTCGAGGCCATGGCCGAGGCGGCCCTGGCCGGTGGGGTGCGGCTGCTGCAGTACCGCGCCAAAGGCGATGCCTGCGCCAGCGATGGCCTCCCGATCGATGACGCCACCCGCCTGCAGCAGGCCCGCGCCCTGCGTCAGCTGTGCAGTCGCCACGGGGCCCTGTTCATCGTCAACGACCGCATCGATCTGGCCCTGGCGACGGAGGCCGATGGCGTGCACCTGGGCCAGGGGGATCTGCCGCCGGCCCTGGCCCGCCGGCTGCTGGGGCCGGCGCGCCTGATCGGCCGCAGCACCCACCGCCTCGAGCAGTTGCAGCAGGCGGTGGCCGACGGCTGCGACTACGTGGGCGTCGGCCCCGTGCATGCCACCCCCACCAAACCGGGGCGCGAGCCGGTGGGCCTCGACTATGTGCGCCAGGCCGCGGCTGCCAGTCCGATCCCGTTCTTCGCGATCGGCGGCATCGAGGCCGCCAACCTGGAGGCCGTCCGGGGCGCCGGGGCGAGCCGCGTGGCTGTGGTTCGGGCGATCACCGCCAGCGCCGATCCCGCCGCCGCCGCCCGAGGCCTGCTCCAGGCTCTCGGCAGCGACCAGTGACGGCCTTGCCGCGGAGTGCCTGGTGATGAACACGTCTGAGTCGATCGTGATCAGCGTCAACGGCGAACGGCGCCATTGCCCGCCGGGATTGACCCTGCCCCAGGTGCTGGAGCATCTGGGCTACCGGCCTGAGCTGGTGGTGGTCGAGCTCAATGGCACCATCCGCTCGCGCAGCACCTGGGGCAGCTGCGTTGTGGTGGAATCCGATGGGCTCGAGATCGTCACCATCGTCGGCGGTGGTTCCTAGATTTCAGCCCTGATGCAGCCAATGCTCTTGGGCTTCACGCGCTCCGGTGCCCCCTCCGGCCGGTTCTGGTTCCGGCGTCTGGCCCCCTGCCTGGCCTGGCCGCTGGTGCTGGCCCTGGTGTTGATGGCCACACCCGCTCCGGCCATGGCCGCCAGCGGCGGCCGCATCGGTGGTGGCAGTTTTCGCTCGGCTCCCTCGATGCCCCGCAGCTATGGCGGCGGCGGTTACCGCGGCGGTTACAACGGCGGGTATGGCGGTGGCGGCTTCGGTGGCGGCATCGGGTTTCCGTTTCTGATTCCCCTGTTTGGCTTTGGCGGCGGCGGGCTATTCGGCTTTCTGATCCTGATGGCGGTGGTGGGGGTGATCGCCAATGCCCTGCGTGGCGGCGGCGGTGGCGGTGCCCTGCCTGCCGGTGCGCGGGGCGGCGACCTGGCCTATGGGGCCCCCGCCGATGGACCGGTGACCATCGCCCAGATCCAGCTGGGGCTGCTGGCGTCGGCCCGCGAGCTGCAGGGGGACCTGCGGCGCCTGGCCGCCTCGGCCGACACCGCCAGCAGCGCTGGTCTCCAACAGGTACTTCAGGAGACCACCCTGGCCCTGCTGCGCCATCCGGATCTGTGGGTCTATGCCAGCAGCGAGGAGGGGGAGGTCCCCTTTGGCAGCGCCGAGTCGACCTTCAACCGCCTGTCGATGGCTGAGCGCAGCAAGCTGGAGCGCGAGGTCACCACCAATGTGGGCGGCAGCCGCCGCAGTGACAGTGGCATTGCGGCCGGTGACAGCGATGCCACCAGTGACTTCATCGCCATCACCCTGCTGGTGGCCAGCCGCCGCCGCCTGCGGCTGCCGGGTGCGGGCAGTGGCGAGCAGCTGCGCACGGCGCTGCAGCAGCTGGGTGCCATCGGCAGCGAGGAGCTGCTGGCCCTCGAGGTGATCTGGCAGCCCGAAGGCGCCGGTGAGGTGCTCAGCACCGAAGAGCTGCTCACCGCCTACCCCCAGCTGCAACACCTCTAGGCCCCCACTGCCTTTCTCAGGAGACTTAGGGAGACTGAAGCCGCCCCCCTTGCGGCGGCGTCCAAGCCTTTCCACACTGGCGGCACCAACCCGTGGTGCCGATGGCTTCCCGCCCGATCAGCTGGGTCAACACCCCTGTTCTGGTGGAGGCGATCGACCGCTATGAACGGGGCCTGCTGCCACGCTCGATGCAGCTCTGGTTGCAACAGCTGCTCGAGATCGAGAAGCCGCTCAGCCGCTCACTACGCCCCCACTGTTGAGCATCCGCAATGCCGCCATGGCAGCTCCGTAGCCGTTGTCGATGTTGACCACCAGCAGGCCCGGCGCACAGCTGGCGAGCATGCCGTTGAGGGCCGCCTGGCCGCCGGCGCTCACCCCATAGCCCACCGAGATCGGCACGCCGATCACAGGCTGCGGTAACAGTCCGGCCAGCACGGTGGGCAGGGCCCCTTCCATGCCGGCGCAGGCGATCAGCACCGCAGCCGAGCGCAGCGCTTCGAGGTGGGCCAGCAGCCGATGCAGCCCCGCCACCCCCACATCGAGCAGCAGCTCCGTGGCGATGCCGTGGCAGTGCAGGGCCAGCTGGGCTTCCAGGGCCACCGGTAGATCGCTGCTGCCGCCCCCCAGGATCGCCACGCGGCCGCGGGCGGGATCTGCTGCGGGCAACGCCCCGGCGGTGAGGCAGCGGGCTCCGGGGTGGTGCACCAGCTGCAGCGCCGCTTGGGGCAGTGGCGCCAACGCCGCGATCACCGCTTCGGCCTTGGACGCCTCCACCCGGGTGGCCAGCGCCAGCTCGCCGGCCTCGTGCAGGGCGCTGATGATGCGTGCGATCTGGTCGGCGGATTTGTGCTCGCCCCAGATCGCCTCGACCATGCCGAGCCGCTCCCGGCGCTGCAGATCGAGCCGGTGGTCCTGGGTCATTGCGGCAGCAGCTGGCCTTCAAACACCAGTGGGAAGGGATTGCCCTGCTCGCTGCCGGTGGCCTGGCGGGCCAGCCGCTCAAAGCGCTGCTGCACCTGCTCGATCTCGGCCTCAGGGATGGAGCGCCAGTCGCCTTCGCTGCGCCAGTGGATCAGCAGCGTGCCCTCTTCGCGCTCGGGATCCCAGAGCAGCTGGCGGTCGAGAAACCCCGGCTGGCTGTCGAGCCATGGCTCCCAGCTGCCGCGCTCGGCCTGGCGCCAGGCGTCGACGGCATCGGCAGGCACCTTGACCCGCAGATGCTCGACCACGACAACGCCGTAGTCGCCTGGTGCTGCGGTGGCTGTGGCCGCAGGCTGAGCTGTGGCCGCCAGGGCCATCGCCGCGGGTCCCCATGGCCCCGGCAGCGGCCCGATCAGCAGGGCGAGGGCCAGCCCCAGCGCCAACACCCAGGGCAGCAGCAGGGGTTTCAGCGGCGCCGTGAGCTTGCCCATGGCGGCCTCAGTCCTGTTGCAGCAGAACAACGGCATGACAGCTGATGCCCTCTTCGCGGCCCTCGGCGCCGAGCTTTTCGTTGGTGGTGGCCTTGACCCCCACCTGATCGGCTGCCAGCTCCAGGCGTGCGGCGATGGCGGCCGCCATGGCGCCGATGTGGGGTTTGAGCTTGGGGCGCTCGGCCACGATCACGCTGTCGATGTTGACCACGCGCCAGCCGCGGTCGCGCACCAGGGCGTGCACCTGCTCCAGCAGCACCAGGCTGTCGGCCCCTTTCCAGCGGGGATCGTCGGGGGGGAAGTACTTGCCGATGTCGCCCAGGCTCAGGGCCCCCAGCAAGCCATCCATGATCGCGTGCACCAACACGTCGGCATCGCTGTGGCCATCGAGCCCCAGACCGGCGGGGTGCTCGAGCAGCTGGCCCCCCAGGATCAATGGCCGTTCTGGCACCAGCCGGTGGATGTCGTAGCCGTTGCCGATGCGGAGCTGCATGGTCGTGGGATCTGCTTGGCACGTTCGAGCGCCAGTGTCAGCGTAGGCCTCTCTTTTCAGTGCCGTTCAGTGCCGTCGTGATCATGCCCAGGACCATGGGCATGACGATCAGCCGTGCAAAGCAGCCTGTTGAATGGGTGGACAGGCCAAGTTTTGGACGACAGTACTGAGACTTTTCGCTTGTCGCTGAGCCTGGTTTAGAGTTTGGGCCTGATTCATCGGTGGCTTGATTGATCGGAGGCCATGCTGAAAAATATTTTGATTCTTTATTTGTTTGTCTTTTCGTTCTCGTTGGTGATTGAGAGCCCAAGGCATTGTGATCGCGTCTACCCATGTCCACAGATCAGGTCTTTCATGCGGGAGCAAGAGGTTCAACAGCAAGCCACGGTGCAATCCTTTGTTGATTTGATCCGGCACTATCAACAGGCTCTGCCCTGAGGCCTGTACGGGGCGCCATGCTTGACCACGCCCATTGCATGGGCATCGGCGGGACGGATGCCGTCGGCTGGATCGAATCCCTGGCTTCCGCCGGGATCATTCCCTGTCGATGTGTCAGTCGCCGGATGCTGTCGCCGGTGTTGAAGGGCCGGCCATGATCTGCAGGCTGGTGCCATCACGCCCCATCACAGTGACCTGCTGACCGCGCTCCAGAGGCCGGTGGCCGTCCAGGTTGATGGCGGCCCAGCTTTGCCTCTGCCAGCGCACCCGTCCCTGCTCGCTTTGCTCAAAACCGCTGAGCACCTCGGCCACCTCGGCGCTGGGAGTCCATGGCAACGCGCGCGCGCGGCGTCGGGTTGACCACCACTGAAGCCCTTGCAGCACGGTCAGCAGCGCCAGGCCGAACAGCAGCAGCTGGACGGGTGTGGGCATGGCGACCAGGGCGCTGAGCAGGGACAGCAACAACGCCGCCAGTCCTGCTGCCATCAGGCCGTCGAGATCGACACCAGTGGCCAGGACCCCCAGCAGGGTGAGCCCCACAACCAACCAGATCAGCGGCACCATGGCTTCAGGGGGTGCAGGTCAGATCGTTTCACCCTGTCTATCTTGAGCACACCGCGATGACTCGCCGATGGAGGGGCTTCTGGGCCTGCCGGCCCTGGTGTTGATGGCCCTGCTGGGCATCAACGGCGTCAAGATCACCAGCGGCGGCCAATCACGCCTGGTCGAGCGTCTGGGCAAATACGACCGCCAGCTCCAACCGGGCCTGTCGTTCGTGCTGCCGGTGGTCGAGAAGGTCGTGAGCCACGAGTCCCTGAAGGAACGGGTGCTCGACATCCCGCCGCAGCAGTGCATCACCCGCGACAACGTGGCGATCGAGGTGGATGCCGTTGTCTATTGGCAGCTGCTCGAGCATGCGCGTGCCTATTACGGCGTCGATGACCTGCAGGCGGCAATGGTGAATCTGGTGCTGACCCAGATCCGCGCCGAGATGGGCAAGCTCGACCTCGATCAGACCTTCACCACCCGCAGCGAGGTCAACGAGGTGCTGCTCAAGGAACTCGATCAGGCCACCGATCCCTGGGGCGTGAAGGTGACCCGGGTCGAACTGCGCGATATCAAACCCTCAAAAGGGGTGCAGCAGGCGATGGAGCAGCAGATGACAGCCGAGCGTGAGAAGCGGGCGGCGATCCTGCGCTCTGAAGGCGAACGCGAAGCCCAGGTCAATGAGGCCCGCGGCCGTGCCGAAGCCCTGGTGCTGGATGCCAGGGCCAAGCAGGAAGCCCTGCTGCTGGAGGCCGAAGCCCAGGCCAAGCAGCAAACCCTGCTGGCCCAAGCCCGTGCCGATGTCGCCACACGTTTGGCCGAAGCGCTCAAAACCAATCCCCAGGCGGCCGAGGCGATGCGGTTGCTGTTGGCCGGTGACTGGATGGCGATGGGCGAGCAGATGGCCCAGGCCCCTGGCGGCAGCGTGCTGATGGTGGATCCCCAGAGCCCTGCGGCGCTGCTCACGGCCCTGCGCGATCTGCAGAACGGCCAGAGCTGAGGCTCGTCGTTACTGCTGCCGCTCCTGCTGCGCCTGCCAGCGGGCGTAGAGGTCGGGGCGGCGCTGCTCAGTGCGCTGCTGCTGCTGGGCGAAGCGCCAGAGGGCAATGGCGCCGTGGTCACCGCTGCGCAGCACCTCGGGCACAGCCATGCCGCGAAAGTCGGCGGGCCGGGTGTAGTGGGGATGCTCCAGCAATCCGGCGCTGTGGCTCTCCTCCTCCAGTGAGGCGGCGGTGCCCACGGTGCCGGGCAGCAGCCGCACCACGCCGTTGATGATCACGGCTGCGGGCAGCTCGCCGCCGGTGAGCACGAAGTCGCCCAGGGAGATCTCCTCATCGGCCAGGCTGCGGATGCGCTCATCAAAGCCTTCGTAGTGGCCGCAGAGCAGCACCAGCTGCTCATAGGTGGTCGCCCAGCGGCGCAGGTCGGCCTGTTGAAGCGGAGCCCCCTGGGGACTCATCAGCAGCACCCGCCTGCGCGGCAGCACCGGGATCGCTTCGAACGCTGCGAACACAGGTTCGGGCTTGAGCACCATGCCGGCCCCACCGCCATAGGGCTCGTCGTCGACCTTGCGGTACTTGTCGGTGGCGAAGTCGCGCGGGTTGTGGGTGTGCAGCTGGGCGATGCCAGCGGCAAAGGCCCGCCCGATCACCCCCAGGCCCAGCAGCGGCGCCAGGGCTTCGGGCGCCAGGCTCACCACATCGAGGCGCATCGCGTCAGCTTGCGGGCCGGCTGACCCGGCGAATCTCTGAGCTGAAGCTGGCCTGCCCCGGGGTGCCATCGCTGCGGGTCTCGACCGTGGAGCGCAGGCGCAGGTTCGCCTTGGTGAACCAGATCTTCTCGCGCAGTTCTCCGGTTGCCGTGGCCACCACCAGCTCGAGGCTGCCATCGGGCCAGAGGGTCCAGCGGCCCTGTTCTGCAGCGGCGCCAGTGCAGCCGGACGCCTCGCTGCTGAACTGCCCGTCCGCTGCAAACAGAAGGGTCCGTCCAGCCTGGAGCGTTCCATCAAGCTTGGGGATCACCTGGATACCACCTGGCCCCCCCGCTGGCCCCGGCCCAGGATTGCCAGCTGGGTTGGCATCCAGGTAGTGCACCAGCAGCTCGCCCCGCTCGCTGCTGTGCCAGGCCTCGGCCTCTTCGTCGCCGCTGATCCCCAGCCTGAACTGGCTGCGCAGGCTCATCCACTCGCCGGCGCAGCAGCGCAGGAACGCCTCGATCGTCTGCGGAGGGAACGGGTCGGCTGCGGCTGACGGCACGGTTGGGCTGGCTGCGGCGCTGTCGGTCATGGATGGGATTCTCTCAGTCGCCCCGGTAGCCCAGCTCGGCCAGGCGGGCGGCGCTGCGGCGCCAGCCCGGCACCACCTTCACAAACAGCTCCAGGTACACCGGCCCGTTGATCAGCTTCTGCATCTGGGCGCGGGCGCCGCTGCCGATCTGGCGCAGCATTTGCCCCCCTTTGCCGATCAGGATTCCCTTCTGGCTGCTGCGCTCCACCAGCACCGTGGCCAGCACGGCCGTGCGCGGGCCGTCGTCGACGATGCGCTCGATCTGCACCGCCACCGAGTGGGGCACCTCTTCGCGGGTCAGGCTCAGCACCTGCTCGCGGATCAGCTCGGCCAGCAGCAGCTGCTCGGGCTGATCGCTCACCGCATCGGGCGGGTACAGGTGCGGCCCCTCGGGCAGCTGGGCCGCCAGGGCCTGCACCAGGGCGCTGGTGCCGTCGCCACTCAGGGCGCTGACGGGGTGCAGCGGCCAGGCCAGGGCAGGGCGTGGGGACTCGTGACTGCCGACTCCCGCCAGCAGTTCCCGGTAACTGGCCTCCAGCTCGGCCGCCTGGGCCGGATCGACCAGGTCGCTTTTGTTGAGGGCGACCTGCACGGGCACCTGGGTGCGGGCCAGCAGTTCGACGATGAAGCCGTCGCCCCGGCCCGCCGGCTGACTGCCGTCGACGAGCAGCAGCACCTGGTCCACCTCGCCGATGGCTCCGCGGGCGCTTTGCACCAGTCGCTCGCCCAGCAGGTGGTGGGGTTTGTGGATGCCGGGGGTGTCCACAAGCACCAGTTGGGCTTCTGGGGTGGTGAGGATGGCCCGCAGCCGGTTGCGGGTGGTCTGGGCGACCGGCGAGGTGATCGCCACCTTCTCGCCCACCAGCTGGTTGAGCAGGGTGGATTTGCCCACGTTGGGCCGGCCCACCAGGGCCACAAAGCCCGAGCGAAAGCCCGGCGGGCTCTGGCCCAGTTGGAAGCCTGGCGTTGGCAGTGACGCGTCGGGGTTGGCTGGCTCCATAACCTCACCATGACAGTTCAACGCCCGTTTGCATGACCGACGCCGCTTCTGTGCCCGCCAGCCCGCTTGAGCCCACCTTCCAGCAGGCGATGGAGATCACCGCCCAGTGGCTGGGCCTCTGGGAGAACGGGGAGCTCAGCGACGAGGTGCTGGCCGATCGGGTGGCTGAGCTGGTGGCCAGCCGCGATGGGGCCCGGGGATTCTTCGTGGTCAGCCTGGCCGGCGATTGCCCGCTGATGGATCGCCTGCCCGAGCCGCTGGTGCTGCAACTGGCGGCGGCCGGGGAGGGGGTGGTGGATCTCAGTGCCCGCAACCTGGCGATGAGCACGGCCATGACCCTGCACCATCAGCGTGCTGGCGATGCGCAGCAGCAGGCCGCCTCGGAGCGGGTGGCGGTCCGCTGCACCGAGTTGCTGCGGCTGCTGCCGGGTGCGGCGGTCAAGCAGCGTCTCGAGATCCTGCTGGCCGCAGCGGCCCAGAACCAGGGCGAGGACGTGGCCTTTTTGGAGCGCTGGGGCTACGACGCCCAGCAAAAAGCCGCCATTGCGGCGGCTGTGGACGCTGTGGCTGAGTGAGCCAGCTCTTCAGTCGCGGCGGCCACCGCCCTGCAGGGCGATCACCAGGCGCAGGATGAAGATGAACAGGTTGATGTAGGTGAGGTACATGCCCAGGGCGCCGGCCAGGTATTGGTCGTCGTTGTACATGCGAGGCATGGTGTAGAAGTCGACGAAGGCGGCTCCCACAAACAGCACGGTACCGAAACCGGCGATGGCGAGCTCAAAGCCGCCGGTGGTGAACATCCCAGGGGCAAAGAAGCTGCCGATGATCTGCACAAACATGGCGATCACCAGGCCCAGGATCCCCAGACCCACCACACCGCTCAAGGCCTGACCGACGTTGTCGCTCATGCGGCGGCCCATGAACGAAGCCACCACAAAGGTGATGCCCGTGGCCAGGGCGGCCGTGCCCACTGCACCGATGCCCGCAGTGGCCATCGCGTAGCCAACGATGCCGCTGAGGGTGAAGCCGGTGATCAGGCTGTAGGCCGCGAGCAGCGGCAGGGCCGTGCTGTTGTTGCCCTTGTTGGCCACGTTCTGGGCCACAAAGAACAGGATGAAGTTGCCGATCAGGGCCACCCAGAACAGGGGCATGAACAGGGCCGCGTTGGTGGCCATCAACGCGAGGCCGCCCAGCACGCCACCGGCGGTGAGCACCATGCCGCCGCCCACATAGGGCAGGGCCTTTTTGACCACATTGGGCCCCACCAGGGCGCTGCTCTGCGCCTCGCGGATGGCCTGTTGGAAATTGCTGCTGGCCGGCATGACGGTCCAGGGGGACAAACTGCATCCATCCTGCCAGCGCCGACCAGGCTTTGCAGTGCCGATGCCGAGGCTGGAGGTGTGGATCTCCCCCTAGCGGCTGCGGGGCGCGCGGCGCCTGTCGCGCTCGGCGTAGGCCGTGACCAACCGCTGCACCAGCGGATGGCGCACCACATCGGCGGCAGTGAGCCGGCAGAGGGCCACGCCCTCGATGCCCTCGAGCACCTCGGCGGCCTCGTGCAGGCCGCTGATCACCCCGGGCGGCAGGTCCACCTGGGTGGGGTCGCCGGTGACCACCATGCGCGAGTGCTCCCCCAGACGGGTCAGCACCATGCGCATCTGGGCGGTGGTGGTGTTCTGGGCCTCATCGAGGATCACGAAGGCGTCGGCCAGGGTGCGGCCGCGCATGTAGGCCAGGGGCGCAATCTCGATCACGCCCTTCTCCAGCAGGGCCGCCACCTTCTCAGCCCCCAGCAGGGTGTGCAGGGCGTCATAGAGCGGGCGCAGGTAGGGATCGACCTTCTGCTGCAGGTCGCCCGGAAGGAACCCCAGCCGCTCGCCGGCCTCCACAGCTGGGCGGGTGAGGATCAGTTTCTCAACCTTGCGCTCCTGCAGCATGCGCACCGCCAGCACCGTGGCCAGGAAGGTCTTGCCCGTGCCAGCCGGGCCAAGGGCCACGGTCAGGTCGTGGCGCTCCATGGCCTCGATGTAGGCCTTCTGGCGCACGGTGCGGGGCCGCAGCAGCCGGCCGCTCTGGCTGCGGGCCAGCACCAGGTTGCCCAACTGCTGGTGCTCGGCAGCACGTCCGGTGTCGAGGGCGGTGAGGGCGGTCTGCAGATCCACCGGGCCGATGCTCTGCCCTTCGCTCCAGAGCGGTTCGAGCAGGGTGATCAGAGCGCTGGAGCGCTCAACCTGGGGCGGCGTTCCCCGCAGTTCCAGGTCGAGGCCGCGCAGCACAAGTGAGGCTCCCGTCAGGGCCTCGATGCGCCGCAACGTGGATTCGGCATCACCAGCGAGCGCCAGGGCGGCCTCGGGAGCCTCGAGTCTGAGAGTGCGTTCAGCCCCGGCCATGGGGGGCTGGCTCAGGCTTCAGCAGCAGCGTCTTCGGCGGGTGCTTCTGGTTCAGCGGCAGCGGCTGCAGCGGCAGCGGCAGCCTCCTTAGCGGCAGCGGCCTCGGCATCCTTGGCTGCGGCGGCATCCTTGGCGGCCTGTTTGACAGCAGCGTCGCGGGCCAGGGCCTGCTTCTGCTTGCCGACGACTTCGGCGTGACGAACGGTTTTCTCGAGCAGACCACCCTTTTCCAGCAGCGAACGCACGCTGTCGGTGGGCTGGGCGCCCTGGCTCAGGCGGTGGCGGATCGCTTCAGCATCCAGCCGCGTCTCCTTGGTGCGGGGGTTGTAGAACCCCAGCTCCTGCAACGGACGGCCGTCGCGGCGCGAGGTGCTGTTGGTGGCCACGAGGCGGAAGCTCGCTTCCCGCTTCTTACCGAACCGCTTCAGGCGGAGCTTGATCATTGTGGCCGTGCCGGTGGATGTCCAAACGACGAGTGTAGCGCTTCGGGTCAGAGCTCCCCGAAACCCTTTTTCTTCTTGGCGGGTTTGGGTGCCTTGCGGGGGGCGCCACCGCCGCGGGGAGGCGGACCCCCCATGCCCGGCATCCCCGGAAACCCACCGCCCATGCCGGGCATTCCCGGCATTCCTGGCATGCCGCCACCGCGGGTCATCTGCTGCATGAAGCCGCGCATCTTCTGAAAGTCGGCCAGCACCTTGTCGACATCGGCCGCGGTGTGGCCGCTGCCGCCGGCGATGCGGCGCCGGCGTGAGGGGCTGGCGGCCAGCAGATCGGTATCTTCGCGCTCAGCGACGGTCATCGAGCCGATCATCGCCTCAATTTTCTTGAGCTGCTGCTCGCCCTGCTTGAGCATGCCGTCGTCGATCTTGTTCATGCCCGGGATCATTTTCATCAACCCGCCCAGGGATCCCATGCGCTTGATCAGGCGCATCTGCTGCACAAAGTCGGAGAAGTCGAATGAGGCCTCCTGCAGCTTGCGCTGCATGCGCTCCACATCGGCCAGTTCGACCTCTTTGGTGGCCTTCTCCACCAGGGTGAGCACATCGCCCATGCCGAGGATGCGGCTGGCCATGCGCTCGGGGTGAAAGGGCTGCAGCGCCTCCACCTTCTCGCCGGTGCCGATGAACTTGATCGGCGCCCCGCTCACCTTGCGGATCGACAGGGCCGCCCCACCGCGGGAATCGCCGTCGAGCTTGGTCAGCACCGCGCCGGTGATGCCCACCTGCTCTTGGAAGGCGCGGGTGAGCTCGGCCGCTTCCTGGCCGATCATCGAGTCGACGACCAGCAGCACCTCATCGGGCTGGGCAGCGGTGCGGATCCGCACCATCTCCTCCATCATCGCCGTGTCGATCTGGAGGCGACCGGCGGTGTCGATCAGCACCGTGTCGAAGTCTTCGGCCCTGGCCTTGGCGATGCCAGCGGCGGCGATGTCTTCGGGCTTGGCCTCGGCACCGAGGCTGAACACCTCGACGCCGATCTGGCCGCCCAGGGTCTGCAGCTGGTCGATGGCGGCGGGCCGGTAGACATCGGCGGCCACCAGCAGGGTCTTGCGGCCCTGGTCTTTCAGGTGCAGGCCGAGCTTGGCGGTGGCGGTGGTCTTGCCGGCGCCCTGCAGGCCGGCCATCAGCACCACCGAGGGCTCGCCGGGTTTGCCGCCGGCGGCCAGGGGGGCGTTTTCGCCGCCCATGGTCTCGACCAGCTGGTCGTGGACCACCTGAATGAACTTCTGATCGGGGCTGATGCCGCGCACCACCTCGGTGCCGACGGCCTTGCGCCGCACTTCATCGACGAACTCGCGCACCACCGGCAGGCTGACGTCGGCTTCGAGCAGGGCCCGGCGCACGTCCTTGAGCGCCCCCTCGACGTTGGTGTCGCTGATGGTGGCCTGGCCCCTGAGGCTCTTGACCGCCTCCTCAAACCGCTGCGAAAGCTCGTCGAACACCAGATCAGGGCCGTGAAGTGCTCCGATCGTAAAAACCGGCCGCTGGTTGCAGCCAGGATGTCCCTGACGGCCAAGCCCGGTTGGCCTCAGCTGCTGCGGCTGAAGGCCACGAGCCGCCAGGTCTGCCCATCGCGGGCGAACACGTAACGGTTCACCAGGGTGGTCGGCTCGGTGCGGGCGATCGTGTCGCCGGATCGACTGAGGCGGCTGTCGCTGTATTGGAGGCTGACCCGCACCGCCATGCGGTTGGGGCTGCGCTCCAGCACCTCGAGCGCGGTGATGCTGGCGTCGACCTTCTGGGTCTCGCCCCGCGCGGCGTCGCCGCTGCGCTCGGCTTCCAGGCGTTGCACCTGCGGGTCGCGGGCCAGATCGCCCAGCGGCAGGCTGCTCTCACGGCCGGCCAGAACGGCAGCCTTGGCCGCCAGCCAGGCCTCCAGCAGCGCCTTGATCTGCGCGTCGCTGGGTTCGGCGACCGTCAACGGCAGTTCGGCGATCGCGGCAGTCAGCGGTGCTGGGGCCTTGGGCTTTGGTGCCGGTTGGCTTGGCTGGGCTGCCGGTTGCACGGCCAGGGACTGGGGCTGACGCCAGGGTTGCCACAGCGCTATGGCGGCCACTCCGGCCAGCACGCCGGCACCCAGGGCCGCCGATGCTGCGATTCGCCAATCAGCCTGGCCGGGTCTGGGCAGCCACGATGGGCGCTCCCAGGCTGGCCCTGGCCACTGGGGCCACTGCCATGCATGCAAGAGGTCGCTCCACAGGTCGCTGAGCCTGGCGGGGAGGCCGGTGTTGTTGGCGTTGTCGTCGTCGTCGAGCGCTTCGTTGAGCGCTTCATCGGCATCGAGGCTCTGCTCGAGGTTCTCGTCGCTCAGCAGCGCCTCGGGGGGTGGGCTGTTCAGGGGGGGCTGGAGCCCACGGCCTGAAAACAGACCTTCAAACATATTGCCGCCGAACGGGTTGCTGCCGGCAGCCGCGGGCGATTCCGCGGCAGGGCCCACTGCAGCAGGATCCTTAGCCTCAATGAAGGCCTGCACGTCGCGATCGGCGAAATAGGCATCGAGGTCGGCCTCGGCGTCGAGATCGCGATAGCCCGGCAGCACATCGCGCTGCAACCAATCGCTGCAGTAGGCGCACAGCTGGGCCAGGGGATCGCTGCTCTGCTGGGAGGCCCAGGCCAGCAGCTCGGGACTGGCGCCCGCCTGGAAGCTCGCCTGCGCCCGCTCCACCTGGCCCAGCAAGAGCTGCAGGGCCGCCTTGAGGGTTTCGGTGCCGCGCTGGTTGCTGGCTTCGAGCCGGCCCAGGGCTGCGGCGATGCGATCGGGTTTGCGCTGCACAAACCCTGAAGCGGTCAGCGCCGTGGTGGCGAGAAAGTCGGCAGCGGCAGAGGCCTCGGCCCAGGCGGTGAACAGATCCACCTGCTCCTGCACGGTCAGAAAGCCACGGATCTGCTTGAAGAAGGTCTGGAATTCCTCGCGGCTCAGGTGCCGGTCGGCGCTGCCTTCCAGGCCGCCGCGCGCCTGCACCAGGTCGGCCAGCAGCCGCAGACCTTCGCTGCGTTCAGCCGTGGCGGTGAGCGGCCTGCTCAGCAGGTCGAGCACGCGGTAGGGGCCCAGCGCCTCGAAGGCTTCGCCCAGTTGCTGGCGCAGCTGCGGCAGCTGGCCCATGCGCTGCAGCAGCTGCTGACCCTGCTGCAGCACCTGGGCGGCCGCTTCGTAGCGGCGCTGGCTTTGCAGCTCCTGGGCCGCGGCCAGGGCGGCCTGGGCTGCCACCAGGGTGAGGTCGCTTTCGCGGCTGCTGCCCAGGGCCGGCGCGCGCGGGGGCTGCAGGCAGCGGCTGGCCAGTTCAAAGCATTCCAGCGCCTGGCCGGCTTCCAGCAGCAGCAGCAGACCACCCACCTCCAGGCTGCTGGGGATGTCGAGGGCAGGGATCACGCCGCCGCCACTGCTCAAGGTGGTGAGGTCCGTTTCATACCTGCGACGGCGTTCGCTGTCGCTGAGCAGATCAGCACTGCTGCGCAGCAGCTCGGCACGCGCATCCAGGGCGTCCAGGCTGTAGCCATCGGTTGGCACCCGATCGAGCCGTTGCTGCAGCATCTGCAGGGCGGCCTGCGCGTCGGTGGTCGGACTCACTCCGAGCAGGCGGAAGTGATCGATCGGCAGTTCCAACCCGGGTCGCTGACTCGGCGCTGACTGTAAGCAGTGTCAACGGTTTTGGCTCGCCAGCGTGCGGAAGTTGTGAATGGACCCCGTACAGTTGACTGATGACCCAGGCAGACATGAGCCGAGATCTCGCGGCCGCCTCAGGTGCCCCCGCCTGCTCGGCCGACTCCACCCATGTGGCAGGCCCCCACGCCGAGCGGCTGGAGAACCTGTATCCCGCGACGCCAGCGGTGGTGAGCCGCGACGAGGGCCTGATGCTCTACCGCGACATGGTTCTTGGTCGGCGCTTCGAAGACAAGTGCGCCGAGATGTATTACCGCGGCAAGATGTTTGGCTTCGTGCACCTCTACAACGGGCAGGAAGCGGTCAGCACCGGCGTCATCAAGGCGATGAAGGCCCAGCACGACTGGTTCTGCAGCACCTACCGCGACCACGTGCACGCCCTCAGCGCCGGCGTGCCGGCCCGCGAGGTGATGAGCGAGCTGTTCGGCAAGGAAACCGGTTGCAGCAAGGGGCGGGGCGGCTCCATGCACCTGTTCTCCAAGGAGCACCATCTGCTGGGCGGCTATGCCTTCATCGGCGAGGGCATTCCGGTGGCCCTCGGCGCCGCGTTCACCAGCCGCTACAAGCGCGACGCGCTCGGTGACGCCAGCAGTGATGCGGTCACCGCCGCCTTCTTCGGCGATGGCACCTGCAACATCGGTCAGTTCTACGAGTGCCTCAACATGGCGGCCCTGTGGAAGCTGCCGATCCTGTTTGTGGTGGAAAACAACAAGTGGGCCATCGGCATGGACCACAACCGCGCCACCAGTGACCCCGAGATCTGGCGCAAGGCCGCAGCCTTCGGCATGGCCGGTGAAGAAGTCGATGGCATGGATGTGCTGGCCGTGCGCGCAGCCGCCCAGCGCGCGATCGAGCGGGCCCGGGCGGGTGAGGGCCCGACCCTGCTCGAATGCCTCACCTACCGCTACAGGGGCCATTCCCTGGCCGACCCCGATGAGCTGCGCGCCGAGGCCGAGAAGGAGTTCTGGGCCAAGCGTGATCCGATCAAGCGCCTGGCCGCCCAACTGATCGAGCAGGCCCTCGCCAGCGCCGAGGAGCTGCAGGCGATCGACAAGGAGATCGATGCCGAAGTCGCCGATTGCGTCGACTTCGCCCTGGCCGCGCCGGAGCCCAAGCCCGAGGAGCTCACCCGCTACATCTGGGCCGAAGACTGAACCGGCGTCGAGCCTTCAGAGATTGCTGGGCATGCGCCGGGTCAGGTTGCGCAGTTTGCGCAGGGCCTTGAGCTCTACCTGGCGCACCCGTTCGCGCGAGACATCGAGCATGCGCCCGATCTCGGCGAGGGTGTGGCGCTCTTCGCCATCGAGCCCGAAGCGCAGGCGCAGCACATGGCGCTCCTGATCGCTCAGGTGGCTGAGCCAGCGACCGAGTTGCTCCTGGTGGATGCCCCTCTCCACACGATCGAGCGGCTCTTCATAGGGGTTGTCGGCGATCAGGTCGCCGAGGAAGCTGCGGCCTTCATCTCCATTCACCGGTGCATCCAGGCTGGAGGTGGTGAGGGCCTGGCGCAGCAGGCCGTCCAATTCTTCGATGGGCATGTCCATGGCTTCAGCGATTTCGCTGCGGCTGGGCATGGCGCCAAGCTTGTGGGCCAGATCCAGGCTCACCTTGCGGATGGCGCTGAGCCGCTCCCCCAGGTGCACCGGCAGCCGGATCGTGCGCGACTGGCAGGCGATCGCGCGCGTCATCGACTGGCGGATCCACCAGAAGGCGTAGGTGGAAAACTTGTAGCCGCGGGTTGGGTCGAATTTCTCGACGGCCCGCTCGAGCCCGAGTGACCCTTCCTGGATCAGATCCAGCAGTTCCAGCCCCTTGCCCTGGTATTTCTTCGCGACGCTGACCACCAGGCGCAGGTTGGCCTTCATCATTCGCGCCTTGGAGCGACGCCCGATGCGAATCGTTTTGCGTTCCTTCTCGCTGAAGTCGCGCTCTCCCGCCTCCAGCAGCTGCATCATGGCCTGCACCTGATTGCCGAGCTCGATCTCCTCCGCGGCAGTCAGCAAGGGCTCACGGCCGATGGTGGCGAGGTACCAGCTGATCGGATCGCTGCCGCGACGGCGTGCGCTGTCGATCCCTTGCAGCGTTGAGGCGCTCATCGCCACTCCTGATGGAAGGCTATGACTATCCCTCTGAAGGTTGCGAAACAGCTGTGACTTCAGCAACGCTTTAGCTTTGGATTGCAATTCAATACAAAACAAGCGTTCCAGTGTTCGATCGCAAGTGGCAGATCGATTGCGGGGCAGTGGTTCTGCCGCTGATTTGATTGTGTTGCTTTGCAGTTATTGGCGGTTGGTTTGCGTTGGCAAATGCTGGCAAAGCTGCATTGCAACGGCGGCAGGGGCGGTGCTGCTGCCGGGTGTGCGGCTGCAGCGCAGTCCGGCGGCTGCATGCTCCGCCGCGGCTGCCGCCAGCCAGGCTGCGTCGCAGCGTCGACCGCTGGCCAGGGCCATCGCTCCCTTGGCGGCGGCGTAGCCGGCAAGCACGTCTCCCAGGCCGGCGCGGGCGCTGGCGGCCGCCGCCGCCAGCAGCTGCCAGCGCTGACCCTCAGGGGAGGCGATCACGCTGCGTGCTCCCTTGAGCAGCACGGCCACACCGCTGTCGGCAGCGGCCTGTTGGGCGGCCTCCAGGGGAGGGTGGTCGGCCCATTGGGGCCATAGCCGCGCAAATTCACCAGGGTGTGGGGTGATCCAGGTGGGGCCGCGGCGTTCCCGCAGCCAGGCGCTGGTGGTGCGGTTGAGGCCATCGGCATCGAGCACCAACAGCCCAGAGAAGGCCTGCAACCGCTCCCAGGTCGCTCCCTCCAGGGCCTGGGTAGCGCTGGTGCTGGCATCCGAGCCGCGTCCAGCGCCGCACAGGCGGCCGATCCCTGGACCCAGCAGCACGGCGTCGACGCGCGCCAGATCGTCATCGCTCAGCTCGCCGAGCAGCAAGGCTCCAGCGGCATCGCAGTCGAGCCGGCGCTGCACCACCACATGGGGCAGGGGCTGCCACAGCCCGGCGGCCAGGGGGGCGGCCAAGGCAGCGCGCAGGCTGCCCAGTCCACTGGCATCGGCGCCCAGCAGGGCCAGATGGGCGGCGCCGGGGTAGGCCTCGCTGCCGGCCATCACCAGCAGCCGTCCGCGGGCGTATTTGTGGGCCGCGGGATCCGCCGGGGGCCACAGCGCGTCCGTGGCAGCGCTGTCGCGCTCAGCGAGCCCCAGGGGCGTGGTGGCGTCCAGTTCGTTCAGCAGCTGCTGCGGCAGCCCCAGCTCGATGCGCTGCAGCCGGCCCACGGCGGCCAGGGCCGCATCCTGCACCAGGCCGCGCTTGATCAGGCCGATGCTGTAGGTGCTGGCTGCCATGGCGGAGCCAGGGCCGAGCGCTTGGCCACTGGTGTCATCGAGTCCACTGGGCACATCGATCGCCACCAGGGCAGCTGGACGCAGCCGCTGGCGTTCGCTGAGCAGGCTGGCGAGTGGCGCGGTGAGGGCGCGGCTCTGGCCGATGCCAAACAGGGCATCGATCCACAGGGCCGGGCCTGCCGGGTCCGGAGGATCCGCCAGCACATCGATCCCCAGCCAGCGGGCATGGCCCAGGTGGGTTGCGGTGAGCGGTTTGTGATGCGCAAACGGGCTCCAGACCGCCACCGTGAGGCCGGCCAGGTGTAGCTCGCGAGCAATCACCAGGCCATCGCCACCGTTGTGGCCCGGCCCCACCAGCACCACGGCACCAGCGGCGCTGAGTCGTTCGCCCCAGTCGCGCATCAGGGCCGCGGCGAGCGCCAGGGCGGCCTTTTCCATCAGGGCTTCCACCGGCAGCCCGCTGGCAAACAGCTGCTGCTCCAGGGCTGCCATCTGGGCTCCGCTCACCAGCAGGTGGTCGGCATCCCGCGGCGGCCAGATGGGGGCGGGCAGGGGCGGAACCGGGGCGTTCAAGGCAGAGCGGGATCACTCGGTTTCATGATGGAAGCGTTGGCCCGCCGGCGCCGCATCGCGTTC
>Ga0194129_10001554_pt1 | contig 37444 bp, 35 predicted proteins | sample TA2KigCa35mmetaG_FD_150862 | JGI IMG/M metagenome (GOLD analysis project Ga0194129, IMG submission 150862) | Freshwater microbial communities from Lake Tanganyika, Tanzania - TA2015038 Kigoma Deep Cast 35m | ecosystem: Environmental > Aquatic > Freshwater > Lake | place: Tanzania: Lake...
CCCCCGGCGACCTCAAGGGCCCCTACACGGTGGTGCTCGACTTCGTGGCCGGGCAGGCCTCGCTCGAGGACGCCGCCCGCCTCGTCGACCGCCAGGGCATCCTGATCGCGATCGGCCTGCACGGCGGCCGCATCCCGTTCGGCTTCGGGGCCGTCCCGATGGAGGCGAAGCTGACCACCAGCGTGTGGGGCTCGCTCGACGACTTCGCCGAGCTGATCGCGCTCGCCCAGCGCGAGGAGATCCGCCACGTCGTGGAGCAGCTGCCCCTGACGGACGCCGCGATCGCCCACGAGCGCCTGCGCGCGGGCGACGTCAGGGGCCGCTTCGTACTGGTGCCGTGAGCCCGTCGCCGGCCACCCCGGTGCGGCGAGCCGGCTGATGGGCATCACCATCCTCCTCGGCCTGGCCTGCGCGATCTCCTGGGGCCTGCCGGACATCTCGCTCGCCCGCGCGGTGCGCACCGTGGGCATCGTGCCCACCGTGATCGGGTCGGTCCTGATCGGCCTCGTCGCGACCGCGCCGCTGCTCCTGTGGGCCGGGCCCCTGCCCGACCCGACCCTGCGCGGCGTGCTCCTCGTGGTCCTCGCCGGCGGCCTCACGCTGGCGGGCTACATGACCGCCTTCAGCGCCTTCAAGGTCGGCAAGGTCAGCGTCGTCGCGCCGATCATCGCCTGCGAGGGCGCCTCCCGCCGTCGCGGCGATCCTCTTCTTCAGCGAGCGCCTCGAGCCCCTGATCCTGCTGTTCCTGCCCATCGCTGCGGTCGGGGTCGTGCTGGCCGCCATGAGCGGCGACGGCGAGGGCCGGGGCGGCGTGCTGCGGGCCTCCGCCGCCGCGCTGGTCTGGGGTGGCATCCTGCTGACCGCGGCCCCCGTCGCCGACGAGTTCGGCGTGCTCTGGGGCTTCGCGCTGGTGCGCCTCGTCGCCCTCGCGATCGCACTGCCGATAGGGCTCGTCCTCGGCACCGCGGCGCAGGGCCGGCGCGACTGGCGCAACGTCGCCATCTGGGGCATCGGCGACAGCGTCGCCTCGCTCCTCTACGTGGCGGCCGCCGACCGCGGCCCCGTGGCCGTAGCCGGGGTCCTCGCCGCGCAGTTCGCGACGGTCGCGGCGATCGCCGGGGTGGTCCTGCTCAAGGAGCGCCTGCGGGCGCGCCAGTGGGCCGGCGTCGTGCTCGTCCTGGTCGCGGTCACCGCGATCGCGGCGACCGGTGCCGCCTAGGGCTCCTCAGCAGTCGCAGTCGATCCCGTGCCAGTCCCGCATGTGGTTCTCGATGTGCGGGGGGATCACCTCGGCCGGGTAGTACTTGCGGTAGAAGTCGAGGTCGAGGTGCTGAGCCTGGTACCAGACGGTCATCAGCATCGGGTCGATCGTGGCCGGGAAGCGGCCGTACGTGTCCCAGATGTAGTTGCACATCGTCTTGACCGCGCTGATCGCCTCGTCGGACGGCCGCGGCATCACGTCGATCGGGCCGCGGTCCTTCCACGGGATCGGGCGCGTGCCATCGGTGAAGAGGCCCTGCTTGCCCCAGCGGATGTCGACGACCGCGTCGACCGCCGCGTCCATGTTCTTGTAGAACGGCGGGATCATCCCCTCGAAGACGCCCTTGAGGCCGACGGGCACCGACTCGCCCGCGCCGAGCGGGGCGTCGTCGGGGATCTGGTGCATCTCGAAGCCGAGGTCGCCGCACGGGCCGTGGCCGCCGATCTCGTGCCAGTACTTCTCGCCGCCCATCGTGACGCGGCCCTTGCCGCCGGAGAAGGGGTGGCCGCCGATGCCGATGGCCTGCGTGGCCTGCATCAGGTTGGCGACCATCAGGCCCTGCTCGGTGCCGTTGGCGTCGGTCATCTGCCAGCGCTCGAACTCCCAGAAGTCGACCGCGTGCGCCGGGTCGAGCAGGCCGCTCTTGACGAACTCGGCGAGCGGGTCGTTGCCGAGGTGCGGGTCGACGAGGTAGAAGCCGTGCGGCTTGTCGAAGTACAGGAGCATCGCGGAGATGCACTGCCGCGTGACGTCCGAGATCGGCATGAACAGCGTCGTGCCGTCCGAGTTCGGGATGCGGTGGTTGAACGCGAACAGGTTCGGGCGGTCCTTGGGGATCAGCAGGCGCCCGTCCTGCAGCTTCGTGGCGCGCCGGTACAGCTCGTTCGGGGCGTCCCGGTCGGCGAGCTGGTTGTGCTTCTCGGGGCGCACGTCGCGCTGCGGCAGCGCGTAGACGCCGTCGTCGTTCGTCCAGAACAGCTCGACGTTGTGGTTGGCGAGCGGCGACGGGTAGGCACGGCCCGTGAAGGAGCCGATCTTGTCGCCCGAGGTGGAGTCGCCGTCCTCGTCGAGGAACGGCCACTCCTCCGTGGCGATGCCGGTGATGCCGGTGGCGGCCGCGACGAGCAGCGCCTCCTCCTCGTAGGCGAGGGGGATCGGGTCCTTGGTGGACTCGAAGGCGAGCGGGCCCGACAGGACGCCGCCGAGCGGGAAGCGCCGCGAGCGGCGCGTGAAGAGCGCCTGGAGGGCGGGGAAGGCGTGCGCTGCGGCGAGCGCGCCCGGGTGGGCCGTCGGCCGGGGCGGCAGCTTCTTGCGCCGCTTCTCCGCGTGCTTGGCGTGCTTGAACTTCGGGGCCTGGGCGGCCGCCTTCGCCGCGGGCTTCGGGGCGGGCTTGGTGGGCGCCTTGGCGGCGGCCTTCGAAGCGGCCTTCGGCTTCACCGCGGCCCGCGCCGGGGCGGGGGCCATGGCGGCGGACTTCTTGGGCTTCTCGACGGCGGCCATGGCGGCGGCTCCTCGGGTCAGACGGTTCGCAGGTAGCGGTCGTAGTCCCACTGGGTGACCGCGGTGATGAACGAGCTCCACTCGCGCTCGGCGAGCACGCACAGATCGTGGCAGACGTCCTCGCCCAGGATCTCCTGGATGACGGAGTCCGCCCGGAAGGCGGCGATCGACTGCTCGAGGGTCGTCGGCAGGGGCGCGCCCGACTCGTAGAGGTTGCCGCTCATCACCTGGCCCGGGTCGGCCTTGGCCTCGAGGCCCGCGCAGACCGCGGCGAGGAGGCCGGCGATGGCCCAGTAGGGGTTGGCGTCCGAGGCGCCGGTGCGCAGCTCGACGCGGGTCGAGTTCTCCGACTCGATCAGCGAGCGGATCGCGCAGGTGCGGTTGTCGCGCGACCAGGTCGCCGTGGTCGGGGCGAACGAGCCGGCCTCGAAGCGCCTGTACGAGTTGACGGTCGGCGAGCCCGGCAGGGTGATGCCGGCGAGGTGCTGCATCATCCCGCCGATCGCCTGGTGGGCGATCTCGGACTCGGAGCCGTCGACGGGGGCGAAGGCGTTCCTGCCGTCCTTCCAGAGCGACACGTGCAGGTGCATCGAGCAGCCCGAGACGCCGTTGAACGGCTTGGCCATGAAGGTGGCGACGACGCCGTGGCGGCGCGCCACCTCGCGGATCCCGTACTTCATCCGAAACGCCTGGTCGGCGGCCCAGACGGGGTCGCCGTGGTTGAGGTTGACCTCGCACTGGGCGGGGCCGTACTCGACGTTCGAGCCCTCGACGTCGACGAACCCGCGCAGGCCGTCGAGGAGCTCGGAGAAGGTCGGCTCCATCTCGTTGGCCTTGATCAGCGAGTAGCAGTGGATGCCGTCGGAGATCGGCTGGGCCTGCTCGTCGACGAGGTAGAACTCGATCTCGGCGCCGATCGAGGCGGTATAGCCGAGCCCGGCGAGGCGCTCGACGACGCGCTTGAGCACGCTGCGGGGCGCGTACTTGTGGATCTCGCCGTGGTGGTCCTTGACGTCGCCCTGCACCATCGCGACGCCGTCGCGCCAGGGCAGGCGCTTGGCGGTCGCGAGATCGGGGATCACGAAGAAGTCGGGGTAGCCGGTCTCCCACCCGGACACGCGGCAGCCGTCGAGGACGTCGGCCGTGTGGTCCCAGGTCAGGGTGGCGTCGGCGAAGGCGACGCCCTTCTCGAGGCGGCCGACGAAGACGTCGGCGGGGATGCGCTTGCCGCGCGGATGCCCCTGGTGGTCCGCCCAGGCGACCTCCACCTCGTGGATCTCGCTCCTCTCGATGGCCTGCAGCAGATCAAACGCCTCAGCGCCCATTGCGCGCGTCCTCCTTCGGTGCCGCCCCTCTCCCCGGGGCGGCGACGCGCGCATGATAGCCGTCATCGGCCCGCCACCACGCGGACGGGCAGCGTCTTGAAGCCGTTACCGAAGTTCGAGCGCAGCCGCGCGGTCGGCCCGTCGACCGCGAAGCGCAGCCCGCGGTCGAGCACCGCCGTGAACAGCGTCTCGACCTGCATGCGGGCGAGGAACGCGCCGAGGCAGTAGTGCGGCCCGCCGCCCCCGAACACGACCTGCTGCGACGCGTCGCGCGTGACGTCGAAGCGCTCGGGGTCGGGGAAGACCTCCTCGTCGAAGTTGGCGCTGATGTAGTACAGCATCAGCTTGTCACCGGCCCGGATCGCCTGGCCGCGCAGCTCGACGTCCTCGGTGGCCGTGCGCCGGAACGCGTAGATCGGCGTCGCCCAGCGCAGCACCTCCTCGACGGCGCCCCGCATCAGCGTGCGGTCGCGGTCGAGCAGGTCGAGCTGGTCGGGCTGCTCGATGAAGCGGTGCATGCCCGTGGCGAGCGAGTTGCGGGTCGTCTCGTTGCCGGCGAAGACGAGCAGCTGGCAGAAGTTGACGAGCTCGTTGTCGGTCAGCCGGTCGCCCTCCCACTCGGCCTGCACGAGCCGGGTGATCAGGTCGTCCCGGGGCTCGGCCCGGCGCGCGTCGCAGAGCGCCTGCGCGTAGTCGAAGAGCTCGAGGGCGGCGGGGCTCGAGAAGGGCAGGTGGTGCGGCTCGAAGCCGCGGGCCCGGGCGGCCGCGTACATCTCGGGCGGCGGCGCCAGGTCGGGGTCGTCGACCGCGACCAGCATGTTGGCGAGCTTGGCCAGGTAGTCGGCGTCGGCCTCGGGCGCCCCGAAGACGTCGACGAACACGCGGATCGGCATCATCTCGCAGATGTCGCGCACCCAGTCGAACGAGCCCCGCTCGACGGCCCGGTCGAGCAGCCGGTCGGCCACGGCGCGGGCGTGGCCGCGGTAGTCGTCGACCATCTTCGGGGTGAAGAGCGGGCTCACGATGCGCCGGAGGCGCGTGTGCTCGGGCGGGTCCGTCTCGATCATCGAGCGGCGGATCGCCATCGACTCCTCGTCGATCTCCTCGTAGTAGATGAAGCGCGCCGCCGACGAGAACCGCCGCGGGTCCTTCGAGATCGCCACGAGGTCGGCGTGCTTGGTGATCGCCCAGAAGCCGGGCCCGTCGGACTCGGGGTGCCAGTGCACCGGGTCGTGCTCGCGCAGGGCGCGGAACGACGCGTGCGGGACGCCGTCGACGTAGACGTCGGGGTCCTTCAGCTCGATCGCCGACAGATCCAGGGTGGCCATGCCGAACCTCCTCGTCCGGATCGTACCGCGCACCGGAAACCCGGCGAAATCAGGGCCTGAAACGGCGGGTTTTCGGCTGGGGCCCGGGCCTGCGGCGGTTTCGTGACGATTGCCACGAAAAGGGTTGCGCGCCCGTACGGCGAAGCGGTACGCTCACGCAAGTCCTGCAGTCGGCATCCGCCGGCCGGGGAGGGGACGAGAAACAGAGGAGGCTGGTTTGTCTACGGAAAACGAGGGCGAAGCCCCGGCGACCGACGTCATCAACCCGATGACCGGGTCGCACCACCTTGCGAAGGGCGCGCTGTCACTGCGGCAGGTCCTCTTCTGCTGCGTCACTGGCGCAGCGCCGATCACGGCGATGGTGTTCAACACGCCGGTCGCCGTGCTCGGCGTCGGGTACGCCGCCCCGGCGGCGTTCCTGCTCGCCACGATCGTGCTGACGATCTTCTCGATCGGCTACATCGAGATGGCCCGCCGGGTCACCGCCGCCGGCGGCTTCTACTCGTTCGTGTCCCACGGCCTCGGCCAGGTGCTGGGCATGGGCACGGCGCTCCTGATCGCCGCCTGCTACCTGATCTTCTCCGCCGCCGTGACCGGGGTGACGACGTACTTCTTCGTGACCACGATCGACGCCTGGTTCGGGGTCTCGATCCCGGCTTGGATCGTGCTCGCGGCGCTCGTCCTGATCATGACCCTGCTGACGTTCTTCCACATCGAGCTCTCAGCGCGGTTCCTGGGCGTCGCCCTGATCGGCGAGATTGTCCTGCTGGCCGTGTTCGTCGCGGCCGTCATGATCCAGGGCGGCGGCCCCGACGGGATCCCGCTGAAGCCGCTGAACCCGCTCGAGGTGTTCAACGACAACAACCTCGCCGTCGCCACCGGCGCGGCCGGCATCGGCCTGTTCGGCGCGTTCTGGTCGTGGGTCGGCTTCGAGATGGCCCCGAACTACGCGGAGGAGGCGAAGGAGCCGAAGAAGGTCATGGCCCCGGCCATGTACATCTCCGTGATCGGCCTCGGCGTCGTCTACGTCCTCGTGACGTGGATGTACGTGTCCGGCGCCGGCCTCGAGCGCAGCTCGGAGCTGGTCGGCCAGTACTTCGAGGGCACCCTCGCGGTCGCCTCGCCGTACTACGTCCTGACCGAAGAGTACTTCGGCTCGCTGCTGACGTACGGCTTCCAGGCCTTCGTCGTGACGGGCTCCCTGGCGTGTCAGATCGCGTTCTTCAACACGTCGTGCCGGTACCTGTTCTCGCTGGGCCGCGAGGGCGTCCTGCCCTCGGCCCTGGGCCGCACGCATCCGCAGCACCACTCGACGCACATCGCGGGCGTCGTCGCCGGCGTCATCGTCGGCCTGTGGGTGCTCGGCTTCGCGATCTACATCGCGACGCTGCCTGCGGACGCCGGCATCGACCTGACGCTCGGGTCGCTGACGATCCTCGGCACCTGGTCACCGCTGCTCGGCGTCTCCGGCATCCTCGCCATCCAGGCGCTGGTGTCGCTCGCGATCATCGTCTACTTCGCCCGCATCAAGGAGATGCACTGGCTGAAGACGCTGATCGCGCCGATCATCGGCCTGATCTCGCAGGCCATCGTGGTCGGCCTGCTCCTGCAGTACCGCGGCGACCTGTCGGCCGCGGCGGACGTGCCGTTCATCAAGTACCTGTGGGTGTGGCCGCTCCTGATCTTCGGGGTCGGCGTGATCCTCGCCCTGATCTTCCGGTCGCGCAGCCCGGAGCGGTACGCCGGCATCGGCCGCTACCTGCACGAGGACATCGCCTCCTAGGCCGAACGGCGAAGGGCCCCGTCCGCTCCGGCGGGCGGGGCCCTTTCCCGTTTCCACCGACCTCTGTAGGATTCCGGCCATGGCGGCGACCGAGGAGGGACTCGCCGGGGTCGACATCATCACCCCGGAGATCTGGGAGGCGGCGGTCCCGCACGACGCCTTCCGGCGCCTGCGCCGCGAGGACCCGGTGCACTGGCACCCGGAGCCCGCCCCGAACCACGGCTTCTGGGCGGTCACGCGGCACGCGGACGTGATCCGGGTCTCGAAGGACACCGCCACCTTCTCGTCCGGCGTGGGCCTGACGATGCTCGAGGAGGTCGAGCCCGACTCGATCGAGAAGCGGCGCTCCCTGATCGACTCGGACGCGCCGCTCCACAACCACCTGCGCCGCATCGTCAGCCCGCTCTTCACCCCGAAGGCGATCGCGGGACACGAGGCCTACGCGCGCGAGGTCGCGGGCGGCCTGCTCGACCGCGCCCAGGCGCGCGGCTCGTTCGACTGGGTCCTCGACGTCGCCGAGCCCCTGCCGATCACGGTGCTCCTCAGCATCCTCGGCGTGCCCGCGGGCGACGCCGACCGGATGATCGAGCTGTCGAACCAGATGATCGCGATCGACGATCCCGACTACGCGCCCGACTACGACAGCCTGCCCGCGGGCGTCGACCCGAAGGACCTGCCCTTCGGGTCGCCCGCCTCGTACCACGTCTTCGAGTACGGGCGGGCCCTCGGCGAGGAGCGCCGCGCGCACCCCGAGGACGACCTCGTCTCGCGGCTGATCCACAGCGAGGTCGACGGCGAGCGGTTGTCCGAGCTCGAGTACTCGAACATGTTCCAGATCCTGATCCTGGCGGGCAACGAGACGACGCGCACGACGCTGACGCACGGGATGAAGGCCTTCATCGACCACCCCGACCAGTGGCAGCGCCTGCGGGCCGACCCGTCCCTGATGGACTCCGCGGTCGAGGAGATCATCCGCTGGGCGACGCCCGTCCTCTACATGCGCCGCACGGCGCGGCAGGACGCGGTGCTCGGGGGCCGGGATATCCGGACGGGCGACAAGGTCGTGATGTGGTACATCAGCGCGAACTACGACGAGGACGCCTTCGCCGACCCCTACGCGTTCGACATCACCCGCGACCCCAACCCGCACCACGGCTTCGGGGGCGGCGGCCCGCACTTCTGCCTCGGCGCCTGGCTCGCGCGCCTGCAGATCCGCGTGCTGTTCGAGGAGTGCCTCCGGCGCGACCTGCGGCTCGAGCCGGACGGCCCGGTGCGGCGCGTGCGCTCGAACTTCGTCAACGGCGTCAAGTCGATGCCGGTGCGCGTCGCCGGCTGACGCCGCGTCGGGCTACTCGGCGGGCTCGCCGATCGAGATCGCGCCCGTCGGGCAGGCCTCGCAGAGCGTGCGGGCCAGCTCCTCCTCGACCGGGGCGGTCGGATGCGAGACGCCGTCGTCGCCGAGCTCCACGGCGTGCTCGGCGAGCTCCTCGCACTTGCCGATCCCGACGCAGGTGGCGGGATCGATGACGATGTGCACCTTCATGGGGGTCCTCCTGCCTTCCGCGGCCTACGGTATCAGGACGAGGCGGCCGTCGACCTCGCCGCGGCGGATCCGCGCGTGCGCCTCGCCGGCGGCCCCGAGCGGGATCCGCTCGACGAGGAAGTCGAGGTCGCCGCGCTGGGCGATCCGGATCACCTCGGCGATGTCGTCGCGCGAGCCCCACATCGACTGGGTCCACCAGGTCTCGTGCGGGACCCGCGAGAAGCCGAAGGGCACGCTGCCCTCCCACGCCCCCACGAGCACGACGAGGCCGCCGGGGCGGATCAGCTCGCGGGCCTGCGCGAGCGTCTCGTCGGCGCCGACGTAGTCGAAGACGACGTCGAACGGCCCCTCGAGCGCGTCGGGGGCGCAGGCCTCGTGCGCCCCGAGGGCGAGCGCGCGCTCGCGCGCGGCGGCCTTGAGGTCGGCGACGACCACGTGGGCGCCGGTCAGGGAGCGCAGGTACTGCACGCCGTACTGGCCGAGGCCACCGGCCCCGATCTGCAGGCAGCGCACGCCCGCCCCGAGCCGGTCGGCCGCCTTGCGCACGGCCCGGTAGGGCGTGAGCGACGAGCAGCCGAAGGTGGCGGAGGCGGCGGGGTCGAGGTCGCCGATCGGCAGGAGGTAGCGCGGGTGCGGCACCTGGATCCACTCGGCGTAGCCGCCGTCGCGGACGAGGCCCGCCTCCTCCACCGAGCCGCAGAGCTGCTCCTCCGTGGCGGCGCAGAAGCGGCACTGGCCGCAGCCCCACGGCGGATACACGACGCAGGGCCCCTCGGCCGTCTCGACGACGACCTCGTGGCCCATCACGAGCGGCGTCGGCAGCTTCGGCCAGCGCCCCTCGGCGACGTGCACGTCCGAGTGGCAGACGCCCGCGGCGAGCACCCGGTACCAGCCGGCGTCGGGGCCCGTCAGGGGCCCGAAGGCGCGCTCCTCGAGGACGAGGTCCCGGTGGAAGCCGGGCAGGACGACGGCCCGGTAGGACGCGGGCCGACTCACGCCCGCGCCTCCGGGGTGATGCGGCCGAGGCCGGCCTGCAGCCGCGCCGTGCCGCGCACGTGCGCCTCCATCAGCGAGCGCGCCCGGGCCGGGCGGCCCGCACCGATCGCCTGCACGATCTCGGCGTGCTCGCGGTCGGCGATCGCCAGCACCTCGGCCGTGGCCGGCAGCGCGCGGCTGATCCGGTAGGCCTCGGCGCGCAGCTCGGCGATCCGCGACACGAGCCGCGGCGAGCCCGAGGCGTCGCCGATCACGAGGTGCAGGAGCGCGTCGCGCTCCGACCAGGCCTCGAACGGGCCGAGGCCCGCCATGCCGTCGACGATCGACTCGAGGAGCGTGCACTGCTCGGGCGTGGCCCGCTCGGCGGCGAGCGCGGCCGCGCCGCCCTCGACCACCGCGCGCTCGGTGGCGAGGTCGTCGAGCTCGGCCGCGGTCGGGGCCTCCTGCGCCGCGAGCACGGCCTCGGCCGCGCCCTGGGTCACGAAGGTGCCGCCGCCGCGGCCGCGGCGGGTCTCGATCAGGCCGGCACTGCGCAGCACCACGAGCGCGCTCCGGAGCGACGCGGCGGAGATGCCCAGCGCGGACGCGAGCTGGGTCTCGGACGGCAGCCGGTCGCCCGGCCGGAGCAGGCCGAGGCCGATCGCCTCGCCGAGGCGGGCGACGGTCTCGGCCACGGCGCCGGCGCCGCGCACGGGCGTGAAGACCGTGCGCTCGACGAGCCGCTGGACGGTCTCCCGCTCGGTCTCGCGGGTGGCGGCGCTCATCCGTCCACGTCGACGGCGGCGTCCTCGATCATCTCCTCGAGCTCGTACGAGTCATGCGCGGCGCGCATGTGCCCGTTGACCTGCTCGATCAGCTCCTCCATCGAGGCGGCCGTGACGACCTCGCCGCACCTGTCCTCGTTGCAGGACCACTGCTTGGCCATGGCGCTACCCCGCCTCGACGCCGATCACGAAGTCCAGGTCCGGATCGAGGATGTCGTCGATCAGGGTCTGGTCCGGCGTGATGTTGAGCTCGCGGCAGCGGTTCTTGTAGTGGCGCACCTTCTGCAGCTGGTACTTGTCGAGGTTGAGCTCGGGGACGAAGCGCTGGTACTCGAGCATCCCGATCGCGTTGCCGCGGTACAGGTTGATCGCGTCGTGCACGACCTGCTCGAGCTCGGGCCGCTGCTCGATCAGCTGGCGGCAGGCCGCCGTGCCGAACGTGATGTGGCGCCCCTCATCGGCCACGATCTGCTTGAAGCCGTGGCGCAGGGTGCCGAGCTTGCCCCAGATGTCGCAGGTGTCGATGACGATCTCGTAGGAGGGCATGGTGAGGACGCCCTCGACCCAGATGTTGTAGAGGGTCGAGAAGCGGACGAAGCCCTCCTCGACCGCCGCGAGGTCGCCGGCGTGGCAGGCATCGATCAGCTGGTGGCCGAAGTACGGCAGGCCCTCGTAGACGGGCTCACCGGTCTGGTAGCGGCCCGACGGGTCGACGGTCTTCTCGCGCTCGATCCAGTACTCGGAGAGCTCGTCAGCGTCGACGGCGCCCACGACGCGCTCGTGCCACATGGCGAAGAACTGCGAGTGGCGGGCCTCCTCCATCATGAAGCTCGACAGGAACATGGTCCAGTCGAACTTGCCGAGGGCGTGGGCCGCGTAGATCATCGGCAGGGTCTCGTCGGTGACCTCCTGCTCGCCGCCGAGGAAGCGGACGGTGATCATCACGATGCCGCGCTGCTGCTCGGGGGTCAGCTCCTGGAAGTCGCGGGCGTCGGCCTCGTAGTCGAACTCGCCCGGATCCCAGAACTTGCGCATCGCCTTCTCGTACTTGCGGTAGATGGGGCCGGCCATCATCTCGCGCGTGAAGCGCAGCCGGGACTCGAGCGTGCGCTCGGGCTGGTCCTCGATCGTCGCCATGTCCTCGTCGTCTCCTCGGATAGAACGTTGAAACCAGAGGTTATGGTAATCGGCGGGTGCCGCCTGTCAAGGGCGCCTGGCAGACGCAGTTTTCTTTACGCTATCGTCCGAATAGCGTGAAGAAACCCGACGCCACCCTCGACGACCTCCGGCACCTCGTCGCCCTGTCGGTGCTGGCCCCGCGCCTCTCCGGCGACGACCGCGACGCCGTGGACGGCATCGTCGGCGACCTGGCGGTGCGCATCGGGCCGGCCGTCTCCAAGCGCCGGGCGGCCGCGGTGCTCGACATCTCCGTGCCGGCGCTCGACGAGTGGATCCGCCGGGGGCGCGTCGAGGTCACCACGGCGCCGGGGGCGCGCGCGGGCGTCGACACCGCCTCGCTCGTCCGCACGGCCGCCCTCGTGCCGCCGGGCGCCAGCCGACCGGGCCGCGCCGTCGACCGGGCGCTCGCGGAGCAGCGCCGTCGCGCCGAGTTCTGGCGGCTGAACGAGGCGGTCACGGCCGCCGAGGGCCGCGCCTTCGCGGCGCTGCCGTTCGCGGAGCGGATCGCCCAGCTCGAGCGCCACTACAAGACGATCGGGGCCCTCGCGAGCGTGCGCCGCCGCCCGCGCGCGGACGCGCCGCCGCCGACGGAGGCGGCGACCGGCTGATGGAGGGCATGCCGTTGGACCTGGCTGACCTGCTGCGCGCCCTCGACGAGCACGGCGTCGACTGCGTGGTGATCGGGGGCGTCGCCGTCGGCCTGCACGGCCACCCCCGGGCGACGAAGGACCTCGACATCATGATCGCGCCCGATCCCGAGAACGTATCGCGGCTCTGGGCCTTCATCGAGGCCGCCGACGCGCGCCCGCTCGCGGTCGGGGCGTTCGAGGAGCGGGAGCTCCCGCTGCCCTTCACACGCGAGGCGATCCTCGCAGGCGGCGGCAACTGGCTCCTGCGCACGCGTTACGGCCGGCTCAACGTGAGGCGGTACGTGGAGGGGGCCCCGGCCTACGCCGACCTCCTCGCGCGCAGCGAGGCGGGCGACCTCGAGGGCCTCTCGTCGCCGGTCCGCTTCTGCAGCCTCGACGACCTCCTGGCCATGAAGCGCGCGGCGGGACGGGCGGTCGACCTCGGCGACATCGAACGGCTCGAGCAGCTCGACCGCGTCCCGGACGACTGACCGGTCCCCCTCGGCTAGGATTTCTAGGCGCGCCTAGATCTCCATGTCCGACGACGTCCTCCTCGCCTTCGTGGTCACCCTCGCCGCGGGGCTCGCGACCGGCATCGGCAGCGTGATCGCGTTCCTCGCGAAGACGACGAACCGGGGCTTCCTCTCCGTCTCGCTCGGCTTCTCGGGCGGCGTCATGATCTACGTCTCCTTCATGGAGATCATGCCCAAGTCGCTCGTGCGGCTCGAGGCGGCCGAGGGGCCGCTCGAGGGCTACGTGTGGATGACCGCCGGCTTCCTCGGCGGCATGCTGCTGATGGCGGTGGTCGACCGCGTGATCCCGAGCTTCGGGCACCCGCACGAGCCGATGCCGGTGGAGATGCTCGCCAACGAGACCGCCCGCCCCGAGTACCTCCAGCAGGGAATGCTCAGGCGGATGGGCGTCTTCACGGCGCTCGCCATCGCCATCCACAACTTCCCCGAGGGGCTCGCCACCTTCCTCGTCCTGCTGGAGGACCCGGCCGTGGGCATCGCCATCGCCGTGGCGATCGCGATCCACAACATCCCCGAGGGCATCGCCGTCTCCGTCCCCCTCTACTACGACACCGGCAAGCGCGGCAAGGCGTTCCTGTACTCGCTCGGCAGCGGCCTCGCTGAGCCCCTCGGCGCGATCATCGGCTACCTGCTCCTGCGCCCCTTCCTGACCGATACCTGGCTCGGCGTCATCTTCGCCGGGGTCGCGGGCGTGATGGTCTTCATCTCCCTCGACGAGCTCCTCCCCACCGCCCGCGCCTACGGCCGCCCGCACCTCGCGATCTACGGGATGATGGCCGGCATGGCCGTGATGGCGCTGTCTTTGGTCCTGTTCAGGATCTAGGCTGACGGGCGAGGCGGAGACGGGCGACCGCAGCCGGCACTGGCCGGCGATCGAGGCCGGGCACGGCCAGCCGATCGAGCACTGGCTCGACCGGGTGCGGGGCGTCGAGAGCGGCCGCTACGTCGACCAGATGGCGCTCCTGCAGGAGGGGCACGGCTTCAGCCGCGCCCACGCCAACGCCGTCGTCCAGTACGCGCGCGGCTCCACGAGCGCCCGGTGCTTCGCCGACCTCGACGGCTACCTCGCCGGCCGGGATGCGGCGACGCAGGACACCGTGCGCCGGATCCTCGCGGTGGTCACGGCGGCGTACCCCCAGCTCGAGCTCGTGATCGCCTGGAACCAGCCGATGCTGAAGGACGCCACGGGCTACGTGTTCGGGGTGTCGGCCCTGAAGGGCCACATCCTGGTCGCCCCGTTCGACCCCGCCGCGCTCGCGGCCCTGCGCCCCCGGCTCGAGGGCGACGGCTACGTGGTCAACAAGAAGACGGTGCGCGTGCCGCTCGACTGGGCGGTCGACGAGGCGCTCCTCGTCGACCTCGTCGGCGCGGCGCTGGGCGACTTGGCCCATCCGCTCCCGCGCGGACAATAAACGGCAGCACCCGCCGCCCGCGGCGGACCCCCGAGGAGGCCCCATGGGCGCGACCCCCGTCAACACGAAGCCCGCGAACATCCTGATGGCCCTCACCTACGCGATCGCCGCGCTCGGGATCGGACTCGCCTTCAGCGCGCTCGGCGACGCCAAGCCGGATCTCGGCCTCGCGGCACTCCTCGCCGTCGGCGGCGGCGGCATCCTCTCGTTCGTCCGCCACGCGGTCTTCCACCGGGCGGACGCGCAGCGGATCGGCTGGACCTCCGAGCGCACGAACGCGTTCCAGATCGAGGTCGGCCTCGCCAACCTCGCCTGGGGCGCCTTCGCCGTCCTCGCCGTCCTGCTCGGCTGGGGCCTCGCCGCGGAATCCGCCGCGTTCCTCGTCTTTGGGCTCTACATGTCGCTCGTCGCCGTCTTCGAGGTGCTCAACGCGGGCGGCGAGAACCGCCGCCCGTGGGCGCAGGTGATCCCGAGCGCGGCGTTCGGGCTGCTGCTGCTCACGGTGGGGCTGACGGGGATCAACGCGGCGACCTAGGGCGCGGGCGCCAGAAGGCACGGGCGCCGTATCATCCCCGGAGCACGTCCCCGCCCCCGTAGCTCAGGGGATAGAGCAGCGGTTTCCTAAACCGCGTGTCGCAGGTTCGAGTCCTGCCGGGGGCACTTCATAATCCCAATTTTTAAGGCAGATGATTCGATTCGGCGACTTCATGGGCTTGTTGTACCCTCGGAACACGGTAGGAGTAATGAGATCGCGGCGAATCGGCTCGCCATGCCGGATTCACTCGAAGCGCTGCGGTTTGGCCAGCGTCTTGACCCTGATGAAAGTCAAGGGCGGCAAGATCCGTGCCCGCGTGTCGGTGACCGGTGCGGGCAAGCTCACCCTTATCGGCACACCCGGCCGCGCCCGATCGTCGAGGGTGGTCTGCACGGTCACGCGCGTATTCAAGCGGCGCGCATCCGCGTGGATGGTCTGCACGCCGAACGCTGCGACGCAGGCGCGCCGAACGTCGGGCCCCGTCTCGATCGTGGTGACGATGACCTTCACGCCGACGGGCGGCAAGGCAAAGACGAGCCGAGGGGGCATAGTCGTGCTGCCGCGCATCGAGACGACCCCATCAATCGTCACGGGCTAAGCAGCGGGCCAACCGGCAGCTGCTCGTGTCCGCGATGGAGGCCGCGGGCTTCGTCAACCTCCCCGAGGAGTGGTGGCACTTCACGCTCGCCGACGAGCCCTTCCCGGAGACCTTCTTCGACGCGCCCATCCGGTGATCACGCCGCCTGGCGGGACCCCGGCGGAACCGGCGTCGACCGCGCTCAGAGCTGGCGCTCGACGAGCTCCCGATAGTGCCCGCCGCGGGCCATCAGCTCCTCGTGGCGGCCGAGCTCGACGACGCAGCCGGCGGCGACGACGGCGATCTGGTCGGCGTCCCTGACCGTCGAGAGACGGTGGGCGATCACGACGCGGGTGGCGGACATCCGGGCGAGCGAGTCCGTCACGATCTGCTGCGTCGGGTTGTCCAGTGCGCTCGTCGCCTCGTCGAGGATGATCACCCGCGGCCGGCCCGCGACGGCGCGGGCGAGCAGGAGGCGCTGCACCTGCCCGCCGGACAGCGTCCCTGCCCCATCCATGAGCATCGTGTGCATGCCCATCGGGAGCTCGCGGATGAAGTCCGCGAGGCCGACCTCCTCGGCCGCCGCCCACGCCTCGTCGGTCGTCATGTCGCGGCCCCCGACGATGTTGTCGAGGATCGAGCCCCCCATCAGCGAGAACTTCTGCATGACGACGCCGAACTGCCGGCGCACGTAGGCGAGGTCGAGGTCGCCCAGCGGGACGCCGTCGAGGAGCACCGACCCGCGCTCGGGCTGCTCGAAGCCGAGCAGGCAGCGCAGAACGGTCGACTTGCCGCAGCCCGACTCGCCGACGAGCGCCGTGAACGACCCCGCCGGGATCGTCAGCGACAGGCCGTCGAGCACCAGGGGCAGGTCGTCCGCGTAGCGGAAGTGCAGGTCCGTGAACGCGATCTCCCCGGTGATGTCCAGGGCGCGGCCCGCCTGGTGGTCCTCACCCGGGGTGGCGAGGATCGGCTCGGCCCGGTCGATCAGGACGGCGGCCCGACCCGCCTGGCCCGCGACCGCGACGATCGAGCCGGCGGCCGCGGTCGCCGTTCCGAGCGCGGTCGCGAAGACGGCGAAGCTCGCGATGCCGATGCCCTCGCCCTCGAGCATCGCCATCAGGTAGACCGCGGCGCTCGCGGTCAGCCCGAGGCTGCCGGCGACGACGGCCGTGACGTCGGTGCGGATCGCCGCCTGCATCTGGGCGCGCTGGACGCGGGACATCAGCTCCGCCCAGCGCCGGAACATCGTCGCCGTCGCCCCGGCGACCCGGACCTTGGCCACGCCCTGGATCAGCTGCAGCGCCAGCGCGTCCCGCTCGCCCTGCGCCGCGGCTGCGGCGCGATGGAACCGCTGGGCGAGCCGCAGCGCGACGGCGCAGACGATCAGGACGACGAGGATGACGCTGAGCGCCGGCAGGATCAGGGCGGGCACGCTGATGGCCACCACGACCAGGTTCACGATGGCGAAGGCCGCGGACAGCCCCGTGATCAGGATGGCGTCCCCGAGCAGCTGGCGGGCCTGGTCGACGCCCATGATGCGATCCGTCAGGTCGCCGACCTCGTAGCGCCGGAAGAAGCTCGTCGGCAGGCTCAGGGTCCGGTCCCAGAGCGCCGGCAGCAGGTTGCGATCGAGCTCGCCGCCGAGGCGCAGCAGGGTGAAGTTGCGGGTCAGCTCGAAGATGAAGAGCCCGAGGGCGGCACACCCGATCACCAGGACCAGCCCGGCCAGCGCCTCGGTCGAGTTGCGGGGGATCGCGACGCCGATGATCTTGCCGAGGACGATCGGGACCAGCAGGGTCATCAGGCTCGCGCCCAGCGCGAGCGTCGCCGTCCAGGCGAACTCGCGGCGCCACGAGCGCCGCGCGGTGGCGAGCAGGCTGCGGGCGCTGATCGGCCCGGGCGGCAGGACCCGCTGGACGACGATGGCCTCGGACTCGACGCCGGCGCCGACGGCGTCGTCGACCGGGGTCTCGACGCCGGTGGCCGGGGACACGGCCACGTAGCGCGCGCCGCCGAGGCCCGGCCAGCGCCGCCCGTGCGGCCGCACGACGATCAGCGCGCCCTCCACGTCGCGCCCGATGAACGCGTCGCCGTCGCGCGTCCACCAGCGGCCCTCGAGGACGACCGAGCGCGCGCGCGCATCGCAGGTGCGCAGGAGGGCCGCCACCTGGACGGCGAGGGGCGCCTCGGGATCGCGATCGCCGGGGACGAAGGCGACGCCCTCGCCCTCGCACAGCAGCCGCACCGCATCGGCGACGGCGTCCCCGGTCAGCTCGAGGCCGTCCGCGTCGACGGACGCCAGCTCCTCGCTGGCCTCCTGCACCAGCTCGGCGTCGCGCAGGCCGAGCGAGGCGATGCGGGAGGCCTCGTCGCCCCGGGCGGCCGTGGCCGCACCACGGGCCAGGGCGTCGAGGCGGCCCTGCTCCTCGGCCTCGGCCGGCTCGATCCGGGTCCCGGGGATGGCGAGCGCGATGGTCGCCCCGCCGGCGACGGCCCCGTCCGCGGCGGTCAGCACCTGCCCCGGCCCGAACGAGCGCAGAGGAATCCGCCGGCCGTGGCCGTCGTCCCCGGCCCAGAACACGTCGACCCGGCCCTCGACCACTCGCCACGCCATCGCCCCGACGTCGCAGCGCCACGGCAGGGACGCATCGACGTGGCGCGTGCCGTCGTCGCCCGGGACGCCGACCTCCGCCGCCGTCGCGGGCGCGAGCGGCGTCCGGCGCGCCGCGTACTCGGTGGCCATCAGCTCTCCACCAGCGTGCGGTAGAGGCCGTCCAGCTCGAGCAGCTCGTCGTGCGTCCCGCTCTGCACCACGACGCCCTTGTCCAGCACCAGGATCAGGTCGGCGTCGCGGATCGTCGAGAGCCGGTGCGCGATCACCACCGTCGTGCAGCCGCGGCGGCGCAGCTCGTTGTCGATGCGGACCTCCGTGAGGGCGTCGAGGGAGCTCGTGGCCTCGTCGAGGACGAGGATCGTGGGGTCCATCGCCAGCGCCCGCGCGATCTCGACGCGCTGGCCCTGGCCGCCGCTGAAGTTGCGGCCGTGCTCGGCCACCTCGGACTCGTAGGCGCCGGGGCGCGCGGCGATCACGTCGTCGATCAGGGCGTCCTGGGCCGCCAGCGTCACGCGCCCGGCCTCGATCGACGGATCCCAGAGCGTGAGGTTCTCGCGCACGGTGCCCTTGAACAGGTGGATCGACTGGTCGACGAGCGCGAGCGAGGAGCTCAGCACGGCGCCCGGGATCTCGTCCCGGGGCACGCCGTCAAGCAGGATGGCGCCCGACCAGGGCCGCTCGAGCCCGGTCAACAGCCGGGACACGGTCGACTTGCCCGCGCCCGAGGAGCCGACGAAGGCGATCCGGTGGCCCGGCTCCACCGTGAACGACAGCTCCTTCAGCAGCGGCGGGGCGCCCTGGCTGTAGCCGAACACGACGTCCCGGAACTCGATCCGCCCCTGCAGCTTCGCGGGCGCCGGCGCGGGCCCGGCCGCCGCCCCGACCCGCACGGACGAGCGCAGCCCGTCCATCTCGGGCTCCTGCTCGAGCACGTCGTCGACCTTGGGCAGGACGGCACGGAACTGGAGCAGCGAGTTGCCGACCTGCACGAGCGTGGCGAAGGGCGCGAGGAACCCCGCGACCAGCACCTGGAGGGCGACGAGCCCGCCGATCGAGAGGTCGCCGTCGAGCACCTGCAGGCCGCCGACGCCGAGGACGGCGGCCGAGGCGAGGATGCCGAGGAAGCCGGGCAGCGTCGCGAGGACCTGATTGGACGCCGCGGTCTCCTGGCGGACGCTCACGACGCGCGCCGACTGGCCGCCGAAGCGCGTGAAGAGCTCCTGCTCGGCACCGGTCGCCTTGATGAACTCGATCGCGGACAGCCCCGACGAGGCGACGGCGGAGAGCCGGCCCTCCTCCTGCATCAGCACCTGCTGGCGCTCCGTCTGGCGGCGGGCCATCGACCGCAGGATCGCGAAGTTGAGCGCGCCGATGACGAGCGCCACCACGGCCGCGAGGGGGCTCAGGACGAGCATCGCGACGAAGTAGAGGACCACCGCGACGAGGCCGGTGATGGCCGATGGCAGCGGCCCCGCGAGGAGCATGGAGATCACCGCGGGCATGCGCAGGCGCCAGGAGATCTCCCCCGGCTGGCGCTGGCTGAAGAAGCGCATCGGCAGGCGCAGGATCCGCCACGTCATGTCGGCCGCGAGGCGCGTCGTGAAGTCGGTGGTGATGCCGAGCATGGTGCGACGCTGGATCCAGCCGAGGACCATCTGCACGACGATCGCGAACACGATCGCGGCCATGAAGCCGGTCACGAGGGCGGGGCTCGAGGCGGCAATGACCCGGTTGATGAAGAAGGAGAGGAAGCCGGCGGCCGCGATGCCCGGGACGGTCGCGAAGACCCCGACGACCGCGGTGAACGCGAGCGCGGCCCAGTACGGGCCGAGGTGCGCGCGCAGCGATCCGACCAGGGACGGCTGCCGGCCGCCCCGCTCGAACTCGGGCGTCGGCGCGAGCTCGAGCGCGATGCCGGTGAAGCAGGAGTCCATCTCGTCCCACGACACCCGCCGCGGGCCCATGGCGGGGTCGTTGATGTGGACCCACGTGTCGTCCCAGCCCTCGACGACCACGAAGTGGTAGAAGCTCCAGTACGCGACGAACGGGGTCGGGAGGGTGTCGAGCTCGTGGAGGTCCTTGCGGGCGCCCTTGGCGCTCATCCCGTACCCGCGCGCCACCTTCGCCACCTGGAGCGCCGTCGTGCCGTCGCGGCTGACCTGGCAGGCGTCGCGGAGCGTCTGCAGGGGGACGTGGCGACCGTGGTACGCGAGGATCATCGCCAGCGCGGCCGCGCCGCACTCCACGGCCTCCATCTGGATGATGGTGGGCACCCGCGAGCGCCGGCGGGGCGGCGGGAGCCTGCGCTCGGAGGCGCTCTCGGCCGTCGCCGCCATCACGACCCGCCGAAGACGTACGACAGGAGCGAGCGCCGGCCGACCTCCACGCTGACCGGGACGATCGTGCCGACCAGGAGCGCGTCGAGCTCGCCCGCGGGGCACGCGGCGCCCGCCGACACGACCGAGCCGTTGGCCTGGACGTAGCGCGCGACCGTCGGCGAGGGGATGTACGCGATGACCGACTCGCCGGACTGCTCGTACTTGTTGTAGGCGACGATCCGGCACTCGAACGAGGGTCCGTTGGCGGGCTGGACCCAGACCGCGGCGCCCTCGGCGAGATTGCCGTCGGTGAAGCCGGTCGCCTCGGCTCCCGGCAGCAGGATGAACAGAAGCGGCGGCTGCGTCAGCATCCCGAGCGTCACGACCGGGTCACCCGCCGCGACGGCGAAGGGCTCCGTCAGCGCGCCGCGCTGCATGACGATCGAGTCCCCGGGCGCCGTCAGCGGGGTCGTCGCGCCGTCCGCGTCCGTCACCTCGCCGATCACGTCGCCTCCGCGCAGGCGCGCACCCGTCGTCAAGGTCGGCGTCGAGGCCGTGCCCGCCACCGGCGCCGCCACGACGGCGAAGCCGCCGCGGTCGGCCCAGCCGATGCCGGGCGTCGGCGTGGCCAGTGAGTTGACGGCGACGTAGAGGAGCCCGGCCAGGAGCAGGGCGATCACGGCGAGGGCGACGAGCGCGCGGCGGGGCGTGACGAGGGAGGTCCGCTCCCGGCTCTCGCCGGAGCTCGCAAGCGCCTGGACCGCGTTCTCACGGAACGGACTGTTCATCCCGGCTTCCCATCCCGAGCGTGACTGTCGTTGGATACTACGGCGGATCGCACCCCGCGGGGGGGTGCGGCTGCAGGCGGGGCCGCGCGGTACGCGTCGCGCAGCGGCGGAACGTCGTGCCCGTCGGCCCGCAGCAGGGTCCGGCCCACTCCCACGAGACCCCAGACGCCGGACAGCAGGAGGCCGTCGTCCGCGAGGCGATCCCCGAGCCAGCGCCCCGTCGCAGCGTGCCGAGCCGTCAGCTCCGACGCCGCGGCGCGGGCGCACCCCGGGGCCTCCCCGAGCGCGATCAGCTCCGCCGTGCGCAGGCGTGTCACGTCATGGTCGACGACGAGGCCGCGGCGCACCATCGCCGTCGGCAGGCGCCCCCAGTAGGGCGCGGCGGCGGCCTCGGGTGCGACGGGGACGTCCTGCGGGGCGGCTCCGGCCGCCGCGAGCACGCGCATGGACCAGGCCGCGTCGCCGAGGCCGTCGGGCGGACGCGGCCCCGCGGCCGGGACGACCGCGGCGTGCTGCAGGACCTGTGCGGCGCGCTCCGCGGCGGCGCGAGCGACGGGCGCCTGGGCCAGCAGGCCGGCCAGCACGCCGCTGACGGGATGCACCCACGGGCCGCGAATCGGCATCCCCCACGTGCGCGCCCGCTCGGCGTCTTCGTCGATCCGCGCCGCGAGCCGGTGGCCCCCCGGATCCCGGCCGCACTCGACGAGGAAGAGCGCGGCGGCCGCCGCGCCGCTCCAGAAGTCGAAGGGGACGATGCCGTACGACCGCAGCGCGATCTCCGGCTGCTCGACCACGCCGCGCGATCGGTCGCGCCGAAGCCAGTCCTCGACGACCGCACCGATGGCCTGCGCGTGCTCGGCGAAGGACGCCGGCGCGGGCGGGGAAGGCGGTCGCGAGCGCGGCACCGCCCCGGCCACGGCGACGGGCAGCGCCTGGTCGGCCACGTCCGTCGAGGCGTGCGCCCGCAGCGCGCCGAGGTCGTCCTCCGGATCGGGGGGCTCGTCGACCCGATCGCGAACGGCGTCGAGCCCCGCGGCGGTGCCGAACGCCCCGAGCGAGAGGCCGCCGGCGAACAGGTCGGGGGAATCGGCCCTCGTGGTCACGTACGGGATGTCGCCGTCGGCGAGCATCACGCCCTCGACCCACGCCAGCGCGGGGACCTCGAGCAGGCGCCCGCGGTGCCAGGCCTTCATGGTGCGGATCAGGGCGAGGGTCCGACGCCGCGTGTCGCCGTCGTACGCGCCGTTCCAACTGGCGTACATGGCGCGGTAGTAGTCGAAGGTTCCCTGCACGATCATCCGCGACCGGTCGTCCGCATGCCCGTCGAGGAGCGCGTGCACGCTCGCCGCCCGCCGGACCAGCCCGCGGGAGGCGCAGCGATAGCCGCTCGCGAACTCCGGCCACCACGCGAAGAGGTCCGGCGGGAGGCCGTCGATGGTCGGTCGGCGCTCGTCCATCACCATCGACACCCACGCGCGGCCATCGCCATCCGTATGCGTCACGGTGTCGTAGCCGGACCCGCGCCGCCCCTGTTCGTCCGGGGCCTCGATCCCCGAGGCGATGGCGGCGTCGAAGGTCAGCGCCCCCAGCGCGGCGGCCGGCCGGTCGGGATGCACGGGCAGCGACATGGCCACCAGGCCGGACGCGAGGGCCGGCAGGTCATCCGGACCCGGGAAGGGCGGGACCAGCATGGCCTCCACGTCGATGATGAAGGGCTGGTCGCCGACCGTGACGAGGTTGTCGCCCCACAGGTCGTTGGCGCGCAGCAGAGCCGCCACGGCGGCCAGCCCCCCCATCCGCGCCATGAAGCGGGCCGTCGCCGCAGGGTCATCCCGCGCCGGGTCCTGCTCGACGAGCCGCACCCACGCGTGGTCCTCGCGCACGACGAGGGGGAGCTCACGCGGACCCGCGAACCCGAGCGTCGACGCGAAGTCCCCGTCGACGAGCGCCACCACGTCGTTCCACAGCCGCTGCACGCGCAGGTCCTTCGTCTTGTAGACGACGCGGGCTCCCGACGCGAAGGCGACGATGCTGACCGACCGCAGCCCGTCGTGCGGGTCGCCGCAGGCGAGCGTGAGGTCCGCGACGGAGTCCGCGGGGGCGCCGATCAGCTGCGCGACGTCCTCCCGATCGCGCTCCAGCCGCGCGGCGAACTCGATCGTGTTGGCCAGGGTCCGATCGATCTGGTGGGCGGCCGCGTAGGCGCGCGCCGGGAACTGGAGGAGCAGCGTGCGCGGATCCTGGCTCGGGGCGCCGTGGGCCAGCGCCTGCAGGGCGACCGCCGAGCGCGCCTGCGGGCCGAACGCGACCGCCAGACCCCCGAGCGCATCATCGACGAGCGCGCGTGCCAGCCCGCCCCAGCTGGGCTGCTCGGCCGTGGACCACCAGTCGATGGCGGCGACGAGGATGCCGGCCCAGCCGGAGAGCTCCGCGCCATCCCGCAGGACGACGGGGCCGACGAGCGCGCCGAGGTCATCATCGGACACCCCCAGGCGCGCGAGCGCGGCGGGACCCAGCACGCCGGCGATCGCGCGGGCGCGCGTCGCCGCCACCACGAGCGCCTGGGGCCGCTCGTCGGGGGCGAAGGCGGTGGACCGGCCGACGGGGGCGGCGCTGCCCAGCGCGCGCCGGACCGCGGGGTCGGTGAGCGCACTCTCAGGCACGCGCCGCCCACGCTCCCTGGCGCGCGTCGTCGCGGCGGTTGCCGCGGCGGGCGTCCGCCGCGAGCCGGCCGAGGGCGACCTCGCCGACGCTGGACTCCACGTAGGGGTCGAGGCCGGTGGCCTCGGCGAAGGCGCTCGCGTCCCCGCCGCCGAGCGGACAGCAGGCGACGCCCATCGCCGTCGCCACGAGCCAGAGCGTCTGGTAGAGGGCGCCGACGTTGCGCAGCGTGGTCGCGTACGCCATGCCCTCGTACTTCCAACTGATCCGGGCGAAGCGACTGGCAACGGTGACCAGCACCTGGGGGCGCACCTGCCCACCTGTCGCCCCCATCGCGTCGGCGAGCATCCGGTCCGTCGCCGCGGTGGGCTGGCCGAGGTGCTCCAGCGCGTGCCGGTCGGGGTCGTAGTGGTAGAGCCCCCGCTCGAGTCCGTCGCAGCGATCGACCGTGAGGTACAGCTCAAGGTCGTAGGTGGCGCCGCCGCTCGGATAGGGTCTGCTCGACTGGTCGTACAGCGTCTCGTCGGTGCGGTCGGCGAGCCAGCGCACCCGCGCGCTCCGGAAGAGCAGCTCGCTCAGCTGATCGAGGTCGAGGGGGCGCTCGTCGTGATCACGGCCCGCGAAGCGCTGCTCGACGGCCTCGGTCAGGGTCATGTCCGTCGTGCGCAGGCGCTCGATGTCGTGGACGGGGAGGTCGATGACGCGCGTGCTCATCGGCGCCTTGACCGCCGGCTCGGGGGGCTGCTGCCGCACGAGGTGGTACGTGGCGTGTGCCGGGAACCGGTGCCGCCCGCGCCGGGAGCGGAAGTGGGCGGCGACGTCATGCCACTTCCACGGGCGTAGACGCGGATCCTCCGCCTCGGGCAGGCCAGCGGTCGCTCCCAGGGGCAGCGCGACGCCGGCCTCGACGAGGGCGGCCGCGATCAGGCCGGCGTCCTCGGCGGCGAGTCCCGCATCATCGCCGCAGGCGGCAGCCGGTCCCTCCACCAGGCGCATCAGGAGCGTCCGCACGCGCGCGTCCGGGCAGGACAGGACGACGTGCTCACCCGGCCGCTCGACGACGAGAAGGCCATCCTCGACGCGCATGACGGCGAAGCGCGAGATCCCGACGGGCTCGCGCACCGCGCGCAGGTCCCGGAGCAGGGTGCCGCCGACCTGCTGCACCCGGATCAGCGGCCGCCCCTCCGCGTCGCGCAGCTCCTGGTCGAGGAACCCCGCGCCGGCCGTGCGCCGCAACGCGGCCAGGATGCCGACCAGCTGGTCGAACGCCGCGTTGGCGCCGAGCTCCTGCTCCGTGCGCCAGTCGACGAGCAGGTCGGCCGCGGGGAGGAACGCGGCCGGGATCCGCCAGACCTCGGCGCCGCCGAGCAGCCACGGCTCGCCGTCGTACTCGGTGCGACGAACCCCGTCCGCCCACCGATAGGCGATGCGGTCCGCTGGGACCCGGTGCGCGGCTGCGCCCGCTGCGGGCCCCGCGCTCATGCGCGCCTCCCCCTGCATCAGATGAAGACCCCGATCGGGTTGAGCTCGTCCTCGGCCCGCGGGTGCGGCAGCCAGCCCATCTCGACGGGGACGTCGTAGAGGCGTCCCGGCCCGAGCCGGGACCAGAAGTGGCGCAGCCCCGGCACGAGGACCCGCGCGACCGGCAGGCCGATGTCGGGGCGCGTCTGGTCGAGGACCAAGAGCTCCAGCCCCCGCTCCTCGACGATGCGCTGGGCGACGCGCACGTCCTCGGCGCTGTCGTCCGTGGAGCGGTCAACCCAGTCGGCCATCCGAGTGGCCGCACCCTCGGCGGGCACGAGGTAGGGCTCGCTCTCGAGGGTGGCCGTCCTCCACCATCGCACCGCGTCGGGATCGTCGTAGGCGTAGCGGCCGTCGCGGTCGGCGTTGACGACCGCCGGCAGGAACTGGTTGAGCTCCGTCAGCGCGCGGACGACGGCGATGCGCGGATCGAAGTGGGCTCCGAACGCGAAGACGATGTCCTGCGGCGTCCGATCGGTGCGCCGGCTGATGGCGGCGACCACGGGGATGCCGAGATCGCTCGTCAGGTCGAGGGCCCACACGTCGCGGTTGAGCGATGCGTAGTGGTCGATCAGGTGGCGGATGTACGGATCGTCGAAGGAGGACAGGTCGACGGAGGGGCGGCGCAGGCGGTTGTACCACCAGAGCGCGACGGCGTCGCGCTCGACCAGCTCGAAGAGCCCCTGCGCGATCGCCTCCTCGAAGGTGTTCCCGGCGGCGTTGCCGTTGGAGTCGCCCCAGGCGAAGAACTGCTCCTCGGGGAACGGGTACCCGAAGTAGAGCATCTGCGTCGGCAGCCACTTGTGCACGCCGTCGGTGAGGGACCACACGGGCGACCAGTCGAGCTCCATACCCGGGTCGTAGGGCAACGGCACGATGTTGAAGCCGTCGACCCTGTCCTCGCCCGGACAGCGCTGCGCGTACTGCCGCTCGCTCCAGTGGACGACCGAGCGGGGATCGATCGCGTGGTCGCCGATCCCATCGAGGGTGCCGCGGCGCCGGGGCTCCGTGCCCGTGTAGTTGCCCGAGAAGCGCTCCAGCCCCTCGCACAGGCCGCTCGCCCGGGCCTGGTCAGAGGTCATGCCCTTGCCGGCGCTGGACTGGCGGAGTCCCGACTTCAGGCCGGCCAGGTTGCCGCGCCGCAGCGCGAGGTTGTGCCCTGCGAACACGACGTTGATGAGGGGCGAGTCACCTGACGGCACCGGCTCGAGAGCCGTCACTGCGCCGGTGATCGGGCTGATGTGGTGCTGGTACCGGGCGATCGTCTCGGCGGGGTTCGACTTCCGATGACCGCCGTCGGCGCGGAAGGCCTTCGGCGACGGCTGCAGGACGACGGGCTGCGGGGGGCGCTCCGGTGTGTGGGAGCCGTCACCGCAGGCGGGGCATTGCGGGCGGCGCACGAGGTGGTGGCGCGTCACGGCACCGTCCGCCCGCACGTAGGTGCGGAGGTCCGTCCCGTAGCCCGGTGCCGGCGTCGCGGAGCCGCCGAGCCAGTCGACGATGATCCCCGAGGCAAGGGCCGTCGCCGCCGGATCGGCCGCGTAGGGCGGGTGCACGAGATGCCCGACGCGACTACCGAGGTACGTCTCGACCTGCCGCGCCAGGCGCAGCCGGTCAGCGAGGCACTCCCAGCACCCCGTCTCGTCAGGCACGAGGTAGGGACCCACCCAGATGACCTGCCCGCCCGGGCGGGCGAGGAGCCACGGACGGCCGAGCGCGAGCTGGCGCGCGTTCAGGTCGGGGAGCGCCGTGTTGAGGTAGTCGTCGACGAGCACGACCGTCACGTCGTGCTCCGCCTCCGCGGCCACCACCGCATGCCCCGCATCCGCCAGGGCCGTACGCGTCGGCGCTTCGTCGATCCCGGCGAGCGCGATCAGCCCGACGGTCAGCGACGGGCGCGACGGCGTGCCGCGTTCGCGCAGGTAGGTGAGGTGCTCCCAGCGCGCGAGCAGCAGGTAGAGGTCCTGCGTCGGCATCAGGCCCGCATCCACCAGGTCGCGCACCGATGGCGCACCCTCGTGGATGGCTCGCGCGACCGCCATCGGGCCCGGGCCCTTGATGGCGACGTGGCCGCGCTCGGAGACGAGGTAGACCGCCTCGCCCTCGACGAGGACGGGCGCGAAGTCGGGGTTGAACTCCGGGTTGTCGATCACGAACGCCCAGCCTCCCCACGCGATGCGCGGTCGATCCCCGACCCCCACGCGTCAGCCGTGGTGGCCGCGACGATGCTCAGGGGCTGGCCGCTCCGACCACCCCGATCAGCCTGTCGCCCCCGTGCCCGAGAGGTGGGCGGGTGCGACGTCGCCATCGCACCCGCCCGGTATCGGACCTGCCTCGCCTGTCGAAGGCGAGGACGGGATCTCACCCGGCGCTGCCAGCCGAGCCCATCGTGCCGAACGAGCCGACGGTGGTGAGGAAGGTGCCGGCCGTGCCCGCCGAGGACGCGGTGCTCGCAGACGAGCCGCCGCTGGCGGCGGCGAGGACCTCATCGGAGACGCTCTCGGGATCGGGAAGCACGATGTAGAACGTCGAGGCCGAGTTCTCGAGGACCGTGACGTTCATGCCTTCGGGCACCTCGACGCCCTCCGCGCGGAGCACCGCGGCGGCGTCGGCCATCAGCTGCGCCTTGAAATCGGCATCGGTGAGCGCCCGCGCGTACAGATCGGCCGCAGCGCGTGCAGACTGGTCCTCCATCTTGGGTTCCTCCTGATCGTGGAGAGCGGGATGCTACTGACCTCCGCGCCAACTTTTCAAGTCCGCCGGGCGACTCCGCGGGGCTAGCCCCGGCCGGCGGGATCGGGCTGGCCCTCTGCCTCACCGCGCTCCCGACCCTCGTGGCGATGCAGTGGAGCTCGATGGACGGGCTGCCCCTGATGTCGTACCTGACCCTGCTCGACGCGCTCTACCTGGTCAGCCTCGTCTGCATCCTCGGCTCCCCGATCGCCGGACTGCGCGTGTCGTGGATGGCCCGCGAGCGGGGCGAGGAGGCCGCGATCAAGGTCGATGAGCGCTCGATGGTCGTCTACCTCGCCGCCTTCGCCACCGCGTTCGGCGTGACGCTCGCGGCGTTCCTCCTGACCTGACCCGCGGCCCCGGTGGCGCGGGCCCCTAGCTCCCCGTGGAGGCCTTCCAGTCCTCCCACGCGGCGCTCAGCGTCGTCAGGGAGCGGGTCAGGCGCGTCGTCTCGCGCTCCATCGCGGGCCGCGTGCGCCGCAGCTGCTTCTGGGCCTGCTCGATCGTGCGGCCCTCCGCGATCCCGAGCGTGAGCGCGGCGAACGAGCGGGCCGCGGCGATGGCCGCGACGGACGGCTCGATCAGGGCGGACTGCTCCGGGGTCGCGTCGTCGACGCAGGCGCGCAGCGCCTCCGCCTGCGCGTCGAACTCGACCAGCACCATCCCGACCCGCTCGACGCCCGCGACCTGCACCTCCGCGTCGATGAACCAGTCGCGCGAGATGACGGTGGTGAGCGTGTTGAGGGCGGCGATCTCCTGCTGCACGATCATCGTCAGGGCATCGTCGGAGCAGCCGGCGGTCGTCATCGCCCCGCCGGCCTCCTGCCCGGTCGACACGGCCTCGGCGACGGCGGCGGCGAGGGTCGAGTCGGGTGCCGCGGCGGCTGTGGTCGGGGTCTCGCCCGACGTCCCGGCGTCGCCGCAGGCGACGAGGGCGAGGGCCGCGGCCGTGACGGTGATCAGACCGAGGGCGCGCGCGAAGGACGGGCGGGTCGGGCGGATCTCAGCCCGCTTCCGCGAGGTAGGCCGCAGTCGGCTCGACGACGGCGCCGGCCTCGCGCATCGCGGCGACGGCCGTGGTCGACGTGCCCGGCGCGACGCCCGCGAGCAGGTCCTCGAGCACGACGACCGGCAGGGACCGCCGACGGGCATCGAGCGCGGTCTGGAGCACGCAGTAGTCGGTCGCGATGCCGCAGATCACGAGGGCGTCGATGGCGTGGTCCGCGAGGACGTCGTCGAGCGACGTGCCGTCGGCGGTCGCGCCCTCGAACGCGGAGTAGGCGGACGCGTCGATGCCCTTGAAGATGGCGACGTCGGCGAGGGTCGCATCGAACGCCGGGTTGTAGTCCGCCCCGGGCGTGCCCTGCAGGCAGTGCAGGGGCCACGTCGTGCGGAAGTCGGGGTCGACGCCGGCGGGCGGGAAGTGCCCGCCGTTCGGCGAGCCGGGCACGTGCCAGTCGCGCGAGGCGATCACGAGGTCGAAGCGGTCGCGGTGGGCGCGCAGGAGCGCCGTGGCAGCGGCGGCCACGGCGTTGCCGCCCTCCACGCCCAGGCTGCCGCCCTCCGAGAAGTCGTTCTGGACGTCGACGACGATGATCGCGGTGCCCACGGCGCGCCTCCTCGCTCGGGGGCGCCCATTCTAGGCCAGCCGCCCGGTCCCGGGCCCTGGATGCGCCGCCCTCGACCCGGGTAGGACGCGTCGTAGAACGCGGCCGCGCGCCCCACGACCACGCCGGCGGCGGGCCGCGTCCGGCCTTGCCCCGCTGGGCCCCCGGCGCCGTCCGATCGTTGCCGGGTTGCGGCACTGCGCGATCCGCCGGCGGCGGGCCTGATGCGTCCACCTCGACGAAGGGAGCCCACCGATGGGACTGTTCGACAGCATCACCGGCGCACTGCAGGGACTCTCCGAGCACGTGGGTGCGGACCAGGCCGGCAGCCGCCAGGACCTGGCCCAGGGCGACCTCTCCGGTCTCATGGACCTCGCCCGGGGCACCCCGCTCGAAGACGTCGCCGCGGACGGGCAGTCCGTCGTCGAGAGCGCCACACAGGCGGAGCAGGACGTCGGGGGCGCCCGACCGGCGATTCACACCCGGCTCCCCCGGCGGTAACGGCCCGTCCTCCGGTCGCCTCGGCGCCGGGGGCGGCTGTCGTCTCCGGGCTCGGGCAGGTACCGGATCAGGGCCCTGCAGGCCGCGGGCAGGGCCCGTGCCGTCCCCGTGGACGCGGCCATCTGCGCGGTGCCGCGGACCGGGCGCCGCTGCGGCTTGATCGCCTTCGACGGCTTCGCCGGCGGCGCCACCTTCGCCGCGGCGGCGAACGCGTCGGCGACGATGCGCCGGGCACGATCGCGACGCCCGCCGGCAGGCCCGTCACCCCGGAGCCGCCGTCCGCCGCATCGTCGCCATCGTCGTGCTCATGGCGATGGGCCTGTTCCTGCTGTCGGCCCTGTGGGACCCGATCAACGCGATCTGGCGCTGAGTCAGGCGGGCGCGACCGGGTCGCCGACCCGCACCGTCCCGGGCTCCACCACGCTCGCGTAGACGCCGAGGTCGGCCGCGCCCTTCGCGGCGACCATGGCGCGCAGGGCGTCCGTGTCGCGCTCGCCCGTCTCCGGGTCGACGGTGGTGACGGCGCAGCGGGCGCAGGCCTCCTCGACGCGCACCACGGCGTCGCCGATCCGCACCTCCCGCCCGATCCAGCCGTCCTCCTGGAAGGGGGCGCCACCCGCCGTCTCCACCAGCATCCGGAAGCGACGCGGGTCGATGGGGCCGAGCCCGAGCGCGTCGATCGACGGCCCGCCGATCACCGACACGGGGAACCCCGACCAGCCGCCCCGCTCCCCGGCGACGCGGGCGAGCCGGATCGGCTCGCCGCAGGCCTCCGACAGGGCCGCGGCCCACGGCCCGGCGACGAGCTCGGCGTCGACCTCGAGGTCCATGTCCCAGCGGGCGCGCAGGGCCTCCCCCGGCTCCGGTCGGTCCGCGACGACGCGGCCGTCGGGCAGCGCGATCGACAGCACGCCGTCCGCCCAGTCGGCGGTCATCCGGCAGAGGGGCAGCCGCCGCGGGCCGCGCAGGGACGAGCCGTCGACACCGAGCAGGAAGAACGCGCGGTCCCCCTCCACGCCGTGCGAGCCGATCGCCACGGACGTGCGCTCGACGAGGCGCAGGCTCTTGACGGGCGTGAGGAGGAGGCGCGCGACGCGGGTCACGGCCGCAGTGTCGCGGATCCGCTCACTCGCAGACCGTGCCGTCGCCGTCGCCGTCCCGGTACCACGCGTACTCGGGGTCGCGGCCGCTGACGTACGGCCCGTAGCCGGCGGCCTTGGCCTCGCGGCAGCTCCCGAAGCGCGGGTCGTCGCCGGCCGCGGGGGCGCTGGGCGCCGGCGCGGCGGGCGGGCCCTCGCAGACCGTGCCGTCGCCGTCGCCGTCCCGGTACCACGCATACTCGGGATCGCGACCGCTGACGTACGGCCCGTAGCCCGCGGCGAGCGCCTCGCGGCAGCTCCCGAAGCGCGGATCGTCGCCGCCCGGGGCGGCGGTCGCCGCCGGCGCGGCCGCCTGCCCCTCCGCCGCCTCGGCGTCCGGCTCGGGCGCCGCGCCGAGGCCGATGGCGGCGCGGCGCACCTCGGGCACGAGCGCCCGCCGGCCGCAGCCGGAGAGCCCCACGGTCAGCGCCCCGCGCTCGAGCACGTCGACCGTCAGGCGCCAGCGCCACTTGACGGCGATCCACGAGGCCACGTACGTGCAGCGGTAGGCCCCGAACGGCGGCAGCCACGCGGTCGGGTCCTGGTCGCTCTTCGAGCGGTTCGTCGAGGCGGTCACCGCGATCAGGGCGAGCGGGTAGTCGAGGTCGTTGGCGAAGCGCCGGCGGGTGTCGGCGTCCCAGCGGCGCGCGCCCGAGCGCCACGCCTCGGCGAGCGGCACGAAGTGGTCGATGTCGAGGCGCCGCGCGCTCGTGATCAGGAGGTCGTCGTAGGCCGACCACCAGCGCCCGCCGACGAGGCGGCAGCGCCCGGTCAGCCCGGGCGGGGTGCGGGCCTCCGCGATCAGCACCTCATCGCGGGTGTCGCAGCCGTCGCCGTCCGCGTCGACCCAGTGGTCGAAGAGGTCGCGATCGTAGCCCGCGCGCTGCGGCTGGGCGGTGCGCAACTCCGCAAGCAGGTCGCGAGCGCTGACCGGGGCCGCAGCGGCGATGGGCACGGGCAGGGCCAGCGCGAGCAGGGTGAGGAGGGGGATCAGGCGGCGCATCGGACCCCCACATGGAACCACGTCCGGCGTGGAGCGTCTGGGTTGTGACACAGGTTCCTGAACGCCCGAGTAAGTTTTTCCTATGGCCGCGGCCCGCGTGCTCGAGCTCCGCCACGGCGACCAGCCGCCCGTGGACCGCGTCCACCGCCACCTCGTCGCCGCCGGCTACGCCGTCGAGCGCCTGCGCCCGTACGCGGGCGACGCCGTGCCGCACCTCGACGAGACGGTTGCGGGCGTCGTCGTGCACGGCGGGCCGTTCGCCGTGTACGCGGAGGACGAGTTCCCGTTCCTCGTCGACGAGCACCGCCTGATCCGCGAGGCCCTCGACGCCGGAACCCCGCTCCTCGGCATCTGCCAGGGTGCCCAGTCGATGGCCCGCGTGCTCGGCGCCGAGGTCGGCCCGCCCGACCACGGCCTGCACGAGTTCGGGTACTACGAGGTGCGCCCGACGGCCGCGGGCCTGGCCGACGGGTTCCTGCCCGGCCCGCTTGTCGTCGCGCAGGCCCACTACCACGAGTTCGGGATCCCGGACGGCGCGGTCCGACTCGCGGAGAGCGACGCCTACCCCAACCAGGCCTTCCGCTGGGGCGAGTCGGCCTGGGGCCTGCAGTTCCACGCCGAGGTCACGCCGGCGCTCTTCCGGTGCTGGCAGGACGCGTCGTGGGCCAGCGAGGACGCCCCGGGCACCCAGAGCCGCGCGGAGCAGGATCGGCTGATGGCGCTCCACGACGACGCCCAGGCCGCCTGGTACGCGGGTTTTCTGGCGCGGGTCTTCGCGCCGCCGCCCGCCGCTCCCTGAGGAATGCCGCTCGGCAGGCGGCGTCGCGGCAGACGTCGGCGGTCGGCCCCAGCCGCTCGACGGACGGGCCGCCGCACGGGGTCCTCCCTCAGGCCGCCTCGTCGAGCGGCGCGCCGCCGCAGCAGGGGTCGACGTTGACGCCGCAGGCGGCGCACTGCACGTGGCCGTGCACCTCGACCGGCGGCGCCGGGCTCCCGCACATCGGGCAGCGGGCGCGGCGGGCGGCGTCCGGCGACGGCCCGGGATCGGCGGCGGTGTCCACGCGCCGAGGGTACCGCGATCCGCACCGGGAAAACCGCACGGACGCACGTATCATAGGCCGGCATGCCGGACCGCGCAGGACAGCCCCGCCGTCGCCCGCGCTGGGGCCTGATCGGCGCAGCCGCCGTCCTCGCCCTCGCCGTCCTCGGCGGCGGCGCGTGGGCGGCCGTCAACGCGCTCGGGCCCGACGAGGTCGAGGGCTCCGCGACGGTCGAGTTCATCCCGGAGACGGAGCCCGCCGCGACGGTCGCGTTCATCCCGGAGACGGAGCCCGCCGCGCCGGCCACCACCAGCGCCGCCCCCGACCCGGCCCAGCCGTGGCCGACCTACGGCTTCGACGACGCCCGCACCCGCGTCAACCCGGCGCTCGAACACCGCCCGCCGTACGCCGAGGAGTGGCGCTTCCGCTCGAAGAGCCTGCTCGAGTTCCCGCCCGTGGTGGCGGACGGCCGGCTCTTCGTGGGGCAGCTGCGCGGCCGCTTCTACGCCGTCAACACGGGCACCGGCGGCACGATCTGGGAGAAGGATACGGGGCACTGCTCGGCCGCCTCGCCCGCCTACGCGGACGGGGTCGTCTACGCCGGCTTCCTCGCCTACCACCCGTGCCCGAAGGGCGAGTTCCAGGATGGCGGCTTCGTCGTGGCCTGGGACGCCGCCTCCGGCGAGGAGCTCTGGCGCGTTGAGATGGCCCCCGTCGAGTCCTCGCCGCTCGTGGTCGACGGCGTCGTCTACGTCGCCGCCTGGGACGCGCGGGTCTACGCCCTCGACGCGCGCACCGGCGCGGAGATCTGGTCGACCGAGCTCGACGCTCAGATCGTCGCGTCGGCGACCTGGATCGACCCGGTGCAGGCGGGCGGCCGGGCGGCGATCACCATCGGCACGAACGGCGGCAGCCTCTACTCGCTCGACGCCGAGACCGGCGCGATCAACTGGCAGGCCCGCTCGAACGATACCCTCGGCTGGGGCCGCGAGTACTTCTACGCCACCCCGGCCGTGGCCTACGGGCGCGTCTTCGTCGGCAACACGGATGGCTGGATGTACGCCTTCGGGGCGGAGAGCGGGCGCCTCCTATGGGCGAAGCAGGCCGGCAGCTACGTCTACACGGCGGCCGCCGTCGACGACGAGACCGTCTACATCGGCACCTACGACGGCTTCGTGATCGCCTACGACGCCGCCACCGGCGCCGAGAACTGGCGGCTCGAGATGCCGGGCGCGATCCACGGCGCCCCCACCCTGATGGCGGGCCTCCTGTACGTGTCGACCTGCTCGGGCTGCGGCCAGAACGGGGTGCGCGAGGCGAAGCGCGGCCCGGACGCCACCTACGCGATCGACATCGCGACCCGCGAGGTCGTCTGGGAGTACCCGGCGGGCAAGTACGCGCCGATCGTGGCCGACGAGGAGCGGGTCTACCTCGTCGGCACCGGCGTGATCTTCGGGCTCAAGCCGTCCTAGCAGCTGATGCACGCCGTCGCCGCCGTGGCGGCCACGGCCGACGTGGTCGGTGAGGGTCGCAGCGGGACCCACGGCGGCCGGCGCCACCTCGACCTCACCCGAGCACGGCCGTGTCCGGGCTCACCGCGGTGCTTGGCACACGCGGAGCGCCGCGGCTACTGTGGGCCGGCCCCGATCCGCAAGGAGCCCACCGTGAAGTCGACCCGTCTCATCACCGCCGTCGTGGTCGCGGTCGTGGCGTGCGCGATGGCGGGCACCGCCTCCGCCGCCGCGCCGACCGTCACCTATTTCCGGATGTTCCAGCCGGCGGCGCAGCCGGGCACGCTCGTCGCCGTCGCGCGCGTGTCGATGAAGGGCGCGGCGACGCGCGCCCAGGCCTTCACGAAGAACGGCGTGCCGCGTCGCGTGGTGGGCGCGCTGACCGTCTCGGGCAACGGGCGGACCGCGACCGCGACCGACATTGTCCGCCTCAAGCGGTCGGGCCTCGCCGGGGGCACGCAGGTCCTCTACTTCCGCTTCCCGGCCGCCACGGCGAGGGCCCTGGCCGGCGCAGACGACATCCAGAGCACCCTGCGCGTCGGGATGCAGGGGCAGCGCAGGCAGCCGGTCGTCGCGCCGCGTGGGACGCGGCAGTTCGGCGGCCTGGGCGGGTGCTGGCCCTTCTTCTGCGATCCCCCAGCCCAGACGAATCCCCCGGCGAGCCCGGTCGCGCTCTCGGGCTCGGTCGGCGGTGTGACGGGCGACATGTGCGTGTTCTTCGACGGGCCGGGGACGCAGGGCCCGTACGTGGAGTCCGGCGACATCAGCGACTACTCGAACGCCTCGTGGTCGATCTTCGCCGAACAGGGCTCCGACTTCTCGATCTCCGACGGGGCCTTCAGCGGCTCGGCGTGGGAGCAGCCTCCGTGGAGCGCCGCCATGGCCGGTACCCCGGGTCAGGCCACGACGTTCGGCGGGACGGTCTCGGCCGGCGTCCTCGCCGGGGGATCGGGCACGGGCACCGTCACGTACTCCGGGCCGGTCGTGAGCGGGTACCCCACGGAGATCCCGGTCGCCACGACCAGCGCTCAGGTCGATAACTGCTGAGCGGGCCCTCGGACCGCGGCGCCAGCGCGTCGGGTCGGCCTGCACGACGACGGACGAGGTGCTCGGCGAGCGCGGGCCGCAGCGTGCCGACCCATCGGGCGGCCGCTGCGCGCCCCCGGGCGGGGCGTGGCAGGATGGGGACGTGCCCCGCCGCGCCCTGGCCGCGCTCGTCGCCCTCCTCGCCCTCGCCGCGGCGGCGCCCGCCGGTGCGGCGCCGGCCACCCTGACGCCGCGGGAGATCGTCGTCGCGGTCGGCGCGGAGAAGGGGTTCATGCTGCTCGCCAACGCGCGCACGGGCCACCGCTGGCGCTGGATCACGCGGCCCGACGCCCGCATCGCCCGGCCCCTGCCGGTGCAGCAGATCCCGATGAACGACATCGTCAACGGGCCCGCGGGCCGGATGACGGTCTACGTGGTCGGGGTGGCGCCGGGGAAGGCCCGCGGCAGCGTCGGCTACTTCGCGCCGGGCGCGAGCACCCCGACGAAGCGCATCGCCGTGACGATCACCGTCACGGCCGGCGGATAGCGGCCATACTCCCCCGCATGCAGCGCCCCACCCTCGCCGACTGGATGACGCCCGACCACTCCCACTGGTCGTTCCGGCACGTGCGCGAGCTGATCCCGACGGCCCGCATCCGCCACGGCCGCCACCCGCGCGAGCTGCCGTTCGCGCCCGCGGGGGACCTGCTCGCCCTGCGCTTCGAGGGCACCGGCGGCGAGCACGTGGTGGGCGAGTTCCTCGCCGCGACCCGCTCCGACGCCCTCGTCGCCGTCAAGGACGGGAAGGTCGCCCTCGAGTGGCTCGCCCCGGGCGTCCGCGTCGACGAGCCGCACCTCCTCTTCTCCGTCACGAAGTCGATCACCGCGCTCCTCGCCGGCGCGCTCGCGGGGGCGGACGCGCTCGACCTCGACGCCCCCGTCACCGACTACGTGCCGGAGGTGCGGGATGGCGGCTTCGGCACCGCGACGGTGCGCCACCTGCTCGACATGGAGGCGTCCTACCGCTTCGTCGAGGACTACTCGCCCGGCATCGATCTCACCCTCTACCGCAACGCGGCCGGCTGGTACCCGGCCCCGCCCGACCATATGGGCCTGCGCGAGTTCCTCGCGACCCGCGAGCCCGAGGGCGAGCACGGGCGGGTGTTCCGGTACCTGTCGCCGACGACCGACATGCTCGGCTGGGTCTGCGAGGCCGCCGCGGGCCTGCCCTACGCGCTCGCCGTCTCCCAGCACCTGTGGGTGCCGATGGGCGCCGAGGCCGACGCCGACGTCACCCTCGACCGGCTCGGGATGCCGCGCGCGGCCGGCGGCATCAGCGCCACCCCGCGCGACGCCGCCCGGCTCGGGATGATCGTGGCCGAGGGCGGCGCCGGGATCGTGCCCCAGTGGTTCGTCGACGACCTCACGACGGGCGGCGACCCGGCGCACTGGGCCGCCGGCGACTACGCCCAGTGGCTGCCGGGCGGCTGCTACCGCTCCTGCTGGTACCAGCCCCGCGTCGACCCGGACTGCGTGATGGCCGTCGGCATCCACGGGCAGATGATCTACGTCGACCGGCCCCGCAACGTGGTCGTGGTGAAGCAGTCCTCGTGG